>VMHT01139220.1_pt1 | contig 61872 bp, 85 predicted proteins | sample 4693611 | NCBI WGS metagenome assembly VMHT01 (sample SAMN12280063, study PRJNA550983) | marine metagenome | isolation source: seawater sampled from same location over 5 years 0.02-0.2 micron viral filtrate | place: USA: collected off the coast of southern California halfway between the port... ...
AATACTGCTCCTGCTACAAAGTTTTTGAAAGCTCGTATAGAACGTGCTATAAAAGCAGGCACAAGCGTTGTTGAAGTAAAAGAAGAAGAAGCAAAAGGCAAAAAAGATGTATATGTTCCTACTATTCAAGAACGTATACGTGATCAAGCAAGAATACAAGCCGAAGCACTAGAAGAATGGTTAGACGGCTTTATAAGTGATAAGAAAACTTTTGATCCAAAAGGCTTTGACTTCAAAAAACACTTTACTGAAATGGGTGTTACACAAGCACATGCTCGCAAACTAAAAGGCTTTTATGAAAACGAACTAGATGATTTTAAAGAACTAGATCGTTTCCCTACAGCAGGACAACTAAAGAAGATGGATGAGCATACACAAGACCAGTGGGCTCAACTTAAAGAAGGTTACGCACATCTTAAGAAAGCAGACATCAAAGCGTTTACTACAGCAATTCAAGAACTAATGACAGCATTAGACTTTGTTATTGACAGTGCTAAAGCGACACGCAAGCCTCGTAAGCCTAAGGTGTACAGTGCAGACAAACTAGTTGCAAAACTAAAGTATTGTGTAACTGATGATAAATTTAAACTTGCAAGTGTTAGTCCAGATCAAATTATTAAAGCAAACGAGTTGTGGGTGTTTAATATTAAGACACGTAAACTAGGAAAGTATGTTGCTAAAAACATTGATCCAAAAGGCATGGGCAGAGATGGAACCGGTCTTAGTGTTAAAGGTACTACAATTATAGGTTTTGATGAAACAAAAAGTATACAAAAGACACTACGTAAGCCAGAAGATCAACTCAAAGACTTTAAAGGCGCAGGCAAAGTTAAACTACGCACATTTTTAGATGATATCAAGACTACAGACACAAAACTTAATGGTAGATGCAATCCTGAGACGGTGTTACTTAAGGTTATTTGATAAATAATTGTATGAGCAATATGAACCAAAAATTAGAACAAATGCGTGATGGTTTAAACGCTGTATCTACAGCAATACAAGCCATTGCAGACGAAAATCCAAAGATATCTGGCAACATTGAAATGAAAGCGTTAAATGGTAGCGTTAGTAACACTGGTGTCATTTGGACAGGGGAAGGCAACACACGCCAACTTACTCAACAACAAGATAGGCTGTTTAGTAGTAATAGTATTGATATTGCAAAAGATAATAACTACAGAATAAACAATCGTAGTGTATTAAGCAGTTCTACATTAGGTTCAGATGTTCGTCAAAGTTCATTAACTACAGTTGGTACACTACAAAACTTATCAACAGAAGGTAATATCAACTTTGATAACTTTATGTTTTACGACGAAGTTAACAATCGTTTTGGACTAGGCATTGAAGCACCAAACGGCGCATTTAGTGTTGGTTCAATTGAGCATGAATTTGTTGTTGATAATGACGAAGTTGGAAAATTTAAAGTAGGAACTTGGACAACAAGTGAACTTTCAATTATCACTGATGACACTACTAGAATACACGTAAGCGAGTCCGGAAGAATTACTTTGCATGACAAAGTTAAAGTTCAAGGCAAACTAGGTGTAAATGTAAATAACGTAAGTGCAGATGTAGACTTAGATGTTGCAGGAGCAATGCGCTTTAGTGGTAAGAAAATGGAAAGTGCAACAGCGGCACCAACTGATGGTTCTTACAAATTAGGAGACATTGCTTGGAACAGTTCTCCACGTCCATCAGGATATGTAGGATGGATTTGTGTACGTGACGGTACACCAGGCGAATGGGCACCGTTCGGACTAATAGCTCAATAAACAGTGATTTAATAAAATTGTAAAACTCAGTAAATACTTTGCGTCGATATAGATGTAAAGGGAGAAAACACGAATGAATAAAACACAAAAAGAGGCAAACATAAACAACATTGAGGCTCAGGTAGAACGCTGGGATCTGTTCGCACGACTAGTGCCAACAGTTTTTCTAGTAATCAATTTAATATTAGTATCAACAGGCATATTAGACTTTGAACAGGCATTTTGGGTGGGACTCGGATTGTTCGCAATCACTGCCGTGACGTGGTGGTTTTGGACAATATACACCATTAGACATTTGGTGAAAACACTTAACAGGGCAAGCAAGAACTTAGCCGAAGTACGTGACGAATTTAAATCAGTAAGTTACGACCTGGAGCAATATAGAAATGACAACTAATAAAAAATTTATTTTAATAAAGGCAATGACTAACATAATAAGCGGACTTAGTATGGTAACTATAATCGCACTAGGTATAATGTATATGAGTTTTGATAACGCATTTGTATTTACAGATACACATATCAGCGTTACGAATAATCCAATAACTAAAGACAAAGATATAGAGTTCTATATGGTAGGCTCAAAGAAGTATGAATGCAACAGCACAGCCGCATATGGCGTAGCATACGCAACAGATGGCTCACACTCACACAACCTAAACACATTTACAAAACGCTATGTACAAAACACAGCACCAGGTGACCGTGTAGAAAACGGCTGGCACATGGCTGTACCGGATGATATGGTAGAAGGTGGCGAGTATCGTGTTAGTATGACAGGTGAGTTTGAATGCGTACACATGATATTCAAAACACACAAAAAGCAGGTGTTCGATAACATCTATTTAAAAGTAGACCCACGCTAAATAATTTTATGTTAGTAATTGGTAATGGCGAAAGTCGCAAGGGTATTGACCTTAACAAGCACTTCGATACAAAGATTGGATGCAATGCAATACACCGCGACTTTCATGTCGATCATTTAATATGTGTAGATCGAAGAATGGTACAACAAGCAATAGATGCTAATGTTAATGAAACATCAACAGTGTATACGCGATCTGATTGGATAGACTCTTATAAAAATAAACAAAAAGTAAAGCAAGTTCCTAAACTACCATACGAAGGAACAGAAAGATGGGACGAGCCGTTTCAATGGGGTAGTGGTCCTTATGCTGTATTACTGGCCGCCGGGCTTGCAAAAGAAGTAAAATTATTAGGATTTGATCTATTCAGCGAAACTAAGAATGTAAATAACATTTATAAAGATACAGTCGGATATAACAAAAGCACTAAAAATGCTGTTGATCCTAGATACTGGATACATCAAATTGGTATGGTATTTAAGTTATATAATAAATGTAAATTTATAATTTACCAAAAGAACAACTGGAACTTGCCCAAAGCATGGAAATATATAAATGTTTCAGTTGACACACTAGACAATTTATAGTATAATAAGTACATTACAAAGAGGACTTAGCGTCAACCCTCCTAATTCTGCCGCTATTAAATAGGAGAATAATATGGCTTATTATAGCACAAAAACATACGGACACAACATAGGACTTTCAGCAGTCTTTAGACAACCTAACGCAGATCATTCACACTGTCATCTGTTACATGGATACAGTTTGCAATTTAAATTTACTTTTGGATGTGCAAAACTAGATAATAAAAATTGGGCAGTTGACTTTGGCGGATTGAAACAAGTAAAAGCATGGCTTGAAGATTCATTTGATCACAAACTTTGCATTGACAAAGATGATCCTATGAAGGATGATTTACTATTGCTTGAGTCAAAAGGACTTGCAGAGATAAGACAATTTGATGGTGTTGGTGCAGAGAAGTTTGCCGAACATGCATTTAACTTTGCAGACAAATTAGTTAGAGAAGCAAGTGCTGATCGCTGTTGGGTTGAATCTGTCGAATGTGCTGAGCATGGAGCAAATAGTGCAATCTATACTCCATTTCAAACACAGAAGATTAGATTTGATGGCTAAGATTGACAAAGAAATTTATACTAAAGCTGAATGGCACAAGATACGTGAAAAACGTAGAAGAGAAAAAGAAGCTAAACAACTTTATATTCCAGAACAATCAGGAGAGTATTTTGTATTATGTTTAAAGCATGGTAAAAAGTACTCTGCTGAATACGTAAATCGTTTATACCGAATGGTCAAACGACACACAACTGTTGATTATAAATTTGCATGTATGACTGAAGACCCAAAAGGTTTAGATAAAGATATTATTGTTATACCAACACCAAGTGGTTTACCAGGATGGTGGAACAAACCTTATATGTATAATAGAGATTTACCTATCAAAGGAACAATACTTTATATGGATTTAGATGTTGTTATTGCAAACAACATAGATAGACTATTTCAATTTCAACCCGGCCATTGGTGTACAGTAAGAGACTTTACAAGATGTATGCGGCCTGGCTGGCAACAATATAATAGTAGTGTAGTAAGATTTCAAACAGGACAACTTGGACATCTATGGGATAAGTTTATTGAAAATCCGCAAGCAATACAAAAGCAATATTTCGGTGATCAAGATTACTTGTACCATGAATCAGTTAAGCAAGGTAAACAAGCAAGACTGTTTCCTGATGAATGGATTATGAGTTGGAAATGGGAAATTAGATCTAGTAGAACATTTGCAACTGGCGGCACAAAAGGTAATAGAAAATTAGAACATATAGAAAATGTTCGTCCTAGACCAGAGACATGTATCTGTGTTTTTCATGGAGATCCTAATCCTGAAAATTGCGAAGACCCTTGGGTCAAAGAGAACTGGGCATGAAATTAAAAGTAATTGATGTAGAACATTATACGGATAGTCTGTTTAGAATAAGAACAGAACGACCTTCTACTTATAAATTTATTGCAGGTGAATTTGTAATGATAGGTCTTGACAACTGGTCAGAAAAGTTACAAAGAAATAAACCAATAATGAGAGCGTATAGTTTTACAAGTGGACCTTATGATGAATACTTAGAGTTCTATAGTATTAAATTACAAGACGGTCCACTTACAAGCAAACTACAGCATATCAAAGTAGGCGATGATCTAATAGTAGGCGAAAAGCCTACAGGCACTCTTACACTTAATAATTTGGCACTAGGCGGTAACTTATGGCTGTTAGCTACGGGCACCGGCATAGCCCCCTTTATTTCGCTTCTAAGAGACCCTACAACGTATGATTACTTTGATCAGATACATGTGTATTGGAGTGTGCGTAAAGCAGAAGAACTACAAGCATGGGATAGTTTCCTACAAGAACAAGGTATAAAATATACAGCAATAGTTACACAAGATACAAATTGGACTGGACATAACAAAAGAATTACACAGTTTATAAGTGCAGGACAAATAGTGCCTAATTTGGAAACAAGTGAACATAAGATTATGATTTGTGGTAATTTAGACTTTAATAAAGAAGTAGCAACTATGTTTGATGGTTGGGGATTTAAAGAAGGTAGTACCAAAGAAGCAGGAACATTTGTACAAGAGAAAGCGTTTGTAGGTTGACAAATTTTAAGAAACGTGTTAAACTTGCTATACAATGGTACAAACAACTACGACAACACCCGGACTATGCTTGGTACAACTGTATACAATGGGCATGGTCAAACTCAGGCACACACGAGCTAGACGGTTCGTACAGAAAATGGTAACTTATGGATCTTAAATTTACAACAGCAGGAGACTTTTTGAAATCACAAGAAGACATTCAACGTATTGGTTTTGCATGCAAGTATATGCATCCAGACCAATCGCAGAAGAAGAAACTACTAGAAGAAATTCAACGCCCACTAAATACTCGTAGTACAACTGTACAGTGGCTCAACAGACAGACACGTGATGTTGCTGAAGAACGATTGTGGGATATTATGGTTCACAATATACAGAGTTATTGGAACCTTATTAACTATGTAGGAGGACTACCGAATGAACTTAGAATGGTTAGGTTGGGAAGTGACGTCCTGCCTGTTTATACTCAGTCTGATTGGTCTTACTTCTGGCGCAAGCCTGATGTACGAAAATATTGCGAGACCAACTTCGCTCACGTCGGCGCAAAGGCTCGTGAACTTGATGTTAGGTTGTCTATGCACCCTGGTCAGTTTACTGTACTTGCGTCAGATAATCCTGACATCGTAGAACGTAGTATAGAGGAGTTTGAATATCATGTTGATTGCATCAGATGGATGGGCTATGGCCAATCGTTCCAAGACTTCAAGTGCAATGTCCATATATCAGGCAGACAAGGTCCAGCCGGTATCAAACACGCAGTTGACAAAAGACTTTCTCCAGAAGCGAGAAACACGATTACGATCGAGAACGACGAGAACAAATGGGGCATCCAAGACAGCCTCGAACTTGTTGACACCTGCGCACTCGTTCTTGACATACACCATCACTGGTGCCGCGAAGGTGAATACATACAGCCCACCGACGATAGATTTGCTCGTGTGATAGATAGCTGGCGTGGTGTGCGTCCTGCGATACACTATTCATACAGTCGCAACGAAGCACTACCCGAAGGATTTGCACACGACTCAATGCCAGACTTTCCAGCACTATTAGAAGCAGGACACAAAAAAGGTAAGTTGCGAGCCCACAGTGACTATTATCCTAACAATGCTGTCAATGACTATGCATTGTCATTCTTACCCTATGCAGATATTATGTGTGAATCCAAATGTAAGAACCTAGCCAGTATCGCTCTACATAAATACAATACGGAGAAGAAGAATGAGTTATCTAAACAAAATGTACGGACGCAACGCACAGCAAGCCCAATCCTCGAACACATCGGATAAAAATCCTAATCGTGTAAGTGGCGGATTAAAAGGCCAAGGCGTAGACCATATAGTAATGGTTAGTGAAGATGGAGCAGAAAACCAAATTCCTACACAACGCTATGTACAAAGTTTAGAAGACCAAATCCGTAAACAAAGAACAGCTATTACAGTTTTAGAACGTAAACTAGCAAGGCAAACAAAAACATTAGAAAGTTTAGACGCTTTCGTGAGGAGTAAAAGATAATGTATATAGACAGTGGTAAAGACTTAAAAGTTGATAAGATTGTAAGCCCACGCCCAGATAAACCAGGTGCAGGAGCAAACATGAGAACACAAGTTCCTGTAAAGCAATCAACAAAATTAAAAACATCACAAGTAGCAATGAAAACAGCAGGTGCTGTTACAGCTAACGGAGAGAAATATGCTTAAATCATGGATCGATGCAAGAATGAAAGAACGCACATCTTGGGACGGAGCGGCTCTTATTGTATTAGGACTTATGGTATTGTTTTTAGCACCATTAGCTAAAATAGCGGCAGGACTTGCTATTGCATACGGTGCTTGGACTATCTGGAAGAAAGACTAATAATGAATATTTGTACACTCACTGAATCAGCTAAGACGCAAATTGATACTATTTGTAAAGAAAATAATGCTATTGCTGTTACCTTAAATATGAAAGGCGGCGGATGTGCTGGTTTTGAGTATGACTGGGGTACAATTAGTGATGCACAAGAAATAGAAGAAGGCGATGAAATAATTGCTACACCAGGTGGTAATAATTTTATTATAGGTTCACATAGTATTATGTTTATGATAGGTACTGTTGTAGACTACAAAAAAGACATTATGGGATCTATGTTTGATATAACTAATCCTAATGCACACAGCTCATGTGGATGCGGAGTAAGCGTCAACTTTGACATGGATAAATTGAATATTCCTGTTGAAACAGCCTAAAGTTTACTAATAGGTATATTACTACTAGCAGGCAAATCCCACATCTTTTTCTTTTCAACACCCTTTTTCTGGGCAAAAACCTTAGCATTACAATTTTCACACACATGAAAATAATTGTTACTTAACCGTTTAGGATCCATACTACTCCTAAGACGTTTAAACACATTATCACAGCTATCACACTTAAATACAGCAACAGTTTGACTTCGCTTATATGTATGTTCTGCACCTAGTTTGCTTTTACGTATATGTGTTGTTTTTTTAGTGTATTCTTTTATGAACATACTGTATTTACATTAAGATTATAAAAGTAAACGATAAATATGTTATAGCAATGGTAATTTACCAACTTTGGAGCAAATAAATGGCAAAACAAGATGTAAACATTGGTGTTGAAGGTAATGACGGCACCGGCGATAGTATTAGAGAATCCTTCCGCAAAGTAAACGAAAATTTCCAAGAACTGTATGCAGTATTTGGACAAGGTGGACAAATTGGATTCACAACACTAGGTGATACTCCTGATACACTAGAAGGTAGTAAGATTTTAACTACTAACACAGCAGGAACAGCAATCATTTACAGCACTATTGGCAGTGATACTGATTTAGGAAATCAAACTGATAGTGTTACTGTTGACACAACTAGTGTTCCAGGTAAGATTATATTATCAACTACATTTAGTGCCATAGTCGACGATAACGTTGCTCCAGGATTTGGCGCTCATGTTGACGGCGGTGGATTTGCATTAGCAGGAGTAGCCATTACTGAAAGTGCAGCTAACAGTTTAAACAACCAACCTGGTAAAACAACTAATTATACCATTGATGATCTTGTTATAACAAGAGGATATGCTGATAGACGTTACATTACAAGTGGACTTCCAATAAGAATTGCGCCTGAGCCTGCAACAAATACTCAGTATATTAAAACAATTAGTTCGTATGTTGATGGAAACTTGTTTATCAACGGACATGGATACGACAGTGGTGCTAACGGTACGGCATTTATCTTCCAAGCAGAAGATACTGATCCAACAAATCTAGTAAGTGGATTAACATATTACATAAGATATGCAACAGATGATCAACTTTCTGTGTTTGCAACAGCTGAAGAAGCTGTAACAGAATCAGCAACAGAAGCAGCCGCAAACAAAATTAGTGTATCTGGTACTATTGCATCTTCTGATACGCACACTATTACTGATGCTGGTTTCGATAGCACACTAGAAGGAAACTTCTTAAAAGACGTAGGTATGCCGAGAGAAAGTATTGTAAGACGTCAAGGCGACAGCATGGCAGGAGATCTTTTCCTAAATGATCATCCCGGAGACTTAAAAGGTCAAGGCGCTCCTAACGGTGCAGAAGATTTACAAGCAGCAACAAAATTTTATGTTGACAACACAGCATACAGTTCACCAGAAGTATTAAGTGTTAGTACAATTGGTGATGATAGTATGCAAGGTGTTCCTAACGGAAAAGAAGGTACTTCAGATATCTATGCATTTAGAACAATTAACGCAGCTGCACGTAGAGCAGAAGAATTAATTAAAACAGCACCTGAAGAGCCAGGACCATATTTCCAAACACTAGCACACACAACTGGTGGCACAACAACAGATTGTGTAGTAGATACTCAAGGCGTAGAAAACGGCGTTGCTCCTATAACAAATACAACTCTAAAATTAAATAAAGACTTTTTGATAGCTGAAACATCTGCTTATATAAGATTTACATATCCTGAATTTACATACAACGTAGATACATGTAAAAGAGATTTAGGTTTAATTATTGATAGTTTAAGGATTGACGCTAACAGAGGAAATAATGCTAACAGTTTGACAAGAACAGCTGCTGAAAGATATTATTCAAGTGTAAGTGGTAGAATTGCAATTACTACACAAATAAAACAAACCAAAGACGGATTTAGATTCTTAGGCGAACTTATAAATGATGCTGTATTACAAAATGCAAGATTAAATACAAAGCCGTTATTGTCAACTAATGATGGCTTAACAGCATACGACGGAACAAACCCAGCACAAGCAAAAACTCAAAGTGACCACGGATTAAAAGACGGAAACATTATTCAATTCTTTGACGTAAGTGGCGGACAAGCATCTATAAACGGAGAATTTATATATGTTAAAGTAATTGATGCAACTACTATAGAACTATTTGCAGACGTTGGATTAACTACACCGTTTGACAATCAGGCGTTTGGAAGTTATGGCGGAATTGGTAGTTTCGGATTACGTTACCAAACTAAATTCCAACAAGACACAACAGGTACACAAGTAAGTGACGGCTCAGGTGGCGGAGCAGAACCAAATACAGCAGCAGGCATTGCTAACAATGTTGTACTATTAAATAATATTATTGAAAACGGAATCGATGTAGGCGCTGATATTGTTTACGGTAGTAGATATTTCTTAACTGTTGATAATAACTCAAGTGGATTTATTGATCAAACAAATCCAGACAACGTAGATGCATTACCAGGTAAAGTAATCAAAGGTAAACGTTCAGGTGCTGTTGGTAGAATTATTACATTTAGCCAAACAACAAATGAAACTACATTCTTTATGCAATTACTAGAGCCAAAAGAATTTGATGCAACACAAGATAACGCAACACAAGCACCAGGTGAAGAACTTGAAATGGGTAACTTTGTTAAAGCAAAACAAGTTACAATTAGAGTTGAGTCAGGTATATATGAAGAAGACTATCCTATTAGACTTCCTAACAACGTATCACTTAAAGGTGATGAATTTAGACGAGTAATTATACGTCCAAAAAATCGTGTATCACAAAGTAAGTGGGCACAGACTTATTTCTATAGAGATAGAGAATTTGACGGTAATACTCTACTTACAACAGGTACACCTTTTACTAACCAGTCGGGAGACGTAACAGGATTCTTTGGTTTTAACTATCTTACAACTAACACAAGAGCTATTAATGTAGGATCAAATGTAAGTAACTTAGGAAAATACAATAAAGCTGCAAGCATTATTAAATCAAATAAAGAATTTATTATTGACGAAGTTATTGCATTTATTAATGCTACATTTGTTAATACAGGCTTTTCATATGATGAAGCAAAATGTAGACGAGACAGTGCAATTATTTTAGAAGGTGCTGGTTTTGATATTGCATTTGGCACAAACTATAATGCTGTAACAAACGGACTTGCATATCAAAGAGCAAACAGTGCATATGTACTAAGTGATCAGTTTAACGCTACAATAGGTGCTATTACATTCTTAAGAGATGCGGCACAAACACTAGCAACAAATGGCGGCGGAGATGCAACTACAAATACTAGACTACTTGCTTACTTTAATGAAATTATAGACATTGCAACAAATGGTGTTGTAAGCACAGATACAAGTGCAGACGCACTAGTATTTCCGGTACCAGGTGCATTACCTACAACAGATGCAAATGATGCAGCATTACATTTACAAGCAAATAGAGATTTCTTAGCAGCAGAAGTTGTTGCATTTGTAAATGCTAATACTCCTCCAGCAGGATACAATCAAGCAAAATGTTTGCGTGATGCAAAATATCTTGTTGATGCATTAACATACGATATTTTATATGGTGGTAACTATGCGTCAAGAATAGTTGCTGAAAGTTATTTTGAAGGTGCTGTGGCACAACTTCCTGTAGCACAACAAGCTAAGACAGTAAATTCATATACACATATTAGCACAGTTATTGGAGATGTTGTGCAAGGTGTTAGTGTTACACCGACTGCAGGTAACGTAGAAGTACAAGATACATCAAATGCTAACGCTACAGCAACAGAAGCAACACAATTAGATACATTAATTACTATTGTAACTGATGTTATTACAGCTAATGGCATTGGTGGGTTACCGGCAGAAGTTATGCCTGATGTAACAAACGAAAGTGCAACCGAACAAGCGGCTAAATCTGCAATTGATGCAGGAGCGGCAGCAACCATTAATAACGTAATTACATTTATTGACAACAACTTCTTAAACTTTACATACAACGAAGTAAAATGTCGAAGAGACACCGGTTACATTGTTGATGGTGTAATTAAAGATTTACAAAAAGGCGGTAGAGAGTTTGCATTACAAAACCAAGGCGAATATTTTAGTGCATATGTTGGCGGTGGCTTTGCTGGACAAGAAAACGAAACAGCAGCAGCAATTGGTCATATTAGTACACTTGCCGCGCAATTAATTGCAGGAACAGCACCAACAAAAAGTGCAGGAACACAATTTGATCCAGACATTTCGCAAGGTGCAGCAACAACTACATGGGCATCGGGTGTTAGATACACGCAAGGTGACTTTGTTGTAAGAGGCACCGGAGGCGGAGCAAGATATTATAGAACGACTACAACGCATACTTCTTCTGCAGGTGACGAAGTAATTGAAATAGGAACTGGTAATACTATACTTACTGACGAAAAATGGGTTGAAGTTACTAGAGATATATCACTAGTCGGACAACTAATTGATATTGTACAATACCCATTAGAAAATCCAAGTTTATTTAATCCTCCAAAACGCAATGATGAAATGGATGTGTTCTTAATGGACGATGCAACTATCGTTCGTAATGTAACAGTACAAGGGCATGGAGGCTTTATGTGTGTGCTTGATCCAGACGGACAAGTATTAACTAAATCACCTTATATTCAAACAGCTTCAAGTTTCTCTTTAAGTGCAAACAAGAAGGCATTTAGAGGCGGAATGTATGTTGATGCATATTGTGGTAACATACCGATGCGTATTATTGGGAACAGCGGAAATTCAACAGACGTTAGTATAAGTGGTGGTAATGTAACTTTAAGTGCATTTGCTATTGGTGTAGAAAGTTTAGATGTAGGTGGCGAGCCACAAGGTTTAAAACTACGTTTACCGCAACTGCCAGCACCATTCTATTATGAAGGAATACGTTATCAGGTAAATGCTATATCAAATTATGATAGTGGAACTGGTAGAGCAATATTATATTTAGATCCAAAAAGTAATAGTACACTTGGATACAATAAAACAGGAACTGATTTACCTGGAGCAGTTGGACATGATGCACAAGACGTAGTGCAAGATATATTCTTACAAACAGCTGGTAACAGATCAATACTAGGAAACGACTTTACACAGATCAACGACTTAGGTTACGGACTTGTTACTAACAACGGTGCGTTCTCTGAAATGGTTAGTATGTTTACATACTACACACATGCGGCATACTATGCAGCTAACGGTTCAGAGATTAGATCATTAAACGGTTCTAACGGTTATGGTAACTTTGGCTTAGTTGCTGAAGGCGCTGATCCAAACGAGATTCCAGATCAGGTTACTACACTAAGAGACACTAACCAGTCAGTAAAATCGTTTACATATGCAACAGGTGGATTTACTAATGCACTAGCAGATACAAGTTTCACAGCATATGACTTTAGAGAAAGACCACTAAAAAATAGTTATGTTTTTATTGACCATCCAACAGCAGGTCCATTAAACTATAAAATTACTAATGTAACAAATTTATCTACACCAAACAACGACGGTGATTCAGGAGCGGAAGGTTCTCCAGTTGCAACTGGTATTAATGCACTTGATGCAACAATTGGTGGAGGAAACGGATTCACAGGAACACCACCGAGCGGTAGTGGAATATTTACAAACGTTTTACAAAAATCAGCTTCAGGTACAGGAACAGGTGCAAAATTTAATGTAACTCTAGTTTCAGGAACACCTACCATAACACTTGCAAATAGCGGGACATCGTTTGCTATCAATGACGATATTGTTATCAGTGGTGCAGACATTGGCGGTATTGATGTAACAAACGACCTTACTGTTAAAGCAAGTTTAGTTTACGAAACAACAGCAGGCACATTCAGTAATGATATTTACAGACTAACAATTCAAGAAGGTTCAAGCAACAACGACTTCTTTCCAGACTTACAAGAAGCACTGGCTCATGACAGTATTGTAGAATATAGACACGGTGAAACATTAATTTTTGAAGGTGTTGCAAGTCAGGCCATAACTGAGCGTCCAAGCACAGCTATAAACTTTGACGAAAGTGATCTAACAACTTATCGTAGTACAGGATTTACTGCAAAAGATGATCAAAACTTAGACTTAACTAGTACACAAATTAAAGCAGTGTTTGATACTGACTTTAAATATCTTCCAATAACATTAGATCCTTTAACCAACACTACAAATGCAAGTTTAGTTGGTGGTAGTGGAACAATGGGTGCAGCAACAACAGATACATATTTGTCTATTAATGCACTTAGTGAAGCTGATGCAATTAGAGTTGTTCAAGATGCTACAAATGCTTCTACACAAGTAATCAAGAATCCAGGTGATGTTGGTTATACTGGCGGTATGATATTTACATACGGTTCAAGAACACTACAAGTAATTGAATACGGAGCTGTATATACAGGAACAGTAACAACATTAACTGTAGACGGCGGCACAAATGAAGTAACTATTAATACTACTGCGGCACACAACTTAATAAACGGTAACAAGATTCTCTTTACAGGATTACAAGGAACTACGCAACTTAACGGTTTAGAAAAATGGGTAGGTGATGCTACATCTAATGAGTTTGTATTATACGATGATTCAGGATTAACAACACCAACTGACGGTAGTACATTTGGTACATATGTTGGCGGCACAGGAACTTGGACTAAAACAGATACTCCTTACTACATTAAAACACAGGCTATTACAGCAAATGATGTAACTGGTAATACTAATAATGATATTGGTACTATTTCTACAGCAAGAAATGTTTATGCAGGTATAATTAATGGAACTACAGCAGAAATTACTATTGCTATTTCGTTACTACGTGCAACAGGACACGACTTTACAGAAATAGGTACAGGTGGATTTAACACAAGTAACTATCCAAATGTGTTGTTAGGCGAACCACTCGGCGGCTCATCTGCAAAAGCAGGTTATTATACTGACGCTGATAATGCAGCTACTTCGCAAGTTTGGGAACGTAGAAAAGGTAGAGTATTCTTTATTACTTCAGACAACGATGGCTTCTTTAGAGTTGGTAAGTATTTTGTTGTAGATCAAAGCACAGGATCTATTACATTCGCAGGTGAAGTTGGTATTTCAAGAGCTGCTTCATTAGGATTTAAAGAAGGTGTTACAATTGATGAATTCTCAAATGATGAATTATTTACAGATTTATCAGATACAGCAGTTCCAACAGAAAAAGCTATTGCAAACTATGTCAGTAGACGTTTAGGACACAATGGCGCAGCACAACTTACAGGTTCTAATAGAATTGCTCCAGGCTTTATGGCACTGAATGGGTCAACTGCTATGGAAGGCACAATGGATATGAGTAGTAATAAAATTGCTAACTTATTGGATCCAACTGATGCTAACGATGCTGTTACCAAAGACTTCTTAGATCAAGCTGTATCAGCTTATGACGAATTTGAAGATCTTAGAAACGTTACTAAGTCTATTGCTAGTGCGCCTAATAAAACAAAACAATTAATTACTTACTCGGGTGTTAGAAGAATTGTTGTTGAACCAGAGTCAAGCACATTGTTTGATCCAAGTAGTGCAAACAAGGCACTTACAGGAGCAGGCGGTGCGACTGGTACACTTATTTCAAGAGAATCACGCTTTGATAAAGTACTTAACCAAAATGTTGTTATACTTACATATACCCCAGGTGCAACAGACTTTAGTGGTTTAGGTTCAGTACAGCAAACTAGCCCAAGTGTTTCAAGTGCAATATTAGAAGCACCAGTTGATGAAATTGTTAATGCAGTTGAAAGTACAGCAAGTGATATTAATTTAACTGTTACTAGAGGTGCTTCAAATACAGAATTTGATTTGCAAATTGAAGCACAAGCAATATTAAATGCAGATGTGAACGATGCAGCAGCGATTGATCAAAGCAAGCTAAACATGACTGCTGCTTCAACAAGATCAGATGCAACAGGTATTACACAGGCAGATTTAGGACTTGCGAGTTTTGATGATGATGACTTTACTGTAACAGATGGTTGGGTAACTATAAAAGCAAATGAAATTGATTTAGCAGACTTACCAGTTTTAACACAATATCAAATGTTTGGTAGAACTACAAATAGTAGTGGTAGCCCAGAGATTGACACTTATGCAAATGTCATTGACAAAGGTCTAGGACTTGCAGATGGAGATTTTGGTGCGGCACTAGCATATGGTAATCCAGTTAACGATCCAGGACAAGCTCTAATTAAAACTGGTGCTGGTGCATATAGTGTAAGTGAAATTGCATACAACAACGAAGCAACTAGTATTGCAAAACGTAGAAACGATGGTAGTTTACAAGCAACATCATTTATTATTGGTGGATCAGCAACTAATGTAGTATTAAGTGAAAGTTCAAACACTTTAACCTTTAGTACTCCTGAAGGTGGAACAATACTTACAGCAATTGGATCAACTAAACCATCAATAGAAACAGGTGGTGCAATTAATGTTGGTGATATGCCAAGTGTAGTTGAAAGCCAATTCCACAAAGATTCACCATACGGAACAGTTGGCGGAGCAGGCGGCGGTACAACTGAAACATCAAGTATTGCAGCAAGATGGACTTACACAAGTTTCATCGAAGCACCAAACGAACAAGGTTCAAATGGTACAGGTATAGGGTTAGGTACTAACACAGGATTTGCCGATGGTGGCGCTGACGTTATTACTTTTGTAACTGACGGCGCTGTACAAGGTAAAATTAGCTCAGCTGGATTTACTGGTGATGTTGTCGGTGATGTTACTGGTACAGCAACGAATGCTAACAATATTAACGTAGACGAAAAGAACGACAATGTAAACTATCAAGTGTTGTTTAGTGCTAATAATGGTTCAGGCTATCAACGTCCTTACATTGATACTGATAACTCACATGCAATGTATAATCCAAGTACACATAAAATGACAGTTGGTACTATACAAGCAGGTACATTAACAACAGGTGCAGCAGCTACCACAGGTACTGTAACAGGTAGATGGAGTCTAAGTGCAAGCTCACGCTTTGAAGCAACATACGCTGACTTAGCTGAGTACTACGAAGGCGATACTGAATATGCTGTCGGAACAGTTCTTGTATTTGGTGGAGACAAAGAAGTTACACAAAGTACTGAACATCGTTCAACAAGAGTAGCTGGAGTTGTAAGTGATCAAAGTGCTTACACAATGAACCAAGAATGTCAAGGTATAAAAACACTTACAGCATTACAAGGTAAAGTTCCTGTAAATGTAATTGGTGCAGTTGCTAAAGGTGATATGTTAGTAGCAAGTTCAATTCCAGGTTATGCTGTTGTTGATAATGATCCTAAAGTAGGAAGTGTAATTGGTAAAGCAATTGGAACTAAAGACGATACAGAACGTGGCACAGTCCATGCTGTTGTAGGAAGAGTATAATGAATAAAATAAATACATATAGCGAGGAACAAAATGGCCAATAGATATCCTTTAGTAGTCGATACATCCGACAATAATCAAATTAAAGAAATACCCAGCGGCGATAACTTATTGCTTACTGGTAATAGTATTACAGGAGTTGTAGATATTACAGCTAGTGGAAATATTAATGCAGCAGGCATTGTTATGTCAGGTACACTAACATATCAAGGTAATCCTTTAGCTAACATTGCTACAACAGCAGCATATAGTGATTTAACTGGAGTACCAACAAACGTAAGTCAATTTGCAAATGACGCAAGTTATAGATCCAATGGCGATAATGTAAGTGTGTTTACTAATGATGCAGGTTATTTAACAACTGTTGCATTTAATGATTTAACAGGGAAACCTACAACACTAGGTGGTTACGGAATTACAGATGCAGCAACAACTATACAAGGAGCATTGGCTCAAAGTGCTGTACAACCTAGTGATAATATTTCGACACTAACCAACGACAGCGGATTTGTTACACTTACACAATTAACTGACGGGACTGTTACTGTAGATGTAAACAACTCTGGCGACTTAGTTGGTAGTGTGTTTGCAGATGATTCAACTATGATGATTGACAGCATACTAGCCGCGGTAAATTTAGATGGAACTATAAGAGGAAATGTTGTACCAAATGCTAATCAACACAATACATGGGACTTAGGTTCAGACGCAGTAAGATTTAAAGATGCATATTTTGCAGGAACAATCTCAGCAACAGTACTAAGTGGTGGAATTGTTGCAACAACAGCATCAGCACCAACAGCAAATGCTGATCCTGGTGACACAGGCGAAATAAGATATGACGACAACTACTTATATATAAAAACAGCATCTGGATGGAAACGTACAGCACTAAGCGGAATAGTATAACGGAGACAACAAATGGCAATAACTAGAATAAATGTAGGAACACTAGCAAACGATGGAACAGGTGATGACCTAAGACAAGCGTTCGTAAAAGTCAACAACAACTTTGATGACTTAGATGCAAGGACAGAAGGACAAGCAACAGCTGACAATTTAGGCGAAGGTACTGGAATATTTTATTCTAAAGAAAATGGTGTTATTGGATTAAAAAGTTTAGTTTCAGGAACAAACATACAAATAACCAACGATGCAGATACTGTTACAATTAGCAATACCGGAACTATTGTACTACAAGGTTCAACTGGTACAGGATCTATTGCAGGGGCTAATAGAACACTACTAGTAACTGGCGGAGATAATATTACTACTACTGCATCAAGTAATAGTATTACAGTTAATATTGATCCTTCAGGATTAGTACTAAGTGACACTGCTCCACAATTAGGCGGACCACTTAATGCAGATAATAATAATATTGTTGATGTAGGCATACTTACAGCGAACACAATAACAGGTGCGTTAACAGGTACCGTTGATGGCATAAACATAACTTCACTATATAACAGCTTAGGTAATGTTTTAGGATTTGATTATGGTACAGTAGTAGTAAACGTAACTAATGCGTTAGACTTTTTTGTATCACAACAATCAATAGATTATGGAACAATAGTTTCACCGGGTAGCATAGGCTCAGACTTTGGAGCAATAGTATAGCGATAAATATGCTATATAAGGAAATAATATATGGCAAACTATTGGAATAAAAATTCAGGTGACACACTTCTTACACTAGAAGAGCAAGTAACTATTGCACCGTTTCAGTTACCATTATCAGAATCTAATGCAACTGTTCAAATTATTAGCGGTGAGTTGCCTGGTGGGTTATATTTAGACGGTACTTCTTTGCGAGGCACACCAAGAGAAGTTTCAAAAGAAACTACAAGTACATTTGTAATACGTGCAACATATAATAATCAAATAAGTGATAGAACTTTTAAGATTGTTGTATTAGGGGCAGATGACCCTCAGTGGCAAACGCCAGCAGGCCAACTAGCAATAGGTAACAACAATACTTATTTCATTTTAGATAGTGCGCCTATTGATTTTCAACTACAAGTAATTGATACTGATACTGAAGCAGGTCAAGTATTAGAATATTTTATAGGAAGTAGAGGAGGCACATTACCTCCTGGAATAAAACTAACACCAGATGGTCGTTTAGTAGGAATAGTTGATCCAGTACGAGCAATTGAACTTGCCACAGCAACTGGTAAGTATGACGAAGTTGGTTTTGATCAAGATGCAAAGGCAGGATTTGACTGGAGCGTTCCGGATAACAACGGATTTGATAGTTTTTATTATGATATTACTACTTACGATTTAAGTACTCCGACTAGATCTCCAAAAAAATTAAATCGTTATTATGAATTTACTGTAAGCGTTAGTGATGGTGATTCAATTGCTGAGCGTACATTTACAATTTATGTAGTCGGTGATGATTTCCTTCGTTCAGACAATACAATTATGCAAGTTGGTACTGGAACATTCCAGGCAGATATTACACATATTAGAGTACCAATATGGATTACTCCAAGCGACTTTGGATATAGACGTGCAAATAACTATGTAACTCTTATATTAGATATAATTGATCCAAATACACTAAGTGGTGTTGTTAGTTATTATTTAAAAACAACAAATGATGATGACACACCTAGTATACTTCCACCAGGATTAGAACTAGATGCAACCACAGGAGAAATTGCAGGGCGTGTGCCTTATCAGCCGGCTGTTACAAAAGAATATAATTTTACGATTGCAGCACAGCGAATAGGTTATGATGTTGACAGGGTACAACTTTTAAAATTTGCAAAAGAAGAAACCAATCAAGGACTATCACAACTTAAAATTAACAAACTCGATACCCAGTACTTAGAATATGTTCCTGGAAGAGAGTTTACATACCTCGGAAGAACATACGAAGTATTAAATGTCTTATCTACAATTAGTTCAGAGTTTGACGTATTAAACTTAACAACACCATTGTTAGATACTATACCTAAAGCAACATCTATAAATTTAGGTACTATAACATTATCAGGTCAAGAAGTAGCTACAAGTAAAAAGAAGTTTAGTATAAAACTATTAGGTGAAATTGATAGTACAATTAAATGGAATACACTAGCAGACTTTGGAGACTTTAGTGCAAACTATATTAGTACACTTTCAGTAAGTGCTACTACTTCAGTACCTAATGGAACTTTACTTTATACAATTAAATCAGGACAATTACCTCCCGGACTGACTTTATCATTAGACGGAGAAATAATTGGTAAGGTAAATAGTTTTGGACAAGTTGGAAATCCAGGTTTAACAATTTTTGATTCAGGAAATTTAAAACTAGATCAAAATGAAACTAGATTTGATAGAACATATAAATTTACTATTACAGCACAAGATCAATTTGGATTTAGTGCAATTGATAGAGAATTTACTATTACCCTTGCAGATCCTGATAACAAATTATACAGCAATTTATATATGGCACCAATGATGACAGCACAAAAACGTAGGAGTTATGCTGATATTATCAACAACAGTTCTATTTTTACACCTGAAACATTGTATCGACCTAATGATCCTAACTTTGGATTACAAAGTACTATTAAAATGTTACTATATCCAGGAATTGAAGCGAAACATATAAGAGAATTTGTAGGTAGTTTATCACAAAATGCAAAACGCAAAAGATATCATTTAGGGAAAATAAAAACAGCAGTTGCTAAAACTCCTGGCACACAAAGAGTTATATACGAAATAGTTTATTTAGAAGTTATAGATCCTCAAGTATCACAAAAACCTATAAAAACTAAAAAGAAAATTAAGATAGCAAATAAAGATAAAATATTAATAAACAGTACCAAGTATACAACAACTGATGATTTATACGATAACGATCTTTATAAACTTTCAATAGGAACTAGAGAAGAAACTACTGATTTGGTATATAAATTTGGCGATGACTTAAAAGTTAAAAAGCGTGATAGTGTTTTTATTAAATCACAAAATATCACAACAAATGATATCCCTATTAGAGTAGCACCTGACTTTGATGTATTAAGTAGATCTAGCTATCCTTTAGCTGTACCATTTACTCCAGGAGTATTAGTAAGTCGTAAACTAAGACCAGATCCGGAAAATACTGTTACAGTAGACTTAGAAGCTATAACTGTAGACGGATCTCAAGACACAACTAGATATAATAGTGCAACTGATCATATGAAAGATAACATTAGGGCAATAGGTGAAACTGAAAAGAATTTTATGCCGTTGTGGATGAGAAGTAGTCAAGTTAATCAAATAGCTGAACTAGGCATGATAAATGCAATACCATTGTGTTATTGTAAGCCCGGTACAAGTGCAACTGTAGCTAATAAACTAAATCTAGAAAACATAGACTTTTCTGTGTTTGACTTTGATATTGACCGGGTATTAATTGATAGTTCAGAAGGCGTAGCAGACGAACAATATATAGTATTCGCAAATTACGAGTACAACGTATAACAATGATAAATATAATGCAGGAGAAATAAATATGGCCAGTACAATTACAACAGTTGGGTTTGATGAAACTTACCCAGTAGCAGGACAAGATAACGATAGTCAAGGCTTTCGTACAAACTTTACAGTTACAAAAACAGGTTTAGAACAAGCAGCAACCGAAATTACATCATTACAAAGTAGCACAGCAAAATTAAATGCTGACAACGATTTTAACGGTAGTAAAATACAAGAAGCTGAATTAATTAAAAATACCGAAACAGTTTATGCAAACGGAGCTGTTGGAACATCACAGAATATCAGTTGGGAATTTGGCCATTACCAAACTGTACAAGTAACTGGTGACGTCACTTTGACTATTGCAGATCTTCCTGTAAGTGGTAAACTAGGTAAAATGCGTTTAGAAATTACAGCTAACGATGTAGCTAGAACAGTAATTTTTGCAGGAGAAGGCGGAGCAACTATGAAAACTGATGCAAACTTTCCTAATCCATTTATAGTTACAAGTTCATCAAATCCTATAATAATTGACTTTTGGACAACTAACGGCGGAATTTCTTTGTTTGCACAAAGTCATGGTGTGTTTACCTAATGTTTAATCCTTTAGTTGATAGCTTTAGTGAACTAAAAGACGCCGAAATTGAAAATAAAATAGTAGAATTACAGCGTAAATATTTTCAGGCAGGCGCTAATCCACAACTACAACAGCAAGTACAAGCTATATTAGAAATGTACAAATTAGAAATGCAAGAACGCAGATCCAAAAGTTTACAAAAACAAAATCAACAAGATGGCGATAATTCTCTTGACAATCTGATCAATATCAGTTAAAATACATGTATGCTTATGAAAACAGACTCTCTCGGTATCCCGCGATTTACAAATAAAGACTTAGTTGATATGATCTATACAGGTCATGCTGACAAATGTCATGTGGTATTATGCGAAGAATCAGATGATGTAGATAAGTTTAATGAGGCTATGGAAGAACAAGGATTTGACAAACTACAAAAGTATATTCCATTAGATGTAGACGAAAAGACTTTTGACGGTGTGTGTCAAAGTGAATGGTTCATGCCCGACTCATACAAAGCCATTAATGTACATAATTGGGTGCTGGACAAATGTACTACACAAGAAGAAACAGCAAGATGTGCTCAAGAACTTGCAGAGTTTGAAGGCAGAGGTATGAAGCCTTTGCTACAGTATATGATATATCTTGTAGACTTTATGCGTGAGAATAATATTGTATGGGGCGTAGGTAGAGGTAGCTCTGTATCATCATATGTGCTATACTTAATAGGTGTACACAAGGTAAATTCAATCCAGTTTGACCTGGATTGGAGAGAGTTCTTGAGATAAGTACTAATATAACTAAGGAGACATAATTATGCCAATGAAACAAACAGGACGCAAATTACATAAAAGTGCTAACGGTAAAATCGTTGACATGGATTTGTTACGTCAAAAAAATGAACTTACACCAGCTGTAGGTAATGTGCGAGTAAATGCTCGTGGCGACGAACTAGGACCAGGTGGACAAATTATTCGTAAGCGTGAAGATATCATGAACGAATACTATGCATCTAATCCAGGCGTTAAAGAAGAAACTCCAATTAATCAAGATACAAAAGATCTTACTGATGATTGGGTTGAAGACGAAAACGGAAACTTTATTCAAAAAGGATAATAACTATGGAAATGGACGGCGGCGGATATAAAATTACGCCAACAATTAAAGGTAGCTTGAAGCCAGTACAAAATAGAGTATTAGTTAGTCATATGCATTTTGGTGAACAAAAAACAGCAGGCGGACTAATCATTCGAAGTGACGATGGCGAGACTAGAGGCATTTATCCACGCTGGGGTAAAGTATATGCTAAAGGTCCTACTAATGACGATGCATACGAAGTAGGCGATTGGGTTCTTGTCGAACATGGTCGTTGGACACGTGGCATTGACATGGTACAAGACGATGGTGAAAAACTAATTATTAGAATGGTAGAAGCAGAAAGTATCCTTGCTGTATCAGATGAAAAGCCTGACGATGTTATCTTAGGCAAAGAGTATAATGATGGACAAGGCGTAGATATTGATCCATCACAATTTGTTAACGCACAATAGAGAAAGCAAAAAAATTGAGTAATATCGATCTAAACAAATATAAAGACTTTGTACGCGAAGTAACCAGTAACGAATCACTATCAAGTATGCAGATGTATAATCGTATTGTTGATATTGAAACTACTGAAAGCAAAATGAAAGTAAACATGGCGCAACTTATGACAGGTGCTGTTGGCATTTGTGCTGAAGGTGGCGAGTTTATGGAAATCATTAAGAAGTGTGTATTCCAAGGCAAACCTATGGATGAAGATACACAGTTTCATGCTATGCGCGAACTGGGCGACATTATGTGGTACTGGATGAACAGTTGCAGTGCATTAGGAATTGACCCTAATGATGTAATTGCAGAAAATGTACGCAAACTTGAAAAACGTTATCCAGGCGGAGAGTTTGATCCGTACTATTCAGAAAATAGACAAGATGGAGATCTTTGAAAACTTTGAATGGTATGACTTCTTAGTTGTAGCAATATTCGCCAAAGTATTCCAAGTATTAATAATAGTGACATTAATGGGCGGTGGCTTTGTATCAGCTACTATCCTGTTTGTAACATGGGAACTTTGGAAAGCCTACGAAAAATTTAGAGCAAATAATACTTGACTTCTATTAGTTTTTACGCTATAATTAGTATTAATTAATAGGAGTTTTCTTTTGACTACACACGCAACTATAGATATTGAAACAATTGACACTTGCCCAGAAGCAACTGTACTAAGTATAGGATGTGTTAAATTTAATCCATTAGATAATAGTGAACCTCACAGTGAATTATATTTCAAAGTTAGTATAGATGATCAAGATCGGCTTGGTCGTACAGCCAGTGATGATACTATTGAATGGTGGAGCAAGCAAGATTCTAAGATTATGGAAGAAGCATTCAATCAAAAAGATGCTATTACAGTAGATGAGTCTTTACGCAAGTTAAGTAAATTTGCTGTTGGTGTTGATACATTTTGGGGACAAGGATACGGTTTTGACTATACCATAATGGAAAACATGTTCCGCCAAGGCGCAATGCCTATTCCGTGGAACTTCTGGCAAATAAGAGATTCTAGAACACTTTTCGGATGTTGCAAGAGTGATCCACGTAAACTAATACAGAACGATTTACACAACGCATTAGCAGATGCATACTATCAAAGCAAGGCAATTCAAATTGCATACAAAGAACTAGGAGTACAACGTTGAAAGAATTATGGGTAGAAAAGTATCGTCCTAAGACGGTAGACGGATATGTGTTTCGTGATGAAGCACAACGAAATCAGGTAAAGACATGGATAAAAGACAAAACTATTCCGCATTTGTTATTCTCTGGAAATGCTGGCATTGGAAAGACGACCTTAGCAAAACTATTGTTCAACGAGTTAGATCTAAACGACTTAGATATATTAGAAATAAACGCAAGTAGAACAAACTCAGTAGATGACGTCCGTGATAAGATTGTAAACTTTGTACAGATGATTCCGTTCGGTGACTTTAAAGTTGTATTACTTGATGAGGCAGATTATTTGTCGCCAAATGCACAAGCGGCACTACGTGGTGTAATGGAAGAGTATCACACAACAGCAAGATTTATTTTAACCTGTAACTATCCTAACAGAATTATTCCTGCACTACACAGTAGATGTCAAGGATTTCATATTGCTAAGATTGATCAAACAGAATTTACAGCAAGAGTTGCAGAGATCTTAATTACAGAAGGTGTAACTCCAAACTTAGACACACTTGATACATACGTAAAAGCAACATATCCAGACTTGCGTAAATGTATTAATACAGTACAAATGAACATCCAAGACAACAGTTTGCTAAAGCCTAATGAAGGAGACACTGGCGAAGCTGATTGGAAACTTGATATGGTTGAATTGTTTAAGGCAGGCAAGATTAACGATGCACGTAAACTATTGTGCGGCGCTGTACGTTCGGAAGAAATGGAAGAAATCTATCGCTGGCTGTATGATAACATTGAACTATTCGGCGATGAAGCACAACAAGACCAAGCAGTGCTAGTTATTAAACAAGGACTTGTTGATCACACATTAGTAGCAGATCCAGAAATAAATTTAGCAGCAACGCTAATTAGATTAGCGAGGTTATAATGAAAATATTAATATTTGGATTACCAGGTAGTGGCAAAACAACATTAGCAAAACCATTTGCCGAATTAGTTAACGGTGTTTGGCTCAACGCAGATAAAGTAAGACACATGTACGACGATTGGGACTTTACACTCGAGGGTCGCATGAGGCAAGCACAGCGTATGCGTCACTTAGCTGATGGAGTAGTCATGGCAGGCAAGATAGCAGTTGCCGACTTTGTGTGCCCCACTGAAGAAGCTCGCACAGTATTTGCACCAGACTACACAGTTTGGATGGACACTATTCAAGAAGGCCGTTATGAAGATACAAATGCATTGTTTGAGAAACCTGCAAAAGTAGACTACCATGTTAGTAAATGGTTTGATAATACACCTGAGGCATTGTTGCCTGTGGTAAATCGCTTTATGGGGAAACAATACGATGGGCTTTAATTCTTTTGCACCTACTACACAAATGTTAGGACGCTGGCAACCTTGGCATGCTGGACATACAGAACTATTCAAACGAGCCCTTGCTGAAACAGGACAAGTGTGTATACAGATTAGAACTGTTCCACAAGACACAGATGCATCAGGTGGACGTACAATGACACAAGACGATAATCCTTTTATAGTTACAGACGTTCAAGAAAACATTAAGAAAGAGTTAGCATTAGAAGGCTATACATATAACAAAGAATATATTATTATGGTTGTTCCTAATATTGTTGATATTAGTTATGGAAGAGGTGTAGGTTATACCTTGACAGAACACGATTTAGGTGCTACAATACATAATATAAGTGCAACAAAAATTCGTGCAGAAATGCGAGACAAAGGAGAGCTATGACATACCTAGTTAATGATAATTGTATTAAGTGTAAACACATGGATTGCGTAGAAGTCTGTCCAGTTGATTGTTTTTATGAAGGTGAAAACATGTTAGTAATCAATCCAGAAGAATGCATTGACTGTGGTGTTTGTGAACCTGAATGTCCTGTAGATGCTATTCTTCCTGATAATGCTTTTGCTTCACCCGAAATAGCAATTATGTGGGAAGAACATAATCGTAAATATAGTGAGCTTTGGCCTGTGATTACACAAGTAAGACCAGAAGACGTTCCAGATGATGCTAAAGACTGGGATGGTGTTCCTAATAAATTAGAAGAACACTTTAGCGAAAAGCCTGGAAAAGGTGACTAATGCATTTAGAGCTACCGTTTTTCTCACAAGAAGAATGTAATGAAATAAAAACATATGCTTATAACATAGAACGTGAATTAACCGAACAAGGGTTCGATACGTATAAATCTGAACGTTCGGTTACTGATGCAATTACTACAAATAATTTTTTTCGTTATAATTTTTTTCAAGCATTTCCACAGTATGCAGATCGGTTTGCAGACTTTTTATCGCAAACTAATCCAAATTTAGATTGGCCTGTTGTCGTACAAGGGTGGGTAAACATATACCGTAAAGGACAAGGCATTGAATGGCATAATCATACTGGAACAATAGGAAAAAGTTTTACAGCAAATATTTTTATTAGCGGACCAACTACCCCAGGCATATCATATAAAGAATTTAACCAGAAAGCATACACCGCAGAGAACAAGGTCGGATATATACATATGATTCCCTGTGAACTCTATCATATGGTGCCTAAAGTACAGGGCGACGAAGATAGGATTACAGTAGGAGTTACGGTGCATAGCTATCAAACAATACAACGTAATATGTTGAATCAACTTGCGTTTAATAGTAGAATGTATCAAGACACAATTATTTTAACAAAGGAGCATTTCGATGGCGCTAGAAAAGACGTTTAATGTCAATCATATGAAAAAAGTACGCTGTAGTCATATCCTTATCAGTTATGATGAAGCGATTAATAGTTCACACTCAAGAGGAATATATTTTGCTGTTTTTGAAGCAAAGCAAATTATTAAAGAATTACAACGTGGAGGTTACAGTTGGGAGCAAGCTGTGAAGGAACACAGTGCATGTCAACACAGTTGGTATAGGGACGGAGACCTAGGTTGGTTTGATCTCAATGATGGTATCACTCCTGAATTATATAATGCATGTATGATCCACGAAGTGGGTGACTTGTTAGATGAACCAATCCAAACACCTTACGGATTACATATTATACATAGGACTGGTTAATGATTAAGGTAATAGACGATTGCATTCCTATAGAACTACAAAATTATTTTGAAGCAATTACACTTGGCAAAATAAACGATGTTGAAATAGATCCTATTGTAGAGTTTAAAAGTAAATACGAACCCACGGCCTGGCAAGAAAAAAGCAAACCAATTAGTTTTAAACATGTTCTTAAAAGTAGTGCAGAGACATCAAGTCATCTTATAAATTTTAGTAAAATTGCACAGTTACTATTTCCAAATTTACAAAACATATTATTTGCAAGAATATTTTTAACAGTTCCGTATGAAACTAAAATGACACATCATGCTCCTCATGTTGATTTAAATATTCCACATACTAGTTTAATTTACTATGTTAACGATGCAGATGGCGATACTTTATTTTTTGATGAAGATTACAAAACACAAATTGATAGTGTAACCCCAAAGAAAGGTAGAGCAGTATTATTCAACGGACTTATTCCACATGCCGCTGGTATACCTACAGCCGGTCCTAGATGTATTGTGAATTATAATTTAATATGAAACTAATTAATGATATTGTACGATTAGATGTACTAAAAGAGGAAATAGAATATTACAAAACCCTGTTGCGTGAACACGACACAGGACATATACATACAACAATAGGTTTTCTTGAAAGACGTATTGAACAACTACAAGGAGAGGCGCCTTGGCCGTTAGACTAAATGATTTATGAATTCTTTCCAGTACCAGTATTAATTAAACAATTACCTCAGGATGTAATTAACGAAGCACTACAGTCTAGTTCAAGAGTAGACAATCAGCTTGATGATAACGAAGATGGACACTTTAATAATTATAGTGTATTACACGAAGGTGTTGATGTGCCAAAAGATTATCCATTATTATATAAAGAAATATGTATTGCCAAAAAAGAATTTTTTGATAGTACAGGATTAGATGCTGACGAAACAAATATTAAAAGTTGGATACAAGAATATAAAACCGAGAAAAATTATCACGAAGAACACCACCACGGTGTGTATGGACTAAGCGGTGTTTTTTATATCACAGCAAACGAACAAGCAGGAAAATTAAAACTACGTAGTCCAAATCCAATGTGCAAATACCAACACGCACGATTCGATACTAAGTATACAACAGAAATAACAACCATTACACCTACTCCGGGAATGTTTGTACTATTTGCAAGTTATTTAATGCACGAAGCAGAACACGGCCAAGCAGGAGTAGAAAAAAAGATATTAGCGTTTAATCTAGGAGATCACATAAAATGAACGTAAAGTTAGTAAGTTACACACAGCCTACAGAAGAATTCAAAAATGAAGGATTAGAAAATGTACAAGACCTTATTGCATTTTGTGCAAAAGTTTCAAACCCTGCCGCACAGATTAACAAAGAAACAAGTGAACGTTTGATTAAGTATTTGATTAAACATCAACATTGGTCACCGTTAGAGATGGCCAATGCTGTACTAGAAATTGATACCACACGTGATATTGCACATCAAATTGTGCGACATAGAAGTTTTGCTTTTCAAGAGTTTTCACAGCGTTATGCAGATCCTGCAGAGCAAGGTGAGATATTTGAATACTCAGAAGCACGTTTGCAAGATACTAAGAATAGACAAAATAGTATTTCAACCGACGATAGAGATTTACAGATTTGGTGGGACATGCAACAAAAGCATGTTGCAGAAGTTGCAAAAACAATCTATGAAAATGCTATTGAAAAAGGCATTGCTAAAGAACAAGCACGTAAAGTATTACCTGAAGGTTTAACAAAAACACGACTGTATATGAACGGTACAATACGTTCATGGGTACACTATATTGAATTACGTAGTGCAAATGGTACACAAAAAGAACACATGGAAATTGCACATGCTTGTGCAAAAGCTATTGCAGAAATATTTCCATTAGCCAACGACTTATGATGGGTGCAAATTGGCAAAAAGATCCACAGCATTCTTATGAAAAAAAGTTTGCTTGGTGGCCTGTGCGAAGCAACACAGGAAAGTTAATTTGGTTAGATCATTACCATATACGATTTACCTATTACGATCATAACGGTAAGCCGCCTGTTAAGGGTCCTCACTGGACATATGTTTATACAACAAATGAATATCTAATAGCAAGGTTGAAAGGGGCATAGAGCCCCTTTCTTTACTCGTCTCCGTAGACTTGTAATACAGCCTTTACAGCTGCATGCCTTTCTATATCTCCTTGTTCGAAGTGGACTATGTCCAAACATGATTGATTGGTTGATTCTAACAGTTTAGTGAAGTTAATTAAACCGTTATCTTTTAGCCTATCAGCCTGATTCAAATCTCCTGTTACAGCCATCATAGACTGTTCGCCTAATCTAGTTAGTAACATTTTCATTTGATTTGGTGTTGCGTTTTGCATTTCGTCTGCAAGAATAAAGCTATGCTTAAATGTTCTACCTCGCATATATGCTAATGGTGCTATTTCTATAATGCCTTCTTGAATCATTCCTTCTATTTCTTTTGCATTAAAGTATTCGCGAAGAACATCAAATATAGGTCTCGTCCAAGGCGCCATTTTTTCTTCAAGCGTTCCTGGTAAAAATCCTAAGTCTTCGTCCACACTAACTGCGGGCCTGGTTACAATTATTTTGTCAACTTTTCCAGCCTTGAACAGCTTGACTGCTACTTGAACCGCTAACAGAGTTTTTCCCGTACCTGCAGGGCCGATTCCAAAGACTATATCCTTAGTATCGTCTAGTAGTTTTAGTATATATTGTTCTTGGTTTTTGTTTCTTGGAAGTATGTTGACTGATTGTTTTTTTTGAAAAGTGTTAATGCTCACAACGTTGTTGTGATTGTTTGAATGCTCTTTACGAGCCTTTCGTTTTGCACCCATTAAGTGTCCTCCTTACATGGATTGTGTAAGTAGAGCCCTTTACCCGATTGGGCTTATGCCCTACAAAAGTATTTAGCATCGAAACTTAATCATTTACAGAAATGTTATCGAAGAGACAAATACTGATAAATAAGTGTATAAGTAATTAGGATGAATATATGCAAGATATCTATGACATTGTAAAGAACATTGAAGGCATTTACGACAGTAATACCTCGTTTCAAGTTCTTAAAGACTTTGAAAGAGTACTGGACGAATTAGACATTTATGTCTATGAAAACTGGGAAAATGGCGAATTAGCTGATGGGCCTAAAATTGAAAGACATTGGATTACTTGCTCATTTATGTGGCCACGTTCAAAAATGCCAGATCCGATGGGCGGTAAGCGGTTGTTAGATTACGACTGTAAAGTCTTCATGGGCAAAGATGAAGTTATTAAGCCACGCAAGATTAGAAAGCCTGAAGACATACGTCCTGGAAGTAAAAAGGGAAAACTTGATAAAGATGGTATTTGGTTAGTTACAATCAAGATGCCAAAGAAACTTATTGCAGACATTTATAGTGGTACTAAACAGATAAATGATGTTGATACAGAAGGTGCTATGCCACAAGGACAACCGGCAGAAGATGCAGCAATGGCAGATCCAACAGCGGCACCAGCATTAGATGCTGCGACACCAGCAGCACCAACGGAGCCAGCAATATAATGGGACTTAGAAAAGGCGACTTAGCAAATTTAATTGATAACACATTTGAAATAGATAGTTTCAAAAGTAAAATGGGAGCAGACAAAAATATTGTTACCCTTAGTTTTAGTGTTTCTCACAAAGATCCAGGTGATGATTTAGTTAAATTTTTAGAGGGTGGTTATACATTTATATTAGATGCTGACGTTACCGCAGGTGAACAAGCTGACGGAACATATAAGGTTTTTATTGAACTAGAAAGAGATCGTGATGTTAATAAAAACATAATGGAAATTATGGATGGTATAACTAATTTGTCTAACATTGATAATTGGCGTTTTCGTTATTATAAAAGTTTCAAAGGACATAATCTGTCACTAGAAACTTTAGAAGAATTTGTTCCAAATAATCCTGATGAGTATGGAATAACCGTAAAAGAATCTAATATGAATAATTACAAAAACTTCTTTAACAAAAGTTACGTAGACACTATTGTACTAGAAAGCAACGATGTGCTTACAATTAAAAAGTCATATTCTAATCCAGTACAGTTTAAATTTATCAATTTTGGTCCTACAGTTAGTACATTAGAAAGTATTACTGAATCGTTTAATACACAAGATTTTGCAGAGATTATTTTCTTATCAAAATATATAGGCGACTATAATATAACAAAATACGGCAACAAAATTACACTTGAAAATTCAGGAAGTACACTTGTGCTGGAACGTATTATATAAATATCAATATGAACTGTTGTAAAAATTGCGGGCATGAGTCACATTGCGGGGGTTCACACCACCGTACTGAAAAAGACTATGACGGTAACCAATACACCATAAAAGTATGTGATCATTGTCGTTGCAATAGTTGCCAAAAAAAGGATACAGAAAATGGCTAAAGAACACTTTAAATTTGATTTCGAAGAATGGATGGCTGAAGAGTTAATCCATAGAGATGACTGGAAAGATTGGTACGAAGCAATGTTAGAAGTACTTCCGTTATGGGAAGTAGACACAGCAGAGCGTGTAGCAATGTTTGTAGCACAGTGTGGACACGAAAGTGGCGGCTTTAGAGTACTAAGTGAAAACTTAAACTATAGCGCCAAAGCACTAAACACAATTTTCCCTAAATATTTTAGGAGGGCAGGAAGAGATGCAAACCCATATCACAGAAAACCAGAAGCAATCGCTAATGTCATATATGCTGGGCGGATGGACAACGGCGATACCAATAGCGGCGATGGCTGGCGTTTCAGAGGCGGCGGCATATTGCAACTTACAGGACGTTACAACTACACACAATTCGCAAAAGAAATGGACATGTCACCAGAAGAAGCAGTAGACTATGTACGCACTAAGAAAGGCGCACTAGACTCAGCATGTTGGTTCTGGGATACGAACGGACTTAACAAGTATTGTGATAACATGGACATTGTTGGTGCTACAAAACGTATTAACGGTGGCACAATTGGTTTAGACGATCGTAAGAAACATTACCTACATGCAATGGATGTATTAGGTGGCGACTTTGAAGAACCAGAAACAGATTACAATCAAACAATTAGACAAGGATCACGTGGTCCATTAGTAGCAGAAGTACAAGAGAAATTAAATATTGCTCCTGCTGATGGAATCTTTGGTCCGGGAACTGCACGTATTGTTAAAGAATGGCAAAGTTCAAACGGACTTACGGCTGACGGTATTGTTGGTCCTAAAACATTGGGAAAGTTACTAGGGTAGGCGGTATGGGTGCTAAATTAGCAATAGTAATGTTTGTTTTAATGTGTGCTATGGGCGGTGGCGTCTATTGGTATTACAATGACACGCAAGAACGCATTGCTATTTTAACAGAAAATAATGTCAAACTAGAAACAGCAGTTGAAACAAATGAACAAGCGTTAGCGGCACAAACTGCCGCTTTCGAATCTATGCGTGTACAGAACGCAAAACTTCAAGCAGAATGGACTGAAATAAACAACAGAAATCGTTCATTAGAAAATAGACTTTCTAGACACGATATTGGTGCAAGTGGAGTTGCTAAGCCTGGTTTAACTGAAAAGGTTTTAAACAATGCAACTAAAAATGCACAGCGTTGTTTGGAAATATTCAGTGGTAGTACACTAACTGAAAAAGAACTTAGTGCAACAAAACCAAGTGAAATAAACAACGAATGTTGGCGCACAGCAAATCCAAACTTCGATCCTAACATACAATCAGATGCTTGGAAAAGGAAGAACTTATGAACAGACATGTAGGCAGAGGCGTAATAGTTTTAAGTATATTGTTGGCGGCATTTGTTTTATCTAGTTGTACATCAACTCCGAGACAAATCGAAATTAGTGCAAAGCCAATTGAAAAACCTAAATTAGTTTTACCACCAGCAGATGAATTACGCTTAAAAGATTTAGAATGGGTAGTTATTAACGAAGAAAATGCTCAAGAAGTTTGGGAAAGACTAAAAAAAGATAAAAAAGATCCTGTACTAATTGGCTTAACTGATGATGGCTATGAAATACTAGCAATGAATATGAGTGATATCATGAAGCTCTTACAACAGCAAAAAGCAATTATTGCCGCATATCAAAATTACTACGAAGAATCTGAGCAAGCACTAGAAGATGCAAACAGTGAAATCCAAGGTGCTAAAGAAGAAGTTGACAAGCAAAATTCTACTCCAGAAGACTCTATTTTAAGTAAGATTAATCCATTCAAATAATGAACAAATTATTTGTTGTTGCTCTACTGTCATTAATACTGACTAGTGGATGTGCAAAACAAATGGATTGCGAAGCCAAACCAAATCCAAAAGTAACTATAGACGGTGAACGTAACATCGAAGTGACTCCCGGTGCAACTCTAGCCTGTGATTTTTGATATAAATACATACATAATAATTGAGGGATTACTATGTGGGAAATGATTGAACAAATGGCGAGCAATCGTCTATGGATTTATACAGCATTAGCTGGATCGGTATTTGGTGCAGGATTTTTATTCTGGTTCAAAGACACAAGAATGGCAACATGGGCAGTTCGTAAGTTTGATGCCGCACTAGAATACCTAGCAATACGTTGGGGGTGGACATGGTTACAAAATGATCCAAATGCTTGGCGTGTAAAATATCCAAAAATAACATCTAAAATTGACGACTTAGAAAAGCGTCTAAAACATCTTGAGGGGAAAAGATAATGCCAAGAAAAAAGCCAGAAGAATTAGATGCAACCCCGGCACCGGCGCCAGTTGCAGAAACTAAACCAGATGCAGTTGTAGTTGCTACACAAGATAGTACTACACGCAAAGTTAAACTAGACTTAGAAGTAGATACTAGTGTAAAAGATATGGGACCTAACCCGTATGCTAGATTAATACACTTAGCAAGAGCAATTGATGCTTGGAGAATTTTTCCAAGAATGTTTTTAACTGTATACATTGTATTATTATACAAAGTAGTAATATGGTTTATGGCATTAGATGCTCCTAGTTTTGAGCAAAGCGGACTTGTTAGTATTGTTGTAGGTGCAGGCGCAGCATGGTTTGGCCTTTATACCGGATCTAGTAAATCTAAGAAATAGATACTATAAGTAATAGTATGGACTACTATTCTACTTTAGGTGTTTCAAAAAATGCTTCTGATAAGGAACTTAAATCAGCATACAAAAAATTAAGTATGCAATACCATCCTGATCGCACAGGTGGTAGTGAAGAAAAGTTCAAAGAAATTAATGAAGCATATTCAACACTCAAGGATCCGCAAAAGCGTCAAGAATATGATAATCCTCAACCGCAAGGGTTTGGTCCAAATGGATTTGGAGGCATGGGAGGATTTGAAGATTTGTTTTCTCAGTTTGGGTTTAGACATCCCCAACAAAGACAACGACAAAATCAAGATATAGCAATTAACTATGCATTAGAATTTAAAGAAATATTTACTGGTGCAGCTGTAAATTTACAATATAATCTTCCTAGTGGAAGAATAGGTACCTTAGATGCAGCTATACCTCCAGGGGTACAAAACGGAAGTACTGTAAGATTTGCAGGTCTAGGAGACGACAGTATTGTCGGATTGCCTAAAGGAAATTTAATTCTTAAAGTTAAAGTTAAAAGAGATCCTATATGGCAAAGAGACGGAAATAATATTCATGCTACAAGACAAATAAATGTACTTGATTTTATAATAGGCACGACTTTACAAATAGTTACTCCAACTGATAGAAAATTTAGTTTAAATGTTCCTGCTGGTACTAAACCAGGAACAACTTTTAGTATAACTGGACATGGTGTACCTGATGTGCATACTAAAAGACCAGGAAATATTCATATTAAATTAGATGCAAAAATGCCAATATTAAATGAACAAGATATTAATAAAATAAAGGACATAAGAAATGGAACTAGTTAAATCACCTGACGCTTGGCTAGAAAAACAAGTAAGACCTTTTAATTTTAAAGAGTTAAATGCTAGAGAAATCTCAGGAAGAATGGCAAGCATAATGCTTTCCAAAAACGGAATAGGGTTAGCAGCCAATCAAGTAGCATTAGATGCTCAAATATTTGTAATGAGGCCGATCGAGCATAAAGAGGTAACTAAACCGTTTGCTATAATAAACCCAGAAATACTAGAAGTAGATCAAGATACAGTTTTAGGGAAAGAAGGGTGTTTAAGTCATATTGGTTTATTATTAAATATACGTAGACCAAAGAAATTGGTAGCAAAGTTTCTTGACATTGAGGAGAATGAGTGTATACTAGAGTTTAGTGGTATTGATGCTAGATGTTTTTTACATGAATACGACCATTTACAAGGCATAGAGTTTACAGACAGAGTAAGTAAGTTAAAGTTAGACATGGCAAAAAAGAAACAAAAAAAATTAATGGCAGGAGTTAATTAATGGTAGAACCATCAAAAGATTTACAATTGGTGTTTGATAAGTCAATTAGAGATGCAAAAAAATTAGGTCACGAATTTGTAACCCTTGAGCATCTACTTTTTGCAATGATGTGTAGTGAGAATTTTTACAATTTATGTAAAGGTTTTGGCGCTGATGTAGACTTTTTAAAGTCTAATCTAGAACATCATATAAAGAATGAAATGAATGAGATCAAAATTGAAGATCCTAAGCATAAACCTAAAAAAACACAAACTGTAGAGCGTGTATTAAATAGAGCATTTACACAAGTATTATTTGCAGGTCGCCCTAATATAGAATTAAGTGATGTTGCACTTAGTATGCTTCACGAGAAAAAAACACATGCACTTTATTTCTTAGAAAAAGCAGGCATTTCAAAAGCATCTTTTGCTGAATATTTACAAGCTGAATATGAAACAAACTACGAAGATGAAGAAGCAAGTGGAGCGGCACAAAGGGCACTACGAGCCTTTACAACAAACCTTAATGACGAAGTTACAAAAAATAAAATTGATCCTGTTATTGGACGTCAAATTGAACTAGATAACATTGCATTAGCAATTGGTCGCCGTAGTAAAAATAATGTATTACTTGTAGGTGATCCAGGTGTTGGTAAAACTGCTATCGCCGAAGGTATGGCATTCAATATTGTACAAGGTAATGTACCAGAATTTTTAAAGGACTATAAAGTATTTAACTTGGACATCGGTGCTATGTTAGCAGGTAGTAAGTACCGTGGTGATTTTGAAGAACGCTTTAAACTTGTACTAGCAGGATTAAAAAAGCAAGGCAAAACAATTATGTTTGTCGACGAAGCACACATGATGAACGGTGCTGGTGCTGGCGGAGGAAATAGTTCAAACGATCTAGCAAACATGCTAAAGCCTGCACTTACTAAAGGTGACTTAAAAGTAGTTGCATCAACTACTTGGGACGAATACCGTAAGTACTTTGAAAAGGATCGTGCATTAATGCGTAGATTCCAGCGTGTAACAGTTGACGAGCCAACTGAATCAGTAACTAATGATATTCTTAATGGTATTAAGAAATACTATGAGGATTACCATAGTACAACTATTACACAAGAGGCTATCGACGAAGCAATTAAATTAAGTGTAAAATACCAAGCAGACAAAAAACTGCCTGACAAAGCAATTGACTTAATTGATCAAGCATGTTCTCGCTTTAACTTAAAAGCACCTGTGAAGAAGAAAGTTGTTACAGCAGAATCAATTCAATTTGAACTTGCAAAAGTAATTAACATTCCAGAAGAACAGGTTGCTGAACGTGAAACTGAAAATCTTGCACATCTTGAACACAATATTAAGAGTCAAGTATACGGACAAGACAAAGCAGTTGAAGATGTTGTAGATAAAATACTTGTAAGCCAAGCAGGACTTAAATCGCAAGACAAGCCAATTGGTAGTTTTGTATTTATGGGGCCAACTGGTACTGGTAAAACAGAAACAGCAAAAGCCTTAGCACATCATTTAGGTTCAAAACTTGTACGTTTTGATATGAGTGAGTATCAAGAACGTCACAGTGTAAGTAAATTACTTGGTTCACCTCCAGGATATGTAGGTCACGAAGAAAAAGGTGGCTTATTGATTGAGAAGTTGCAAGAGAATCCAAACTGTGTACTACTATTAGATGAGATTGAAAAGGCACACCCGGATGTTTCTCAAGTATTATTACAAATTATGGACAATGGTAAGATCACAGGGTCTAATGGTAAAGAAGCGGATGCACGTAACTGTATTTTGATACTTACAACAAACTTAGGTGCTGCTGATGCTGAGAAAAACAGTATTGGATTTGGTGACGACTTTGAAAAAGAGTACGAAGATGGTGCTTTAAAGAAATACTTTGCTCCAGAGTTTAGAAATAGACTAGATGGTATTGTAACATTTGCTAAACTAAGCAAAGAAGTTATGATGAAAATTGTTGGTAAATTCCTTGTTGAACTTAAAGACATGGTCAAAGACAAAAATGTAGTAATTAGTGTTACAGATGAAACACTAGACTATCTTGTTGAAAAAGGCTTTGATCCTAAAATGGGAGCAAGACCATTACAGCGTGTAATTGACAAAGAAATCAAACGCCCACTAGCAAGAGAATTACTATTTGGTGACCTCAAAGATGGTGGTAAACTTATAATTGATTTAGTTGACAAGGAAATATCACTTAAAACTGAAAGCAATACTGTAAGTGAAAACGTGTGAGACAGTAAAACTATTTTATAACGAATACCCTTATAAAATCGTTGTTTCTAATCCTTTATCTTCAATATTCAGAGAAAAAAATCTAGCACAGGCAAAAACTGTGCTAGATGATTTACAGCATCTTTATGAGCAACAACAGCCATTGATCCGAGCCTATGGTAGAAGGCAAGAACACCTTTCACATAAAACTTTTTTTGAAGCTAAAAATTTATATATTGAATTTTCAAAAAAAATTAATTTTAAATTACGGGTTGAAGGTAATATAATTAGTGTATACTCGCATAATTATAGTTGGTTACAGCACCTAGCAACTAAGTTTAATGCTAACGAGTTTTGGGAACCACGAATTGATATTAGTAAATTTGATAAAAATACTATTATTATAAATGAACCTAGCATATATGAATATAAAGTAACTCTAGGTGACAATGTCGATTCTAGCCTAGCAGATTGGATAATATCTAACAAAGATAAAGCAAAAGCAGGGACTGTATGCTTACAAGAAATAGCAAATAATGGATATGTTAAAGGATACTACATATACATAAGAGATGAAAAAATAATACAACTATTAAATCTATTTATTGGTAATATACAGCGGATCGACAAATTAGTCTACATTGCAAAAACTGATAAATAAGTGTATGCCAAGTAATAGTGAAACAATAATATCAAATCAAGCACACGTAGGAGACAGTACTGTACAAACTCATACGGGTGAAAAGTTCAAAGGAGACGGTTACTATGGACGTAGTGACGGTTTTCATACAGTCCAATACACAGTAACAGGATTTCAAGGTAACATAGACATGCAAGCAACACTTGCTATAAATCCAGCAGATGCTGACTGGTTTACTATTACCGGAACTAATTTAACAAGCACAGATGACAGCGGTCAATATAATACAGGTACACATTTATTTAATTTTACAGGTAACTATGTGTGGGTAAGAGCATATATTAGTAACTGGACAGACGGTACTGTAAGCAGTGTATTACTAAATCATTAAGGAACAATTATGGAACATTATGTAACAGTAGTAATGGAAAAGCAAGAAACTAAAGCACTAGACGAAAGTGCATTTCCCATTTATGAAACATTCGAAACCGAACAAGATACAACAGTTATGCAAATACCTTTGCCTAGAACACTTGACGAACAGGAATCAAGCGAGTATGCAAACAAATTAGCAAACTATTTGTTTTCAGAAGGTTACGAAGACTTTGATATATATGTAAACGCACACGAGTCTGAAGATTTAGACGAAGTAACATTTGATGACGATGATGACTTTTATGCCGAGTACGGCGACATGTACTACAACGATGATGAAGAAATAGATGAAGCTGAATATCGTGGACGAAAAGTTAGACTTGGAAAACCAATGGCAGGCGATACTAAAAAATTTAAAGTATACGTAAAGAATCCAAAAGGTAATGTAGTTAAAGTTAACTTTGGACAAAAGGGCGTTAAAATTAAAAAAAGTAATCCTAAAAGACGTAAAAGTTTTAGAGCAAGACACAACTGCGACAATCCAGGACCACGTCATAAGGCACGTTATTGGTCATGTAGAAAGTGGTAAGCTATGAAAATATTCGAAGTAACAGAACCAAATTTTGACATAGTAGACGACACTAGTTTTTATATGCGTAATGACCCTGAGTTTTATCGTAAACAATATTTTCCTGCTATGGCTAGTATTGCTGATATGCACAGCAAAGGCAAAGATATTGATCCTAAAAAATGTTTAGGTGATATGGTCGATCATGGATGTACAAGTTATTGTAAAAAATATAATCTAGCAAAACATCCAGATGAGGTATTTACAAAAGAAATTAGAGATTCTATAATAGATAAGATATTTGCAGAAGAAATCGACGAGATTAAAAAAGGCGAGTATAAATGAGGCTAAGAGAATTATTTGAAGAACGTAAAAAGAAGGTTGTTGCAGTTATGCCAGGAGGATTTCATCCTTTCCATCCTGGACACAAAAGTTTATACGACTGGGCAGTTGACACGTTCGGTAAACCTAATGTTTATGTAGCTGCTACCGACGACACTAAGTCTCGACCCTTTCCTTTTGCTATAAAACAAAAATTAGCTGCTATGGCCGGTGTACCTACACAACGCTTTATACAAGTTAAAAGTCCTTTCAATGCGTTGTCGTATACAGGCTTACTAAGTGATCCAGAAAATACTGCATTAGTATTTGTACGCAGCGAAAAAGATCAAACAAGTCATCCTAAGCCGGATCAGATAAGAAAAAGCGATGGACAAATGGGCTACATTATAAGCTACAATGGTGAACTAGAACACGGTGCAGATATGCATGGTTATATGACATATGGTCCTACGATTGATTTTACTTTTAGTGGTATGGATATTAAGAGTGCAAGTGAACTTAGAGCAACATGGCCTGAAATGGATGATGAATCAAAAGCAAAAGCTGCAGAATTAATGTATCCAGGTAACGGTGAAACTGCTAGTAAGTTGCTTAATGACGCACTTGGTGATCCAGAAGTACCTGCTGAAAGCATACAAGAAGCTAAAAATCCAACAGTACCTCAAAAGATTACACCAATTAAAATGTCGCAACCTCCTAAAGCACCAGACGCAACAATCCCTCGTACAAGAGATGGATATACAACAGATGCAGGCATAACATACAGACAAGACAAATATGATGACAAACTAATGCATGTCAGTGACGGTGGTGGCGATTACACATTTGATGGTGCAAGACTTATCAAATGGGTGACTCCAAGGTTCAAAGGTGTTAGACAAATACACAACTTTGTACAAAGCACTATTAAAGTTGATGCTAACATTGAAATTAAAACTAAAGACGGTCCAGTTATGTTCAGTACAGACGCTGTATATGATCTCGAAGGCAATCTAAAGAATGCTGGAAAATTTAGTACAAGTAGTGCTGGTTTAGGGTTTGCATTTGGTAATGACGAGTTTAACATGGATTATATAATTAGTGATAAACTTTCAATACATGTAACAGGACATCCAAGAAAAGGAAAAGTTTCACCAGAACAAATAAAAGCTATTAATAATTTTATTCCTAAATCAGAAAAAGACGGTTTAAAACAATTGATAAACTTTGCAAACAAAGCAAAGGAAATAGGTGCAAAAGTTACTTTTAAATCTCCTGCAAACCAGGGTGCTATTCCTTTTAATCAAGGAATAAAAATGTTGAAACAAGTAGGTGGTTAATGTACACAAGTATTGATGAACTTAAGAAACTTGCTGGTGTAAACGAATTTAAAGGTTACACAGAGTACACTCTTGAGAACATCAGTGATGCAGCAAATTCAAATGCTAAAAAAATGCGTGATAAAAATATTAGACCTGGTGACCCTGAATGGTTTAGACTTTGGTTTAGTATGCCTAAGATGATGAATCAAAATATGCCTAAAGGTTTTAGAGGGCGAAAAAAATGAGATGGACTCAATTCAATGAAGGTGTAGGACGCATAACAAAACAGAATCAAACTGTTGACGTAGGCCCTAACGAAATATCTATACAAGCTGCTAAGTTTGGTAATAAGGTAGACAAAGACGGACGTCCTGCTAATATGAAGAAAAAGGTCAAAGGCTCTAAAACAAACGTATTGTTTAATTTAGGCATGACAGAATCGGTTGACAATCTATACGAAAGTGTGCTATACTATAGGCAGATGAAGGAAAATTTAGGCGAGATAGCACAGGCAACAGAAATATATGTAGATATGGACGGCGTACTTGCAGACTTTTTTGGTGAGTGGGCTAAACTAATGAAAGTTGATCATTTTTCTAAGATCGACAAAGAACACAAAATTGGTGATGCATTACAAGCAATACGAGATAAAGATGAGTTTTGGTTAAACTTACCATTGCTTCCTCAAGCAAAACAATTACTTTCAGTTATCAAACAAATTAAGGGTGAATACAATATATGTAGTAGCCCACTAGCAGACGATCCAAATTCAGAACCACACAAGCGTGAGTGGATTAAAAAGAATCTAGCATTTTTTCCACCTAAAGAAGTAATTATTACACACAACAAACCCGAATATGCAACACAACAAGACGGTACTCCAAATATACTAATAGACGATTACGGTGTAAATGTAGATGCTTGGGAAGCTGCAGGCGGTACAGCATTTAAGTATAAAGATCATAAGTTTGAACGCACAGCAAATGCAATCAAACAGCACATGCAAGAGCCTGTTGCAGAAGATAAAGAAACTAATAAAAAAACACAGGACGCAGCTACACAGAAAGCAAAACCTTATGATATGCCAATACGAAAAGATATTGCTGATTTAATAATACAATCATATCCTGAAATAGAAAAAATATGGGTAACAAGCGACCAATATGGTATTGTAGGTACAAAACTTAAAAATGGTCCTACAGTTTTAAAATTACAACGTCAATTGAAAAAGGACGGATATCCTATTACAGTTGATGGTAAAGCTGGAAAAGATACAGATAAAATGTTAAAGCATTGGCTTGGTAATGTTATATATTATATAAAGCATGATTATTTAGGAGAGTCCATTACAGAAAACATATCCGAATCTTATTTTGATCCTACAAAGTATTCAAAAAAAGAACTTGATGCAATGCAGAAAAGATCACGTGAAAGATATCGCGAAATACAACGTCAAGAAATTATACGTGATATGGAAAAATATTATAAAGATTTGCCAAAAGACAACGGCTTGGAAATGGATCAAGAAGATTTCGAAAAACGTTTAAAAAACTTTAAGAAAGATAATCCTGATTTGCCATTTGCTGTTACTTCTGTAGATGAAAATTTTGCTGACGGTAAGGAAAAAGTACAAGAAGCATTTGATAATCCTTATCCTATAACATGGGAATATTTAAAGCCAACAGGTGCCTCAAGTGCCATTGGAAAAGTTGACGATGGCAGTGCGTTAGACATTCATATTAGTGAAGATCCTGCTGGAATTTATGAGATAGAATTTGCAAGAGGCCAATCTAATAAGAATATGGGACGAACTGGTCAAGGTGATGAGTTTAGAATTTTTGCAACAGTCCAAGCCGCTATGTTAGAATGGTGGGAGCAATTAGACAAAACTAGTGCTAGAAAAATAACTTTCTATGCAAATAAAGAAGACGGTAATAGATCAAGACTTTATAAAAGATTTTTAAAGATGTGGGGAGACAAGTCTGAATGGGACATCGAAGTTAATGCTAATGTCAAACCCGGACTTGTGGCGTATACTTTAACCAACCCAACACCTGATGAACCCGAAAATGCTGCAAAAACATTGCTGCAAAGATTGTTTGGAAAAAAGAAAACAGTAGAAAATTTTGCTGACGGTAAGAAAAAAGGCAAAAGCAGACCAGGGCGTGTAAAGCGTTCAGGTGCTAGTTGTAATGGTAGTGTAACTGAACTACGTAAAAAAGCTAAAAAGGCAAGCGGTGAACGTGCTAAAATGTACCACTGGTGTGCTAATATGAAAAGTGGGAGATCATAATGAAGATATATGAGGTAATAAAAGAAGCAATGCCTGATAAACAAACGTTGGCAAAGTTAAAGCAAGATGCACAACAGTTAAAGGCAATGTCTAAAACAGGTGACGTAGATCCTAATAAAACTATTCCTATAATGCAAAATATGGCAAACCAAGCAGCTGCTATGGATATGGGTGGTATGGTATTAAAGTTCTTCCAAACATTTACCGCTGCAATCAAAAAAGGTATTGATGATGGAAGTTATGGCCCTAATGAGTTACCGCAAATGCAAAAAGCATATGATGAAATGATGGCACAAATGCCGGCACTACAAAAAATGGCAAATGACAGTAAAAAATTGGCTGTAAAATATGGTGGCGCTGGTAGACAAGATGTGGGTGAAACAGCATCAGGAATGGGTGCTTCAAGTGTTGCTACAGTGGTAGGAAATGTTGGCACTACGCAGAGTAGAACTATGTACAATGCAGACGGTACAATGAAAAACGGACTAGAATATGGCAATTTACTCGGCGGCAAAAAGAAGTCAAAGAAAAAGAAACAAGCATAAATACTACTATTAAAGTATTCGGAGATAATTATGACTAAAAAACTTAAAGAAGGCGGCTTAGGCGATCTAGCACATGCAGCTGAACGTGACCATGAAGTACAAATGGCACGAGCGGACCTGTATAAGATTGCAAAATATGCTATTAAACTACACGATATGCTTAAAACAGTAAGTGAAGCTGAAGGCATTGAAGGTTGGCAACAATCAAAAATTACAAAAGCAGCAGATTATATTGGATCAGTATACCATGCTATGGATTACGACATGAAATTTGCTGAATCTAAGAGCGCAAAAAATGTCATGAAACGTTCTAAGACAATGACTGAAGAATCATACTTAGAATCATTAGAAGCAAAAGTAGCAGGCAAACTTGCTGAATCTCAATCATTATGTTCTGAGTGTGGCAAGCCAAGTTACACAACACTTGACGAAGAAAAGCAAAAAGGCGTTGACGGCAAAGTATGCTGGAAAGGCTACAAGCGTATGGGCACCAAGAAAAAAGGTGGCAAAACAGTAGATAACTGCGTGAAGATGTAAAATGAGAGTTTCTGAAGGCATATTTGACTTTTTCAAAAAGAAAGAAAAAACAATCGGCGATAGTCCCGAATACAAAGGCTGGTTGAACATTTACCTTAAGAACCCTGATGTTGCAGCGATGCACAAGAACCACAAAGAATTTTTACAATATTTCCAACAAGCAGATACAAACGAAGGATTTCTTGATTTCCTAGATTGGTCTGGTAAAGAAATGGAAGAAGAATATATTCCGTGGGTTGAAAAAGCTCTAAACAGATATGGCACACAAGGAACAAAACGTCGAATGTCGAAAAAGTTTCCTGATATTAAACCACTTGATATAGACAAAGCAATTAACCATGTGTTAACTAGAAGAGCTGATAGATCATGAGTGATTTTTATGAAATGAGTGCAAGGATGAAGGAACTATTTCCTTCTAATCCCGAAGCAGATAAAAAAGCCTTACTTGCAATGGCAGGCAATACAACACCAGTTGAAACTCCTACAGTAGTACAAGAGAGTGCAGAAGTACAACAAGGTTCATTACAAATGGACAAAGAGTATAGCATGTCTGACTTTGCTAAATTAGCAGGTATTACATTAAACGAAACACAACAAACAGGTAGTGCTGGTCAACTTAAAGGCAAAGATAAATTTACTAAAAGTAGCAAACCAGGCGGAAACGAATCTCCACACCCTGCTAGAAATAAGCTAGTAGGCGAAGATGACGATGCTTTTACAAAGGCTATAGATAATAGTTTTGGACAAGGAAGTATTGCTAAGAAAATCGGATTTAGTCCAACAGGCGAATTATACAAAGCAATATACCGTGCTATTAAAGCAGTGATGCCCGAAGCAGACGAATCAGAAATTAAAAAAGCGGCAAATGCAGCTTCAAACAGCATGCAAGAATCTATACAAGAGCGTGAACTTACAAAGCCCGAAACAAAAGAAAAAGAACGTATCGTAAAAGGTATGAAAAAGAATAAAAGCGATTTCAAGGATCGCTATGGCAAAGATGCAGAAGCAGTAATGTATGCTACAGCAACCAAAAACGCCAAAAAGAACGAATCTATCAAAGATCAGCTTCTTAAAATGCTTGACGAAAAAAAGCAAAAATAATACTTGACAAACCCTAAAAAATAACGTATAATATACTTAAATTACAAGGAGTAAATTATGAGTGAACGTACCTATGGTGCAGAAGAAAAAGCAAAACTAGAACGTCTTGTTAACGAAGGTGTTACAGTGTTGCAAGAGATCGAAGATCTAAATGCAGGTTTGAAAGATACTGTAAAAGCAGTAGCAGAAGAATTAGATATTAAACCAGGATTAATTAACAAAGCTATTAAGATTGCACAGAAAGGTGATTGGGCTCGTGTATATGACGAGTTTGACGATTTAGAAACACTAGTTGTTACAGTCGGCAAGGACAAGTAGTGCAAAAAATTAAAGACTTTTGGATCAACAGTTATAAAAGCGACAAAATTGCATTTGCATTTGAACTTGTCAGCTTTATATTTACAGTTATGGCAAGTTTGACTTTGGCATTTAATGCTAAAGACCCAAACATGCTAATTATATATCCGTTCTTCTTTGTAGGATCGGTTACACAATGCTACGCGGCTGTTCGCAGAGGCGCGGCATGGGTAATGTTACTAACAGGTTACTTTGCTGTTATTAATGTATTTGGATATGGGGTTGCAGCACTATGGTGGTAAAACCCTATCAACCACTAGCATGGTTTAGTACAGCATGTTTATTGGTCGCGGCAACAATGGCCGCATTTAATATATACCCATGGTACATTTATGCATTTATTGCAAGTAATTCACTATGGGTATTGATAGGTATTCTATGGAAAGAACGTAGTCTTATTGTTCTTAACGCAGGATTAACCGTAATTTATGTTGCAGGACTTATTCTGTAATAAGTAATACTAACGCCAATGGCAATTGCCAGGCATGATTAAGGTTAAGTTGGCCATAAGCAACGGAGAATGAATGTTTAAAAAAGAAAAGAAAGTCAAATTGACTTTTCATACCTATCACACACAACAATTGATAGATATGTTTCCCCCAAAACTAGCAGGACAACTTGTTCCAGACTGGTTTAAAACTTTAAAAGTTTCAAAAGATAAATTATTTCCGAATATGAATAGTTGTCCCGGAATGGTCGACTTATTTAAAAATACAATTAATATTCCACTATGGCAAGACATACGTATCAAATACGATAAAGGCCAAATTATTGATGTTGATGTACCAGGAGTTCCTAAAGGCGAAGAACAACATTTTGTTCAACAACATCATCCTGATCAATGGAACAGTGCTTTTAAAGGTTATACACATGTAAAATTAATGAGTCCGTGGCTAGTTACAGCAGAAGGTCCTTGCAGAGATATTCCTTTTTTAATGCATAATCCAAGTTGGCATCATACAGAACAATTAGGACGATTTAATTTACTACCAGGCGAATTAAATTTTGCGTACCAATCAGCAACAGCAGTTAATATGTTTATAGCACCTTCTTTAGGACCGAGTGAAATAACACTCGAAGCAGGGAATGTAATTGCATACTTGACTCCTTTACAACACGATGTTAAAATAGAATTAGAAACAAAATGGGTACCAGAAGAAGAATGGCGAAGTCTTATGAAGCATCACTTTACTTTTGACGGATTTTATAGAAAAACAAAAAAATGGTTAGACAGGAATAAAAAATGAGTTATGTAGATGCACATTTTGACAGAGATCAAGATATTATTCGTGTAGTAGAGCGCAAAGACGGCAAGAGGCATTATCACGAATACCAATCCAAATATACATTTTATTATGAAGATCCTAGAGGCAAGTATAAAAGTGTTTATGGTGATCCACTTACAAGAATTGTATGTAAAAACACAAAAGACTTTCGTAAAGAAGTTGCTATTAACAAAGGCAAGAACTTGTTTGAAAGCGACATTAATCCTATCTTCCAATGTTTGAGTGAAAACTATCTTAACCAAGATGCACCTAAACTAAACATTGCGTTTTTTGATATTGAGACTGACTTTGATCCAGAGCGTGGCTTTGCTGATCCAAGTGATCCGTTTATGCCTATTACAAGTATAAGTGTATATTTGCAATGGCTAGAAACAATGGTGTGTCTTGCTGTTCCGCCTAAGACGCTTACAATGGACGAAGCAAAGAAAACACTTGAAGGTATTGATAATGTAATGTTATTTGAAAAAGAAGGTGAAATGATTGACACTTTCTTAACACTAATTGAAGACGCTGATATTTTATCAGGTTGGAACAGTGAAGGATATGATATTCCGTATACTGTAAACAGAACTAGTCGTGTACTAAGCAAAGATGACACTAGACGTTTTTGTTTGTGGGGACAGTTGCCTAAAAAAAGAGAATATGAAAAGTTTGGTAAATCAGCTGTTACCTTTGACCTAATAGGTAGAGTACATTTAGATAGTTTGAATTTATATCGTAAATACACATATGAAGAAAGACACACTTACAGACTTGATGCAATTGGCGAGGTTGAAGTTGGAGAGAATAAGGTACCTTATGAAGGTACTTTGGATCAACTGTACAACAATGACTTTAGAAAGTTCATTGAATACAACATACAAGATACCGCACTACTGGACAAGCTGGACAAAAAGCTAAGATTCATTGATCTTAGTAACGAACTAGCTCATGCAAATACTGTTTTGCTACAGACCACTATGGGTGCTGTGGCTGTTACAGAGCAAGCGATTGTAAACGAAGCATGGAATAGAGGATTACAAGTTCCTAATCGTAAAAGATATGACGACGAGAACACTCAAGCTGCAGGTGCTTATGTAGCATTTCCTAAAAAAGGTTTGCACAAATGGATTGGCTCAATGGATTTGAATTCACTATATCCAAGTGTAATTCGTGCATTGAACATGGCGCCTGAAACTATTATCGGACAAATACGTCCTGAAATTTCAGATAACCGTGTAACAGAAGACATGGGGCTAAAGAAGAAATCCTTTGCAGGTAGTTGGGAAGGACGCTTTAGTACTGAAGAATATGAAGCAGTCATGGAACAACGCAGGGACATTTCACTTACAATTGACTGGGAATCTGGCGGCAGTGATGTACTGTCAGGTGCTGAAATATACAAAGTAATATTTGATAGTAATCAGCCTTGGATGCTTAGTTCAAATGGTACAATCTTTACAACAGAGTTTGAAGGTGTTATTCCAGGTATCTTAAAGCGTTGGTATAGTGAACGTAAAGAACTACAAGCACATCTTAAAAAAGCAAAAGACGCAGGCAATGCTGTAGAGATCGAATACTGGGATAAACGACAGCTGGTTAAGAAGATTAACTTGAACAGTTTATACGGTGCTATTCTTAATCCAGGCTGTAGATTCTTTGATAAACGTATCGGTCAGTCTACAACGCTAACAGGACGTACTATTGTTAAGCATATGAGTGCAGAAGTAAACAAAGTTATTACAGGTACATATGATCATGTAGGCGAAGCAATGATATATGGTGATACTGACTCTTGTTACTTTAGTGGATATCCTACACTTAAAGAACAAATTGATGCAGGACAACTTCCGTGGGATAAAGATAATGTAATTACACTTTATGACCAAGTGTGCGAAGCTGCTAACGAAACATTTCCAAAGTTTATGTTAGAAGCATTTCATTGTCCAAAGTCACGTAGTGATGTAATTGCAGCAGGTAGAGAAATCGTTGCTGAAAGCGGATTGTTTATTACTAAGAAACGTTATGCGGCATTAGTATATGACATTGAAGGCTTCAGAAGTGATACAGATGGTAAAGTAGGCAAAGTAAAAGCAATGGGCTTAGACTTGCGTAGATCAGATACTCCGGTGTTTATGCAACAATTCTTAAGTGAGCTATTACTTATGGTACTTACTGATGTTCCACAGAAAGAAGTGTTAGATCGTATTACAGAATTCCGTAAGGAGTTTAGTGAACGCCCTGGTTGGGAGAAAGGTTCACCTAAACGTGCAAACAAGATCGGACACTATCAACGTCTTGAAGAAAAGCAAGGTAAAGCAAACATGCCTGGTCATGTAAGAGCAAGTATTAATTGGAATACACTAAAACGTATGAATGGTGACAAGTATTCGCAAGAGATTGTAGATGGTATGAAAGTTATTGTTTGTAAACTAAAACAAAATCCATTAGGTTATACAAGTGTTGCGTATCCAACAGACGAACTACGTATTCCTGATTGGTTCAAAGAACTGCCATTTGACGATGCGGCAATGGCAGAAACTATTATTGATAACAAACTAGACAACTTGATTGGTGTGCTTAACTATCCGTTAGAGGATACAAAGCAAAACACAACATTTGGAAGTTTATTTGAATTTGGGGAATAATATGAAAGTCAATATAAATGATATAGGCGGTAAAATTGTTAAACAAGATGAACGATATATTGTTAAAGATAATACAGACCTAAATAATCTTATTGTAAGTAGTACACGATTACAGTCACGTAAATCAACAAGTGGTCATTCACATGCCGGACAAGAAGAAGTATATTACTTTATTGAAGGCACAGGTAAAATGGAACTTGGTGAAGAAATGATTAAGGTTGAGCCAGGCGATGTAATACTAATTAAAGATGGTGTATATCATCGTGTACACGCAGGCATGCACGAAGAATTATATTTTGTATGCGTATTTGACGGGAGTAGACATGTTGAAAAATAGTCCTATAAACCATTTACAACAATTAATGTGTATCACAATGGAAGAATGTGGAGAACTTACACAACGTTGTTCAAAAATGATGCGAAAATATAAAACACTTGATCAAGCCGATAAAGAACAGTTACAGAAACTCACTGAAGAAGTTGGTGATGTATTATGTATGATAGGTTTGATGGTTGACAATGATGTAGTCAAGTGGGATGATCTACAAAAAAGAGTTGAGTATAAGAAACAAAAACTTAAGAAATGGAGTACATTAGTATGATTGATGGCAGAGATTTATGGTTTCCTAATTATGTATGGACTGGACAACTAGATGTTGACAACCAAGCACTCAAAGCATATAGTGACTACAAAATAAAAGACAAATGGGATAATGATAGACTACTTGGCGATGATCGTCCTTGGTCTAGTGTTGATTTTGTACTAGAAGAATGTGAAGCTGTAGTAGATATGGTCAAACTCTTAGACGAAGTTTACGCAAAGATATGCGAAGAAATTGGATTTCGTCCGGTACAGTTATATAACATATGGGTAAACAAAAATCCGCCCGGAGTTGAAAATCCATCACATACACATATACATCATGCAGGCATAATGGGTGCATTGTTCAGCGGAGTTTATTACTTAGAATCAGATAAAGATTTAGATCAAGGTGATATTGTTTTTGAGAGGAATGATCAAAGTGCTATGCATATACCTCAACAGTTAAAAACACAAAATACACCTTACAACATGCCAGAAGCAAGATACAAAAGTGCAACAGGAGACCTGTATTGTTTTTCTAGTTGGATACCGCACAGAGTTACAAAGAATAATTCAGACAAAGATCGATATAGTATCAGTTTTAATTACGGAGTATAATATGAAAGTAGGATTTACTTGTAGTACATTTGATTTGTTACACGCAGGACATGTTATTATGTTGCGTGAAGCAAAAGAACAGTGTGATTATCTAATATGCGGATTACAAATTGATCCCAGTGTAGATCGAGCAGAAAAAAACAGGCCAGTGCAAAGTATTGTAGAGAGATACACACAATTAAAAGCTGTTAGTTATGTAGATGAAATTATCCCGTACAAGTACGAAGAAGATCTAGAAGACATCCTTAGCATGTACCCAATTGATGTACGTATACTAGGAGAAGAATATCGAGACAAAACGTTTACTGGTCGAGCAATTTGCAATAAACGAGGTATAGATCTTTATTTTAATAAACGAGAACACCGTTTTAGTTCGAGTGATTTACGTAAAAGGGTTTGTGATGAATAAATTTATATTTGATGTAGACGGAACACTTACACCTAGTAGACAAGAAATTGACAGTGACTTTGCTGTATTTTTTAGTAATTTTTGTGCTGAGAATGATGTATATCTTGTTACAGGTAGTGATAAAGAAAAAACAATAGAACAAATAGGTGAAGAAATATATAGCCTAGCTAAACGTGCATACAACTGTTCAGGCAGTGATGTTTGGCAAGGCGAAACACACATTAGATCTGATAAGTGGAGAATTCCTGTACATGTTAAGTCTTGGTTAGAAGATAAACTAGAAGAAAGTAGTTTTCCTTTACGCACGGGACTACACATTGAAGAACGCTCTGGCATGGTCAACTTCAGTGTTGTTGGTCGAAATGCAACAATGGGAGAGCGTAAACTTTATGTGGAATATGACACACAGGTCGGTGAAAGAAATATAATTGCTGATCTGTTTAACAAAGAATTTTCGGAACTAATTGCAAGACCGGGTGGTGAAACAGGTATTGATATTTCTCCTAAAGGTGCAGACAAGAGTCAGATAGTAAATGATTTTGATCCTAATGATGTATTACATTTTTATGGAGATAGGATGGATATTATGGGCAATGATTATCCTTTAAAGAAAGTTATAATTGATAACGATTTAGGATTTGCTATTGAAGTTAAAGGTTGGAAAGATACATGGAGTAAATTAAAATGCTTGTAGTATCTAATCCACATCCAGAAATAACCGTATATGATAATGTATTCAATTGGGATCTTAATAAAAGTATAATGCTAAATTGTACTAAGGTTCCATATTTTATAGGTTGGCAAGATAGTTTTAATGAACAAGAAAGTTTTTTACACAGTCGTATTACAAAAGACATGTGGCTTAACAGGACAAAGGATCAAAGTTTAAATGATTTTTTGGAGCCTCTTATTACTAGTGAGCCATTCAAAGACATTAATGAAAGTAAGATTGTACAAACTGTTGTTAACTGTGATACAACTTATGATACACACACCGTACATACTCACAACAATCAAGATGTAATTTTATATTATGTGAATAATGAATGGAAAGACGGTTGGGGTGGAGAAACATTCTTTTACGATAGTCATGGAAAAGAAATAGTATATACTTCTCCATATACTCCGAATAGAATGATTAAATTTAATGGAGAACTAGTTCATAGATTTAACGGACCAAGTAGAACAGGTCCTAAATTTAGATTTTCTATTTCAACATTTATAGAAAAGGAAACACAATGAAAATTATGTTAACCGGACATAGAGGATTTATAGGAAGTACTCTATTACGCAAACTAAAAAAAGAACATAGTATAGTCGGCTTTGATTTACAAGACGGACAAGACTTATACGATATTGAACTGAAGGAAGAATTTGACTTAATTATACACCTAGCAGGTAAAAGCGGAGTGCGTGATAGTATTAACGATCCTGCAGGTTATTGGCGTAATAATGTAGAAGTAAGTAAACGCTTATTTGCACGTTATCCTGATACAAGAGTGCTTTATGCAAGCTCTAGTAGCGTCTATGAGCCCGATTTGAACCCATATGCAGCATCAAAGTTTTGTGTAGAAGAAGCTGCAGAACGCTATCCAAATACACTTGGTATGCGTTTTCATACTGTATATTCTAGCACTCCTAGACCAGGAATGTTTTTGCAAAAGCTAATAGACGGTGAATTAGAATATACAACAACTCATTACAGAGACTTCATACATATTGAAGATTTATGTGATGCTATACAGCTATGTATGAATAGTAAGTATTTAGGCACTATTGATATTGGATCAGGACACCCATTTAAGGTATCAGACTTTGCTCCAGATCTTCCTGTCCGCCTAAATACACCATATGAAAGGCAATGGACTTGCGCTAATATGGAAAAAATTAAGTCACTTGGATTTAAACCTAAATATAGTGTAGAAAACTACTTGACTTCTTTGACAAATGATAATATAATAAAACTTGAAATAGGAGAAACTTTATGAAAGACATTTTACAAGACATCGTTGCACACACACATTCGCTAGGATTTTTATCACTAGTAAAAGTAAGTAATGATGAAGGAACAGCTATTGACTCAATGGCAGAAGATAGATCAGTTATTTTAACGGCAACTACACATAATCCTGTATCAGAGTTTACAGGTACGTTTGGTATGCCTAACTTAGATAAACTAGCATTACATTTAAAAAATCCGGAGTATCAGAAAGATGCAAAGATTGATGTAGTACAAGCAGAGCGTAACGGCGAAACTATTCCAACACACATTCACTTTGAGAACGCAGCAGGTGACTTTGAAAATGATTATCGCTTTATGAATAAAGCAATCATTGAAGAAAAACTTAAAACTGTTAAGTTTAAGGGTGCAAGTTGGGCTGTAACATTTAAGCCAAGTATGGCAAGTATTGCACGTATGAAGTTAATGAGTGCGGCACATACTGAAGAACCTACATTTAATGTAATGACTAAAAACGATAACTTAGTGTTTAGTTTCGGTGATGCAAGCACACACGCAGGTGAGTTTGTATTCCAACACGGTGTTGAAGGTACACTTGCACACACTTGGAGTTGGCCTGTAGCACAAGTACAAGCAATTTTAGGACTAGATGGTGATGCTACAATGAGCATTTCAGATCAAGGTGCTATGATGATTAGTGTAGACAGCGGTATGGTCAAATATGATTATATTCTTCCAGCACAGAGCAAATAATGAACAAAGATTTAACAGCGACACAGAACGATTATGCACACTTTTTGCCCGCACTTAGTGGCTTCTATGCGACATATGTAGGCAAGCAACGCTTTCCTGATCCTGTTAAAGGTCCTTATATCGAAGACACTCGTATTCCTGCTAACTGGAATAGTGGTGTAGAAAGTCTTAACTATCTCAATGCAAAAGAAGGAGCGTTCACTTATAAGTGGACACTCTATTCTGCAGGACATGCTGACTTAGATACAAATAAGATTGTACCTAAAGAAGATATGGTGCGTAATAGAGATAGAGAAAACACTTGGTTACTAGGTGACTCAGGTGGTTTCCAAATTGGTAAAGGTGTTTGGGAAGGCGACTGGAAGGATCCTAACTGTCCAAAGGCTCAAAAGAAAAGAGATGGTGTATTGCGTTGGATGGACGCTTACATGGACTACGGAATGATACTTGATATTCCGGCGTGGGTAGCACGTTCACCTGAAGGTGCAAAAGCAACAGGCATTAGTACATATGCAGACGCAGTTAAGGCAACACGCATCAACAATGACTATTGGATGAAGCATAGAACAGGTGCTTGTAAGTTGTTAAATGTTTTGCAAGGTGAGAATCATGCAGACGCAGATGACTGGTATGAGCAAATGAAAGACTATTGCGATCCAGTTAAGTATCCAGACAATCATTTTAATGGTTGGTCAATGGGTGGACAGAACATGTGCGATGTGCATTTGGTTCTTAAACGCATAGTTACATTGCATTATGATAACCTGCTACAACAAGGTGTACACGATGTAATGCACTTCTTAGGCACATCTAAACTAGAGTGGGCTACACTTTTAACTGACATACAACGAGCAGTACGTAAGAATTACAATGAAAACTTTATGATTACTTTTGATTGTGCTTCACCTTTCTTAGCAACTGCTAATGGACAAGTATACATTCAAAATGAAACTCCTGATAGAGGCAAATGGACTTATCGAATGGTTCCGAGTGTAGACGATAAGAAGTATGCAACCGACACACGTACTTTTAAAGATGCTGTACTACAAGATGGAATATTTAAAAACTTTGAAGATTCACCGTTAACAGACGGTATGCTTGTAAAAGATGTTTGTGTTTATAAACCAGGTGACCTAAATAAAATAGGTAAAGAAGGAAAAACATCATGGGATAGTTTTTCATATGCGATCCAAATGGGTCATAACGTGTGGAGTCACATTAATGCAGTTCAAGAAGCAAACAGACAATACGACAATGGAGTCATTCCGAAAATGCTTGTACAAGAGCAATTTGACAGGGTTCTATTTAGAGATGTTGTGGAAGAAATATTCTCAAAGACTACAAAAGAAGAATCACTAGCAGTAATTGATCAGTATTCAAAGTTTTGGATGAGTATTCCTGGTACTAGAGGTGCAGTAGGTAAAAAGACTGTAAACTCGAGTACACACTTTAATGCACTATTTGATGTGAAAGAAACTATTATTGAAGAAGATATACTAGACGAAACTAAGTTGGAGGATTTAGAAGATGAGCAACTACACGGAGCAACACGATAAAATAGCTGTGCATTTACAAGAATTATATAAGAAACACAGATCACTTGACGAAGAGATAAAAATGTTGTATAATAAATTTGAAAGCGAACAAATACTTAACCGTATGAAAACACAAAAACTTTGGCTCAAAGACGAAATATATCGGCTAGAGACTGAACTTAAACAACTAGGATAAAACATGTTATTAGAATCATCATATAAAGAAGGCGATACAATTAGTTTCAAAACTGTAGCAGGTGAAGAAATTGTTGCACGTCTAGTAAAAAAAGACACTACACATATTAAAGTTAAAAAGCCTATGGCACTTACAATGACTAAAGAAGGATTGGGTATGGTTCCGTTTACATTTACTGTAAGTCCTGATACTGAACTAGAAGTAAATTTAACTACTATTGTGTTTATTGCAAAAACTGAAACAACTATGGCTAATCAATATATTGAATCAACAACAGGGATTAAACTAAAGTAATGAAACGAGATTACAAAAGCGGTGTAAGTGATACTCCTATATTCTTTACAGGTATAGAAGTTGAAAAGACTCCTGCAGTTGGAATGAAAACTTTATTTGTTACAGGCACACAACCTTGCGATATTATACAAAAGTATTACGATGAAGAACAGTGTGAACATATCTTCTTTGGTGCTAATCACTCATTTGAGCCGCTAAATGAACAAGAATGGAGTAGTTGGGAAAGAATGATTAAGGCATTCTTAACTGCTGGTAAACTATGTAGTTTAGATATTCCAATTAGTTACGCAGAAGAATTCCTTGAAAGCGGTCTTACAGAATATGATAACTTTATTCCACAACTACGTATTCCATTGCCTTATGCTAAATTGTGGAACTATAACACAATGGTTAAGATTGATGATAAAGACTTTAAGGCAACTAACCCAGGCGTCTGGTGTCATAGCCTACACGATTTAATGGATAGAGAAAAATTCACTGATTGGACAAAATATGGATCTGATAAAGTTGTAAAATGAATATTGTAGTTGCTGGATGTAGTTGGAGTGCAGGTTGTCCTGAACAACCATACTCTTGGGTAGAAGCTCTGTCAGAAATAATGCCACAACACAACTTTTACAACTATGCATACCCTGGCAACAGTCTACTTACAAGTTTACATTTATTAGAGATTGCAAAAGAACAAGTAGATGTCGAAAAAGTAATCTTTCAATTAACAACTCCTACTAGATTAAGTTTTGCATTAGACATTGATCGGTTAGATGTAAACTATTACCAAATTTCGGACAACTATTATAGTATTCCAAAAGAACTAGAAATGGTTGCTCTTACACCTGGTGCTGTTTTTGACAATATGTCAAGTGATAATGAATTTATTAAATTTGGTAAAATGTACTACAAATACTTTAGTAATGATTATTATACTGACATTAATAGCAAAGCATTAATTAACCTTATTCAAACACAATCGCATATACAGTTTTTTCATACTACTCCTAGATACAACTATCCATTTCCAATAATAGAAGATATGCTAAACTTTAATGACTATGTTATTGATAATGGTAAGCATTTTAGTGTAGAGGGTGCAAAAAAACAAGCAAAAATAGTAGAAAAATGGTTAGAAAACAATTGACAACACAACTAAAAGAAGGTATACTAGTACTATGAATGAAGTTACAATAGAAGATAACAATCCTAAAAACGAACGATATCATGATTATATGGGACGTAGAATGAGAGAAGAAGATATGATAGTAGCAAAACAAAACGCTATGGACAAGGCAGAACGCAGTATTTGGGTTACTTTTAATAAAGAAGGTGTACATATGTACCCAGGCGCAGATACTGATCCTAAACTAGCAACCGGCGATTGGGATGATGTATCATTCCTTGGTATTCCACATCGTCATATTTTCCACTTTCGTGTTCGTATTGAAGTATTTCATAACGATCGCGACATTGAATTCATTCAGTTTAAACGCTGGATGCAACGACTCTATGACGTCGAAGGCGTACTAGAGCTTAACCACAAGAGCTGTGAAATGATTGCAGATGACTTGTACCAAGAAATTTCTACAAAATACCCAGGCCGATTTGTAGAAATCAGCGTAGCTGAAGATAATGAAAACGGCTGTTCAATTTACTACCCGAAACCCTAGTGCTATTAAAAAGAGAGAAACAAAAATGGCAATTGAATTTAATCGCGATGCGTATACTAAAGTGTTTAACGACTTGGATAAATTCCGCGACTACTGTCGCTTCGAAGGAAAGGTCTTTAACGAAAAAGATCTTTATAAATCGGATGCTCCTGTGTGGATTGCATACAACAAGCATCAAGGATGGCTTCGTGCAAAGGCACGTAACGCTGGTAAGAAGTTTAATAATAGGAGAAACTAATGGCTATTCATATTGTAGATATTGAAGCAGTAGACACACGTTATACTAAGCAATGGAAAGAATATCTTCCAAGGCAACTTCAACGAGCTACAAATGAAAACGTAAAAGTTATTAGTGGCGGAGAAGTGCCTCAGGCTACAACACCTGGGGCATTCCTTAACTTTGCAGGGACTAACAATTACAAGTCTCAACAAATGTTAGAAATTAGTAGACTATTTGCTAACGGTGAAGTTAAAGACAATGACTACTTCTTATATACTGATGCTTGGAACCCTACAGTTATTCAATTACGCTATATGGCTGAACTATTAGGTATTGACATTAACATTGGCGGCTTATGGCATGCTGGTAGTTATGATCCGCAAGACTTTTTAGGCAGACTCATAGGTGACAAGCCTTGGGTACGTCATGCAGAAATGTCAATGTTTGAATGTTATGATGATAACTTCTTTGCAAGTGACTTCCATATTGATATGTTCACTGATGTATTTGATGAAGACTATGCAATTGACTATGATAGTATAAAACGTGTAGGCTGGCCTATGGAGTATCTAAAGAACAGTTTAGACAGTTACAAAGGTATGGAAAAGAAAGATCTTATACTCTTTCCGCATCGTATTGCACCGGAGAAGCAAGTTGATATCTTTAGAGATCTTAAAGAGCGTTTACCACAATACGAATTTGTTGTGTGTCAAGAACAAGAATTAACAAAGAATGAATATCATAACTTACTAGGCGAGGCTAAACTTGTGTTTAGTGCTAACCTACAAGAAACACTTGGCATTAGTTGGTATGAAGGCGCACTAGTAGATACTATTCCTATGGTGCCTGATAGATTAAGTTACAGTGAAATGGCACTTCCGGAGTTTAAATATCCAAGTGCATGGACTGAAGACTATGATGCATACTTACATCACAGAGACAAAGTAGTTGCACAAATTGTAAACTATATGGAAAATTATGAAGACCTTCTTGTTAGTTTAGACAAGCAAAGAACAAAATTAAACAAAGACTTTTTTAGCGGTACAGCACTTTATAAGGCGATTGCAGATGAATGATGAAGATAAAACATTTTCTATTACGTTAGACGAAGATTATTTAACTAACACAGGTAGCGAATATACATTCAATATGAGTGATATAACATTTGGTAGTACTACCGATACTATTACATTGGATACTGGTAGTAGTGGAGAAGTTTACAACATTCTAGATAATTTTATTGATCCAGATCAAGTTGAAGAAATGTGCAAAGAATATCCAGCACTGTCTAAAGTATGGCGTAATTTTAAAAGTGTATATGATATGACACTACAAGATTACAAAGGTAAAAAAGATGAAGGAGCACTAATCTAATGCAACATACAATAAAACAACTAATGGACAAAGTAAGTGCAATGCACACAATCGCCATACAAGCACATCGAGAAAAGTATAAAAGAGCGCCTGGCAAGGAATATGACAAACAACTAGTTACTCATTTGGTAGAACAAATACAAGCCTTGGCAGGGGACATATACAATGATAAAACACCGCATCCTAAATTAAAAGAGAAAAATAAATGATTAAGAAACATTATTATAGTTGGCAAGACGTAGAACGTATGTGTGTCAGTATTGTTAATCAGATGTATGCTGACAATTGGCGTCCTGATTATATTGTAGGTATTACCCGTGGTGGTAATGTACCTGCTACTATTATTTCAAACATGACTGGCATACGTTGCGAAGCAATTAAAGTAAGTTTACGTGATGATACTAGTGAAAGTGAAAGCAACTGTTGGATGGCCGAAGATGCATATGGTTATGTATCGAACCCCGGACCAAGTGCTGGACCACATCATAAAAATATTCTAGTTGTAGACGACATCAACGATACAGGTGCTACATTTAATTGGATTACACAAGATTGGAGAGCAGGTTGCTTGCCTGATGATCCTAAATGGGATAATGTGTTTGGCAAAAATGTTCGTTTTGCTACACTAACAGAAAATTTAGCAAGTGACTTTGATAAAGTTAATTATACATGTCACGAAGTAAATAAAGCGGATGAGGATGTATGGTTAGTATATCCTTGGGAAAACATAGGAACATATTAGAAAGGAGACTTATGTTGAAACAGCAAATGATCGAAGCGGCAAGAAAACATGCCGAAGCAGAGGTTCTATTACACAAAACTAACATTAATGTGTATATGGAAAAGGTTGTAGGCATTGGCGAGCATTCAGATATTATTGAAACAATTCAAAAAGAATTGGATGCTATGGCTACTGCTAATGACAGACTTGAAATGTTAGACAAATATTTTAATGACTAAAACAGACCTAGATGCATACATAAATGATTGGGTTAATAAACTTAATGATGCAAACATTTGTCCGTATGCAAAGTCTGTACACGATAACAGCAAATTAAAAGTAATAAAGTTAGAGCCCCCAGAAGATGTATATGAATTCTGGAGGGCTGTTTCTGAACAAGCAGAACTATATGATGGATCTATTGAAGTTGTTATGGTAGCTATGCCTACTAATAAAGACATAATAACAATAGATCAAATGATTGGAGCAACTGATAGTTTAAATGGTTTGTATAATCACAAAGGCAAGGACTTATGGTTCTTAGATGCGTTTGATGATTATTGGACTATTATGTTGTTACAGAAAATCACAGCACTAGATGATGCTAGTGATATCTTTCAAAAGAAAGAATACTACAAAGACTACCATCCTTATAGGTATAAAAAATACATAAAAGGAAGAAAGAATTTACGTAATAGGTTGACAAAAACCTAAATAAAGTATATAATATAACTAATATTGGCAATCCACTGCCTAAACATCGGAGAATAAAATGAGTAAAAGTGAACAGATAAAAGCCCGCTTAGAAGAAGCAAACGTTCGTTATTGGGCAGGCGATAATATTTCAGAAGTCTTACAAGAAGGCGATAAAGAAGAACTGATTGAAGAAGCCACAAGTGCTTTTGAAAATGTGTTAGACAAACTTCTAATTGATAGGCATAATGATCCTAACAGTATGGGAACTGGTAAACGTCTTGCAAAGATGTATATCAACGAACTAATGGCAGGACGTTATGACCCAATGCCTAAGGCAACTGCATTTCCAAATGACAGTGCATCACGTTAC
>VMHT01071370.1_pt1 | contig 61734 bp, 113 predicted proteins | sample 4693611 | NCBI WGS metagenome assembly VMHT01 (sample SAMN12280063, study PRJNA550983) | marine metagenome | isolation source: seawater sampled from same location over 5 years 0.02-0.2 micron viral filtrate | place: USA: collected off the coast of southern California halfway between the port... ...
TGAGATTTGTTATTGGTTCAACTGCTACAACCGACTTGACTGCTGGTTCATCTGCACAAACTATTACTGTAGAAATCACTTATGACGAACAAGTAACAGTTGCAGGCAACCCAACAGTTGCAGTTGCTAACGGTAACGAAGGAACAGGTTCAGGCAGAGGCCCATACACATTGGTCTACACTGGAACAGGTTCTACTGCAAACAGACTTAGATTCACTCTTGCGTCACAGACAATCGCTGCAGATGACGTATTGACACTTGGTGGTTCTAACATTGCACTTGCTGGTGGTACAATTTCAGATACAGTACGAGGCGGTACTAACCAAGCTGCTTCATTAGTACTTTCTGGTCTGACTGCCGTAACGCATACAGTACTTGCATAAGTAATTATATAATTTTAAATCATGGAGATATAATATGTCAGCATTGACTGAAACTGAAATTAATATTAGAAAACAGACGTTGGATGCAGAACTTGCTCAACACAAGTCTGCACTCAACAAACTGGAACAGGACAAACAGAATATCACTGCACAGATTTATGCTGTCAGTGGTGCAATTCAACAGTGTGACTTGTTCCTACAACAACTTAATGGTGGTAACGACAAAGATGTTACCAGTAGCATTCCATCTGAACCCAAGAAGAAAAAGGGTTCAAACGATGTCGCCGCAGCGGTGATGAGTTGATGGTTTATAGGAGAAAATAAATGGCCGATAAGAAAATTACAGCGTTATCAGATTTAGGTAATGGAATTGCATCTGAGGATTTACTTCATGTAATTGATGACCCATCTGGTACGCCAGTTAACAAAAAGATTAGTGTTGCGAATCTGTTCAATAACATTCCAACCTACATTGCGTTGGATGGTACTGCACAGTCTATTACAGGCAGTACAGCGCCAAATACAACCACTTCAATTTCACTCGTAGACTTGAGTGGAGTTTCTTCAAGTACAACTGCAACTGGAACTTTAGGTGACGGTACAAATGGTCAAGTCAAGATTATTGTCATGACTACAGCACCATCAACAAGTTCCACATATAACTTGACAGTAACAAATTGGGGTAGTACTGGAACTGGTACTAATCAAGTGCGATTAAATGCAATTGGTGAATCTGCAACTCTGTTATTTACTAACAGTAAGTGGTATGCAATTGCAAGTAATGGTGCTGGTGTAATTAACTAAGGAGTAAATTATGGAAGCAGTAAGATATGGAGCCGGTGGCGTACCTATGGTTAACCAAGAAAAAAGAGTTGAACCTGTTGCAAAACCAGCAAAAACTAAAAAGAAACAAGAGACTCTTCAAGAGATTCTTGAAGTTAATCCAAACGAAGATGATGGATTTGACGAAGAAGTAACAGGGGAAAAAGAATGAAAACCTTTAAACAATATATGAAAGAAGCCCCCCATCCAGCAGACGGTGATAACCCTGTTGATGGTGACATGATGTTGGGTGACTTGTCCAGCGATGCAGTAGTCGAAAGATTGAATGCATTTGTTGGTGCGATTGCAGATAGAGAATATCTCAATCCAGAAAAAGCAGTCGCAGAGATGAGACAAAAACTCATGAGAGTGGGCATTCATTTTGGTGACGTTCAGTTTACTGAAGGGAGTGGAGAGATTTCTGTTCCTCTTATTCAGTATGGTGGTGCATTTGGTAAAAGTGCAGAGACACCAATTGATGAGTTTGATGACCAACAAGAGAGTGGAAGGTCATTGAATTTTGTGTACGAAAGAACAGGTGGGGGAACGCATAGAATTTTAGCAAAGATTATGTAATATGTTTGAGAAAATAACCAATGAGAATGTGATGTTGTTTGCACTGAAACATTACGACAATCCACAGTGCGAAGGCGAGAAAGAATTTCATGATGATATGAAGAGGTTCAAGTATATAAAGAGATTACTCAAAAAATATACAGACCACGGAGTATTAAAAGAACGGTTATTACTTAATCACATAATTGTGTTAAATAATGTGTTCGGGCCAGATGCTACATCGACACTCTTGTTATTCAAGATTGAACCGAAGTACTGGTCACAGTTAAAGTCTTTCATGAGTTTTTTGGGTATACTCCCAGAACAAGAACTTTTAGATGTACACGAAGATTTATATGTGTCAGGCGTTTTAAGGAAACTATAATGGGTAGAGCGATAGATTTATTTGTAACGTATAGGTTTATTAAGTTACTTGTGACTCCGTTTGAAAAGACGGAGGCGTATAAACTTGGTGTTATTGATGAAAAAGGTAATCGTATTCTGGAGCCAGGTACGAACAAACCCACAATACTAAGAACAATTGATGAGAAGAATTCATATACTGTTCTACACAAATTAGTTTTCAACATTAAAAAGTTGTTTGCAAAGGTGCCCGGCCTGCGTACTAAGGTTGGTACATATGCATCTGCATTGTTTTTATTGAAAGATACTTTCAAAGAAGAAGTTGATGACCCCCAGATGTTTGAAAAAGAATTCCTCAAGTATCTAAAAGAAAATGGATATGAACTTGACGATACTATTGTAGAAGAGGTAACACTAGAGGATGGTAAGTTACCAAAAGGTATATATAAATTAACACAGGATATTGCATTTGATGAGGAAGATGCAAATACGCCAGACGCATTAGAAGGTGATGAGGTACAAGCATTTGAAGCAATCGCACCAACTGATACTATCTTAGGAGTAGATGTATTCCCTGTAATTCATATGCCAACACAGAGTAAAATCTTTGTCAGTGCAGAGGATATCAAAGAAGTAGGAATCGAGGATTTAGAACTATGAGTTTAAAATTTCAAGACATCATGAAAAATTTCTACAATGATGAGACATTGGGCATTAAGACAGAAGATGCCCCGGCCATGAACACTGGTGCAGTCGCTGGTGCTGGTGATGATGCCTCAACGGTTGTAGTCAAAAAGAAAAAGAAAAATATGTACGATGGTCGTACTAAAGAAGCAAGGTCGTTCTTAAAACGAATGGAAACGCTTCGTGCAAAGAGAGAATCTAAAATTGCAAAGACAGTAAAAGAGAATACTGAGAACTTTGGAGTTGAGTATCTTCTTGCAGAGGATAATGTTGCAATCTTACAGAACATCGTCAAAAGAAAACAGAACAACAAAATCAAGATGAAGGATGGTACAATGCGTATTGACCTTTTCACTGCATCTGCATTGACGCAGGCTCTTGACCAAGTTAAACCAGACACCAAAAAGAAAATGATGGATATCATTAACAAAGGTGGTAAATCACAATTGATGAAACTGGTATCTGTAGTTATGAAGTAATGTCATGCGCTCGTTTAGAGAAGTTGCATACAATTTTCAGAAACCAATTGCAGACCTAAATGCGAATGCAGTAACGGCTGGTCTTGGCACTATGAATCCAATCGTTGACCTTCAGGCTCAGAAGGAAATCACTAAATCCGATTTAGACCAACTAGAGAAGTACGCAGACAGATTGTTTGGTGCCGTTGGTATTGATGTCGAATTCACCAAACATTTCCTCGACAGGGTGAATGACGAAAGAAATAGAAAACAAATTACTACTGCCGAACTTACTAGATTATTCAAACAATCTTTCAAGAAGTACGGTAAAAAAATAGCACAACTTGGGCCTGATGCCGAAGCGGTGTTAAACGATATGCGAACAGATGTGAATATGCCGTTCGCATTAAATCTCAAGGGTGGTGAGTTAGAACTTGTTGCGAAAACAATTATGCGTAAGAAGGACTTTAAAACTCGTAATACAAAACTTGCCTTTGAGCAATATAGGAGACTAACATGATTAATTGGATTAAAAACAGAGTAGGTGAAAGAACATCTTGGGATGGTGCGGTATGCATTGGACTAGGACTTATGATTCTTTTTATGGCTCCACTCGCAAAGATTGCTGCTGGTATTGCAATCGCATGGGGTGTGTGGACAATTTGGAAATCTGAGTAGGAGAATATAAAATGAATATGAAGTTTGGTATTGGCGTGGTTATTGCAATTGTATTGCAAGTATCTGCTTTTGTTTGGTGGACTGCACAACAGGCACAAACAATCGAAACATTAAAAGGTGAAGTGAATGAACTGACAGCAAAATCAGCAGTTGCAAACGAAATCAATATTCAACGTGATATTGAAGACTTAAAAGAAATCATTGCAAAACACGAACAATGGATTGAAGAGAACCATTGGGATATTGCAGATTTAATTTACTTTGCAACATTTACTGAAAATAGATGGTCAGATACATATGCAACTGACCCATCATATGAGAGGAAATTTGGAACTAAAAATCCAATGTTACAAACAAAATGATTAGACTATATGCAATCATATTCATAGTCGCATTACTTGGCGGTGCAGCTTACGCCGCCAAGTATTATTACGACACAACACAGGCAACCATTGCACAGTTGCGTGAGAACAACGCAAAGTTAGAGGTTGCAAACGAAGAAAACCAAGCAACAATTAAACAGTTGGGTGAAGATGCGAAAAGATTAAACGCACTCACTGACCAACTTAATACTGACTTGCGAAAGGCGGAGGCCTACGGAGATGAACTCCGAAATACTCTAAATAAACATAATTTAACCCATCTCGCAAATAAGAAGCCTGGGTTGATTGAGAAGAGGATGCAGAATGCGACAGATAAACTATGGGGTGACCTTGAGTCTGTTACTGGCGACAACACTACTGATTAGTGGTTGTTCTAGTTTCTATAAACCAGAAAAAGAAGTTGTTACTATAACAAAGTTAATTGAGAGACAGATACCAACTGTTCCTCATCCTAAACAGGTACAGATGAATGATATTCGTATTTACGTTGTATCACCAACTGAGAACTTTGAAGAATTTAAAAAAGAATTTGAGGCCAAGAATGGTGCAGATTCATACATTGCAATTTCTATAAAAGATTATGAAAATCTGTCTAAGAATTTTGCAGAACTGAGAAGGTATATTGAACAACAAAAACAAATTATCCTCTACTACGAGGAAGCGGTCAAACCGCAACAAAAGGAAGAAGATGACGGAGACATTTCCAAGTAAACCATATTTGATGGCGACACTATCTGGCGCCGCATATAAAACACCCAAACAGGCAGAAAAGACTTTCAAGAAGTATGGGTATGGTAACTATCGTTTTATTGATAACGATGGTGCTCAATGTTATGTGATATGGAATAAAAAATACGCAATCGTAATTTTTAGGGGTACTGAACCTAAAGAGTTTTCTGATATTAAAGCAGACTTGAACGCACTACAGTCAAAGAGTAGGACTCGTGGAGATGTTCATGCTGGGTTTAAGAATGAGATAAACAAGATATGGGATGATTTATCATTCACACTTGCAGACTTATCTGGACATGAGATTTTTATTACAGGACATTCACTTGGTGCCGCCATGGCAACTATCTGTGCGTCTAGGTTGAACAGAGATTTCAATATCAGTTGTCTATATACATTTGGTTCACCTAGAGTTGGTGATAAAAGATGGGTGAGAAACCTAAACATTTCACACTATCGTGTCGTTAATAATAATGACATTGTTTGTAAAGTGCCATTCTGGTTAATGGGTTACAGACATCACGGCGTTGAATGTTATATTAACCACTATGGTAATGTTCGTAGAATGACATGGTGGCAAAGATTTAAAGACCAATGGAGAGGTCGTAAGGCCGCATGGAAAAACAAACAACCATTTGATGGTGTTCGTGACCATGACATTGTTGCATATGCAAAGAAGATGAAAAATGTGGTTCTGGGCAATTAGTGCAATAGCAGGGTCTATCCTTGGGTCGGCCTCCTCGGCGTGGTTTGAAAAAACTGCAATGGGTAGATGGTTTTATAAAAAGATAGACGGTTTGTACAACTGGGCTGCAAAGCGTTATGGACTAGAGATATTAAAGTCTGAAGACAAATGGAGAAAGAAGTATCCAAATGTCTCAAAGAAAATGGATGACCTTGAGAGTAGAATCCAAGAATTAGAGAAATGGTTTGTTGACAAATAGCACAGTCAAATTAATTTGTTTGTCAAAAGATTGACACTGCATAAATAGTAGTGTCGCAAATCGACAACGAGAGAGATATATGACTAGATACATTTTTATTTTATTTGGTGTGTTGTTTTTCGCAACGAATTCATATGCACAAACCACAAGTGTGGAAACAACTACTAATAGTAAATCTGATGTTACTACATCAGGCAAGACAATTGTTATATCCCCACCACCATCTGCGATTTCGCCAAGTATTGGTTCTTCATCTTCAGACCTTTGTACTACAGGGGTTTCTGGTGCAGTCCAAACACAAATTCTTGGTGTCTCTACAGGTGAAATGGTAAGGGATGAAAATTGTGAACGTCTAAAGATTTCAAAGACACTCTATGATATGGGCATGAAAGTGGCCGCAGTATCAGTCCTATGTCAAGACCGTAGAGTTTATGACGCAATGGAAATGGCAGGCACACCTTGCCCGTTCTTGGGTAAAATCGGTGAGCAGGCAACCGATGAGTGGAAAAGTAATCCAGACAGAATTCCACCTGTCGAAATAATAGAGAAAAAATCAGATGTTCAAAAAAGAAACGCTACTATCGGCGCTACTGTTGGTAGTCTTGCTTTGCTTCTCCTCTTACTCTAACGCACAAGTAACTTGTTCAACAGACGGTACTACTAATCCATTAGCAGGCAATGGCACCTGTCTAGACCCCAACGATAATACTGTTCAACAAATTATAGACCAAGGTGATTTTGGCACAGGTAGTCATAGCACTGGAAGTTCTCATAATCAGATGTATCAGATGACGGACAGAAGAACTGGTGCAGTTTTGTCTACTGATTACATTATGCACTTCTCGTATACTGACGATACATGGATAACCAATCTGGCTATCAATCAAGCGTTAGTTGGTGCTGGGTTTGATATTGCTGGTTACATAACAGAATGGGAATGGAAAAATGAAACCACGAATACAATAAATGGTGCTTGTACAGCAACAAAAGTAAACGGTGATTGTTTAGATGATTTAGTAATCACTGTCGATGCATTTGCTTCTGGTACTAACATTTATTCTGAAGAGTGGGATTACAGTCAAACAAAATCAAATGGATATACGGTTGAGGAAGTATTAAGTTTTGCTCCATTAGCATTAGTGCCAGGCGTAACTATTGACCAAATTGAAGTAACTATCCGAGGCAAAGACAATGGTTATTGGCAAGGTATGCACGGCCCAAAGGTGAAGAACTTTACTGGTAGTGTAGTTCTTATGCCAGATACCTGTACACTCAATGGAGCGCTATCTGATGCCTCCTGTCCTGGCTATGCAAATGCGTTGTTTCAACAACAATGCACTTCCAATCCATTATTTGACCCATCTTGTTCAGGCTATGCGGCTGCATACTTGACACAACAGTGTTCTGCAAATCCTTTGTATGACCCTGCCTGTCCTGGCTATGCAAACGCATATTACAATCAACAATGTCAACTCAATCCACTATATGATAGTGGATGTACAGGATACAAGACCGCATATTACAATCAACAATGTCAACTTGACCCACTATATGATAGTGGGTGTACAGGGTATAAGACTGCATACTTCAATCAACAATGTTCGCTAGACCCCCTCTATGACCCATCATGCCCCGGCTATGCGTCAGCAAACCTTGCAAAACAATGTGACTATGACCCACTATATTCGGTGGAGTGTACTGGATACCAACAAGCATATCTAGAACAACAATGTGAATTAGATTCATTATATGACGTACAATGTCCAGACTATCAAACCGCAATAGAACTTACAAAGATTGTTGACAATGGTAGGACAGATGACCCTACAATTATAAACAATGAAATAGATGTTACTACAACAACTGAAATTGAAGGTTTACCAAATGTATTGACGTTACCAGATGTACAGACAGTTGTGGTTGAAGAGATTGATGACGGTGAAGGTTTTCAAGAAGTCGAAGATAATATCAGAGGTGACCAACTTGCAATGGAAGATGACATCGAAAAAGAAATTGAAGAACTAGAAGGTCAAACTGGTAATACTGCAATGGATGATGACATTGAGAAAGAACTTGCAGAAGTAGAGAATGAAGCAAGCTCTGGTGATGGTAACACAAACCAAGAGGACGATATTGAGAAAGAACTTGCAGAGTTAAAAGAAAATACATCTGAAGATGAAGACTTTCAAGACCCAACTAAAAAGACTGTTGTAGATAAATCATCAGAACAAAAGATTGGAAAGAAGAAAGTAGTAGAGAAGAAGTCAACTAAGAACGACAAGATAAGAATGTTGTTGGCCCAGAAGGCGATTGAGTTGACAAAGAAGATTGAACAAGAAACGAATTTGGAAAACCAAATGTTAGTACAACGTCAACTCCTTGCACTGATTTCGTATGTGCCTGGATTTGACTATGCAGAAAAGAAGAACAAGGATAATGATTTCTATCCAGACAAACCAACTGTAGACCATGCGTTTGCAAGATGGTTTTTGAATGACCCCAATTTCGACACGATGGAAAACTTACAATATCCAAACTTAAACTAGGAGAGAAAAATGGCTGAAGTAGAATATGGCGGAGTGAAACTTACAGGAAGTAAATTGTTTATGATTATCCCACTGGTATCCATGTTAGGTGGTGGTCTGTGGGCAGGCTTTGAATTTTACAAAGACTACATGGACATGAAGGAACAAATACAGAGTTATGTCGCACCAGACTTATCTGAATTTGATAAAAAACTTGCAGTGTTAAGAGAAGAAATGATTGCACTTGATGAGGGTGTTGCAACTTCTGTTGATGTTATGAGAGAAACCAAACATGACTTGAGAGAGGATTTGGTTCGTATGGAACGTATTCTTGACAAGGTTGAGAATGACATTGATGTGGTTGAAGACGAAGCAACTTTATTAATGGACAGGACTAAGAAAGAAACCAGAGAATTAATTCTTGATGCGAACAACCGTTTCAATGATAAGATTGATGGTATGGAAGGTTATGTCAAAAGAGAACTGCAACAACTTGAAGACGAAATGAATAGTAAGTTGACTAAGGCCCTAGACAACCCACTGGCGAATCGTAAAAACTAGTTCCCATAAATATCTTCATGGGAGATATGAGATGTCCGTAGAAACAGAAATTGCGCTCTTGAAAAGAGAAGTAGATGACATGAAACAGATTCATGTTCGTCTTGATACTGCTATTGAAAAGATTGCAGATGTTTCTACGTCATTGCATACTATCATGGCGGTGCATGAAGAGAAGTTAATTAGACAGGAAGAAGCATTGGACGAACAAGAGAAAAAACTTACAGAAAATATCATGGAGTTGCATTCTCGCATTACGTCCAACGCAAAGGAAACTAACAAGGCTATGGGTGATATGGAACGCCGTCTGGTTGAACAGATGAACGCTCATAGTAAGATTGAAGAGGAACACTTTCGTAAGATGCGTGAAGAATTGTCGCAGAGGGTGGGTGTTCTGGAAAAGTGGAGATGGCTCATCATTGGTGGGTCAATCGTTATAGGGTTTATTCTTCAAAAGGTCTTGACATTCCCCATGTAAATGTATATACTCACTTTTATGAGTATGTACATAGACCTCAAATATCTTAATCTAATATCGCACAGACTCCAAAGGTTCAAGAAGAAGAGTGATTATCTCTGGAACTTTAGGTGTCCGTTCTGTGGCGATTCCAAGAAAAGTCAGTCGAAAGCGAGGGGGTTCGTCTTTCGCAAAAAGAATGACCTATTCTACAAATGTCACAACTGTAGTATGGGAACAAATTTATCAAATGTGATAAAACACATCGACTCAAAGATACATGATGACTATATATTAGAACGGTACAGAGAGGGCACCACTGCAACAGGAAGGGGTGGCCATGTCGAGAATCCAAAATTCGATATACCGAAACCTGTCTTTACCAAGAAGGGTATCTTCAATAATGTCAAATCTTTTAGGGAAATTGGAAAAGAACATCCTGCCTATCGGTTCATCGAAGACCGAAAAATTCCCAATGACAACGATATCTATTTGGTCAATCAGTTTTATTCTTGGACTAATCAATTAGTTCCAAATAAGTTTCCAACCTTGGATGGTGACCACCCAAGGATGGTGATTCCGTTTCGTGATTCCAATGGTGACATATTTGCATATCAAGGGAGAGCGTTTGGAAAAGAAAAACCAAAGTACATTACCATCATTCTTGATGAGAGTGTACCAAAGATATATGGTCTTGACAGGGTTGATACTTCTAGGGATATTTTTGTCGTGGAAGGCCCTATTGATAGTCTTTTTATATCAAACTGTATTGCGGTGGCTCAGAGTGATTTGCGTGTACCTCAATATAAAGACAAAGCAGTTCTTGTTCCAGACAACGAACCAAGGAACAGGGAAATCATTAAACAACTAGGAAAGGCGATTGATGAAGGTTATAGAGTAGTAGTGTGGCCTGATTATGTGCGACAAAAGGATATTAACGATATGATACTATCTGGAATGGACGCTCTTGAAATCAAAGAACTTATACATACTAGCACCTACCAAGGTTTAACCGCCAAAGTCGAATTTCAAAAATGGAAAAAAATATAGGAGAATTAGAATGCAAACAGCAGAGGTTGTGGAGTTTCCGATGGTGAGAAACTCGCAGTATTTGGGTATCAACATAGATTTTAAACGTGACGATACCTTATCAGAACAAGCATCAAAGTTATTAAAAGATTACTATTGTATTGATGGTGAGTATAGTCCACAACAAGCGTTTGCAAGAGCCTCAGTTGCATATTCATATGGGGATATGGAACTTGCACAAAGAATTTACGATTACGTTTCAAAGGGGTGGTTCATGTTTGCATCACCTGTATTATCAAATGCACCTTTGCCTGGCCAAAAGGTAAAGGCGTTACCTATCTCTTGTTTTCTAACTTATGTTCCAGACTCGTTAGAAGGTCTTATTGACCATACGGCGGAACTGAGATGGCTTTCTGTGAAGGGTGGTGGTGTCGGTGGTCACTGGTCTGATGTACGAGCAGTATCCGACAAAGCCCCAGGCCCAATGCCATTTCTGCACACAGTTGATGCAGATATGACAGCATACAGACAGGGTAAGACAAGGAAAGGTTCTTATGCTGCGTACATGGATGTTACACATCCAGACATCATTGAATTCTTGAATATGAGAGTTCCTACAGGTGATGTTAATCGTAAGAACCTTAACTTGCACCATGCAATTAACATTACTGATTCGTTCATGAGAGCAATTGAACGAGATGAGATGTGGGATTTACTTGACCCCAATGATGGGTCAGTTCGTGATTCCATGAAGGCAAGAAAGTTATGGGAACAAATTCTAGAAGTAAGATATCGTACAGGTGAACCATATTTGAATTTCATTGACACTGCTAATCGTGCGTTACCTCAAACTCAAAAGGACAAAGGATTAAAGATTCATGGTTCAAACTTATGTAACGAAATTCATCTTCCAACTTCAGATGATAGGACTGCTGTATGTTGTCTTTCTTCAGTCAATGTTGAGTTGTTTGAAGATTGGAAAAAGACAACAATGATTCGTGACCTTGTTCGATTCTTGGACAACGTGTTACAATTCTTTATTGACAACGCACCAGACGAAATCAGTCGTGCAAGATATTCTGCACAACAAGAAAGGTCACTTGGACTAGGTGCAATGGGTTGGCATTCTTTCCTACACAGAAAGAGAATTCCTTTTGATGGTAGTCAAGCAGATGTATGGAACGCAGTTATATTCCAATACATTCAAAAAGAAGCAATCGAAGAAAGTTTATCCCTTGGTTCATCTAGAGGAGAGGCACCAGACATGGAAGGCACTGGTAGACGTAATGCACATCTACTTGCAATCGCCCCGAATGCAAACAGTTCTATCATCTGTGGTACTTCACCATCAATTGAACCATTGAAGGCAAATGCGTATACACACAGAACCAGAGCAGGTTCGCACCTTGTAAAAAATAAGTATCTTGCAGAAGAACTTGAGAAGGTTGAGAAGAATACCGACAAAGTATGGCAAGACATTATTACCAAGGGTGGTTCTGTACAACACCTTAAATTCTTGAAAGACGATGTGAAAGAAGTTTTCAAGACCGCAATCGAACTTGACCAGAATGTACTGGTAAAACAAGGTGGTGACAGACAAAGATTCTTGTGTCAAGGTCAGTCATTGAATCTATTCTTTCCTGCCGGTGCAGAGAAAAAGTATCTACACAAGGTACACTACAATGCATGGAAAGAAGGTTGTAAAGGTCTTTATTATTTGAGAACTGAGACAGGTCAACGTGCAGAGAACGTATCTGAAAAGGTCGAAAGAAACGCATTGAAAGATTATGAATCACAGGCCGTATGCGACATCACTGCACAATCGCAAGATGAGTGTGTAGCGTGTCAGGGCTAGTTCAGTTAACTGATAGTGCAAAAGAATATCTAAGACAAGTCGGTAAACCAAATGTCTACTTGTCAGTCAAGGGTGGTGGTTGTTCTGGATTCCAATATGTTTGGAATACCACAGATGAACCAGCCACTGTTGAGAACTTAGTTATTGACCCTGTTGCAGAGATGTTTGTAATGGGTTGCACAGTAGATTATGTTACAGAATTGGGTGGGTCTTACTTAAAAGTATCTAACCCTAATGCCACTGCATCATGTGGATGCGGTGAGAGTTTTGCAGTGTAGGAGACAATTCATGCAAGAGACATCTTTCGGAATACCACTGACTACACCAGTACAGGTTAATGCCGACCTTACTGGAAAACAAAAGCGTTACATTCTAGTACGAATGGAACAACTAAAAGAAGATATGGAGAAGGCACATGATGAACACGATAAAAAGTGGTACAACAGGTGCATCCAAGAATTAGATTGGGTTTTACAAATGCGTGAAAAACCTAATCACAACTGTTACATGGAGAAGTAAGAAATGGAAATAAAAGTAGTAACTAAAACAGACTGTCCTTTTTGCGAAATGGCCAAGAAATGGTTAGACGAAAATGGATTTGAATACCATGCAGAAGTCATGGACAATGAGGAAGAACGTCTTGCGTTCTATCAGTCAATCAACGGTATCAGTGAAATCGTTGGGAAACCAAACGATGTTCGCAGAGTAAATTCAGTACCACAAATCTTTGTGGATGGTGACCGTATCGGTGGATACGATGACTTGATGAAATATGCTGAAACTCTCTTTAAGAAAAGAGGTGGTGGAAGTCTGTTGAAGTTTAGTGAAACTTACAAACCATTCTACTATCCTTGGGCAGTTGAAATCACAACAAGACATGAGAAGGTACACTGGATTGAAGACGAACTTGATTTGTCAGAAGATGTATCTGATTGGAAGTCTGGTAAGGTTAGTGTTGCAGAAAAAGATTACATCACCAACATTCTAAGACTATTCACACAGGCCGATGTTGCAGTTGGACAAAACTATTATGACCAGTTGATTCCAAAATTCAAGAACAATGAAGTCAGAAATATGTTGGGTTCATTTGCGAACAGGGAAGCAATCCATCAACGTGCATATGCATTGTTGAACGAGACACTTGGTCTTCCACCAGAAGAATATCATGCGTTTCTTGAGTATTCAGAAATGGCAGACAAGATTGACTTCATGATGGATTCAAACACATCGACACACAGAGGTCTTGCACTTGCAATGGCCAAGTCAGTAATGAACGAGGGTATCGCTCTGTTTGCATCATTCGTGATGTTGTTGAACTTCCAGCGTTTCGGTAAGATGAAAGGTATGGGTAAGGTTGTTGAATGGTCAATCAGAGATGAATCAATTCACGTTGAGGGTATCGCAAAACTGTTCAGACAATTCTGTACAGAATATCCAAAGGTTGTGGACGATGAATTCAAGTCTGAAATCTATGAGATGGCAAGACAGTCAGTGAAATTGGAAGACAAGTTCGTTCAGTTGACCTATAAGATGGGCGCTCCAGAAGGTCTTGAGGCCTCTGATGTGAAGACCTATATAAGATATATCACCGACAGAAGATTGCTTCAGTTGGGATTGAAACCGAATTTCAAGGTGAAAGAGAATCCTCTACCGTGGTTGGAATGGGTACTTAACGGTGCAGACCATACTAACTTCTTTGAGAATAGAGTGACCGAATATGAGGTTGCTGGTTTGACTGGCACTTGGGATGATGCGTATGAGGACGCTGCATAAATATGAGTAGAAAGATTATCTCCTGTGAGGAATGTGACGCAGAATTCACAGTGCGACATACAATGTCAAGTAGACATTATCAAGTACAGTACTGTGTTTTCTGTGGTGCAGAAATCCCAGAAGATAATGAAGATGACTTATACGATGAAGAAGAAGAATATTGAAAACTCAAAGTGCGAAAGCTAAAGGCCGAAGATTACAACAGTGGGTTCGTGACCAACTTATAGAAAAACTTGAAGTGCATCCAGAAGATGTTGAATCAAGGTCAATGGGTGCAGGCGGTGAAGACTTGATTATGGCAAGGGCTGCGAGAGAAAAGTTCCCTTATTCTGTTGAGTGTAAAAACCAAGAAAAAGTAAACGTGTGGGAATCATATTCTCAGGCAGTCGAAAATTGCAAAGACTATGAACCAGTGGTGGTTATTAAACGTAACAACCATAAACCACTTGTGGTAGTTGATGCTGAATATTTTGTAGGACTGCATAAAGGTGATATACCAACATAGACATTTTATTCTAGACATGAACGGCCGTAAAGCAAAACTTTACAAAAGTGGTCGCTTGCAATTTATGGGTGACCATTATGTTGCAATCACTATGTTATTACGATTCTCAGACAATCATCCAGACGTTAGAGAAAAGTTTCGACAACAAATTGAGATGCGTGAGAAACCCCAATTCACTTCCCCAGAATATACTGCAAAAAAATAATCAGACCTATGCAAAAATAGCACTACAGATTTTCCGTAGCCGCAACAGTTATGGCAGTGTTACTGTTATAAATAATTGCGTAATAAACCATTACAACTTAACCTAAAAGGACTTGCCGAATGTGGCCTTACACCGAAGAAGAAGCGGACTATCTTAGTTTGCGAAAAATTACAAAAAAATAATACAGGGGTGCATTGCACCCTTTTTTTATGCGTGGAGTAATAATATGTTAAAAATATTGACTAATTTGTTTCAACAGAGACAAGACGATAGGGGAATTGTTAATTATGTTCGCACTGAATGGAATAGTGAAACTAGACATCTATCAAATGAAGCCTGCATAGACTTCTATAACAACTACTTGACATCTAAAGGGAGAATTAAACGATGAGTATTGGATTAGTATTAAGACACACTTACGAAGAGACTTGTGAAATCTGTGAAAAGATTGCACACTTCTTTAAAATTGCTGGGAAAAAATGGAATGTATTTTTTACCAGAGTTGGATATGCAAGAGCGGCTTCGCAACTTGCATCTCAAGGATATTACGAAGAGGCGAAGGCCCTCATGACAGAAAAGGATAATTTAAAATGAAACCACTTGCATTTATAGGAACAGTATTTGCGTTTGTCTTTATGGCGAATCTTGCATACGCAAAAACTATTGAAATCGAAATGTTGAATAAAGACGGAGCAGGCCGAAAGATGGTTTACTCTCAAGAATTAGTACACGTTGATTCTGGTGATGTGGTTGTATGGTTTCCAACATCCAAAGGACACAACGTAGAAATCGTTGCGGCTCCAGAGGGATTTGAGATTCCAAAGAAGTCAAAGAACAGTAAAGAAGTATCTATCGAATTTACTGTGCCTGGCATTTATTATTACTGGTGTACACCACACAAAGGAATGGGTATGATTGGATTGATTGTTGTGGATGGTGATACGTCAAATAAAGATGCTATTGCAAATGCAAAGGCGATGGGTAAGTCAAAAAAGAAACTTAAAAAACTTCTTGACGAACTGTAAAAAATACTATATAAAGATAATAAGGGGAACAATTAAGTTCCCCTTTAATTTATGGAGTGTCCAATGTCCGATAAACTTTGGAGAAAGGTTAAGAAAATGGAATTAGGTAATCCGATTATCACAGCACTTGTAGGCCTTGTAGTATTTTATATCGGTTTGAAAATGTTTTCTGGTGGTATGAAATCTATGGGTAATATGGAACACCTTGCATTCTTCTTAGGTAATCCAATTTATATGTTCTTTGGTGGTATTGTTATGACATTGCTCTGGCAATCATCATCACTCTCAACAACGGCAATCATTGCATTAGTTGCTTCTGGTGCGTTACCACTTCCTGCCGCAATAGGGGCAGTTCTTGGTGCAAACATAGGAACGACAGGTACAATCTGGTTGGCAGGACTTCTGGTTTCAGATGGAATGCCTAAGGGTGATACCTTGAGGGTTGCACTTGCACATTCTGGTGCAAATCTATTCATGTCTATCATGTTACTACCTTGGGTACATCATATCGCAAGGTTCTTAGGTAAGGTAGGGTGATTCGGCACGATTCGGCATTTTACACTAATCTAAACTAAAAACTCTAAAAAATCTCTCACGAAAGCCCTTGATTTACAAGGGCTTTTTTTTATTTTAAAAAAGGCCTTGACTTTGTTCTCAAAACATCGTATAGTGTATATGTAATTGAGAGAAAGGACTTCAAATGACAAATCAAGAAACAATTTTTATCGGTGCCGACAACGGTGGTATTAAAGTTTACAAAGGTGTTGGTAACAATGTTGGGTTTGCAAAGACCGCTAAGATGCTTGCATATATCCTTGACACCCACAAGATTTACGGTGAAGTGATGTTCACAAGCAGCATGGACTTTGCTGATGAGTATGGGTTTGACCACTATAACGGTGCGAAAGACCTTTGGAATGAAGCTGTTGAGATGAGGGTTTAATTATGGGTTACTTTTACGATGATTGGAAGGACAAAAAGATGTTTGTCGAGAACGCAGAAGGTCAGTTTGTTATGAACTTTGGTGAAGCCGAAAAGTCAATGATTCAGAATCTTGAAGATGCTGTCATCAATCTTACAGAAGGTGCTTCTGATGAGAAGAGAATGGCCATTGGATACATGGAGTATCTTGCAGATTGCCTGAAAAGGGGTAAACTTGAAGTGAAGTGGAATATCTCATAGGAGTAGAAATGTTTAACAATGTAGGACATCCAATCGAAGGTTGGGCAATTCTGAAATGTGAATCAGACAATCAACCAGAAATTGTTTCTTTGCACCAATGTTTGGGTAATGCAGAGGAAGAAAAGATGGTTCTGAATGAAATGGCCGAGGGTACAGATACTACCTTTGTAGTAAAAAATACTTTTGGTTGCATGATAGAAACGGTCTAAAAACTACTTGACATTGTTCTGATAACATGATAGCATATGTATAGAAAGTGAGGAAATATTATGAGTTTAAAAGTTTTAGAGTTTGAAAATGATGATGCATTGAATACCAATGGTTATCATTATATCAGTTGTGTTACTACCACTTATGACAAGTTGGTAGAGATTTTTGGTAAACCAACATACACAGATGCAGACCCATATGAAAAGGTCAATGCAGAGTGGACTATCGAGGCCAAGGTTGTCGATGGAGATGATGACCCAGATGATTACTATTACAAGGGGTTCACCGTCTACAATTGGAAAACTGGTTACATTCCTACTGAGGAATACGAGTGGCACGTTGGTGGTAAAGATTATGAGTCAATGGAGGCTCTGCATGAAATCTTTGAGAATCACATAAATAAATCTAAAGGATAAGATGTTATGGTAACAATTACAACGGCAGTAACCATTACTATGTGTTGTACGATGTTCGCATTTTACTTTGGTCAGAACCTTGGTCGTAGGGAAAGGATTGAAGTAATTATTGACTCCATGCTTACACGTTTGGAGAAAGATGGGTTCATCAGAACTAAAAAAGGTAAAGATGGGGAGACAGAATTAATTCCCATAAAAGACTTGACAAATGGTGGATAATGTTATAATATGAGTTTGAGAGTCGGAATTAAGGTTGGTTGGCCCACTTTGAAAGTTCCAAATATTATGGTGTGGGGATGCAAGTTTCCGACTCTCATTTTATTATGTTGGAGATTATGAACAAATACATTGGAATGACATTGATACTTGGATTGAGCGGTTGTCCGACTTGGGCGCCTGCATACGAGAATCAAACCCCATGTGATTATGAACATCTAGTAAACTCTTCATACATATATACAATTCAGAACACAAAAGAATTCAAGAAAGAGGTGTTTCCTTATGTCGAGGACACCAGAAAATGCGTTATCACAATGTGGGTAACCATTGAGGATAAGACATACCCAGCACAAGGTAGTTATGTATTTGGGCCTGATATGACAGAAAATCAGGCGTGTGAGTTCGCAGAGAAGAAAGCGAAAGAACAGGTAATACGAGAAGTATCACCTGTTAAGTTGTCTTCCAATACTGACCTTTCATGCATCAAGAAAGATGTTGTAGAGGCACCAGAAGAGGAAGTTATTGTTAGTAGTGAGGTTGTAGAGGTTCGTCCTGTAACACTGGCTGATAAGTTCAAACCTATCAAACCATCTTACAGTCCAGACCCAACTTACTATTATGGAAACTACGACAGTGGTAAGATTACTTTTAGTAGTGTACTGTCGTTATTATTAGGGGGTATGTAATGTTTAAATTCATATTCGGTATTGTTGTGGGTATTATTCTTGTCACCTATTACCCAGATATTATAACAACCACCACTGATTGGTTTATCGACAGTGGTGCTCGTGACGAAGTAATCGAAACTCTAGAAGGGATGAAATGATGAAAAATGTGATTATGATTGGTGCGGTTGCATCTTTACTTGCGGCGTGTTCTAGTACAAAGAATGTCGCAGTGATGGACTCACCACCACCACACTCTGGTGTTGATAAGGAAGTTTATGAGTACAAGGCCAAACTTGCAAATCAACAGGTGAAGGCGATGCCTGAATGGTATACGAAAATTCCAGAAGATGAAGAGGCGATTTTTGCAGTTGGTACGGCAGTATCACCAGACCTACAGTTGTCTAATGATATTGCAATTCTACTTGCAAAGAGAACACTTGCTGACCGTATCAATGGTGAGTTGCGTTCTCAAACAAAGTCGTTTGTATCGAAGATTGGTACTGATGCGAATGCCTCAGTCTTGAATGAGATTGAGACAGTGACTAAAAATCTGATTGCAGATGTTGATGTTGCTGGTTACAGGGTCAAGGAATCTGATGTTGTAGTAAACGGTACACAGTATCGTGTTTACGTTCTGTTGGAATATTCCAGTGCAGAGGCAACCAAGATTCTTATGAATAGACTAAAACGAGAGAAACAATTGTTGTCTAAGATTTCTGCACTGAACGCTTTCAAGGAACTTGATGCACAGGTGACTGAGAAGAAAAATAGTGATGCAGAGAAACTTGACAAGATTGTGGAAACAATAACCACAGAGGGATAAATGGAAGTAAGGGTCAGAAAGGGTAGAGATGGTAAACCAGATGTTAATGGTGCCATTCGTGTACTAAAGAAGAAACTTATGAAGGAAGGGTTCTTTCAAGAACTAAGAGCCCGTGAATCTTTTATGAGTAGGGGTGAAAAGAAACGCAAACAAAAGGCCGCAGGCCGAAGACGTTGGTTGCGTAATCAGGCAAAACTGAAGGATGAGAGAGGTTACTAAAATGCCAAGACGTAAAATGACACCAGAACAGAGAGAGGCTGCCGCAGAACGGTTGCGTCTTGCAAGGGAAAAAAGGTTGCGTGAGAACCCACCTAAGTATTCTAATATACACCCATCTGTTTTGACGTTACCAGATGAACATCCATTCTCAAGAGTGAATGTTACAAAGTATATCAAAACCCAGAAGGAACAGCTTTCTTCATATCGGGCGGCGGTACGTCAAAAGGTAAAGGGTGCGATTGCAAACGAAGCATCATGTAAGGCGTATATTCGACACTGTGAAACGTACTTACGAAATGGTGATTGGTGTGATGACTTCTATGGTGAATACCAAGAGAAGCGAGTTAAGTGGGTGACTGTTGTGCCTGCTGGTCGGAAGGTGGATGATGACGGATGATGGACAGACTAGTAACATTGTGCAGTTCCCAAAGAAGTATGTGGGTATTGCACCAAAAGTGACAAACTTTGATGCGATGAAACTCAATAAAGAGTTACAGTTCGCAGACGAGTTAACGGATGGAATTATGGTTTCAATGATACATAATATGGATGAGAATGACGTAGAGATTTCCGAAAGTAAGTTTATACAGGATATTGCATTTTTGTCTGAGGCTATCAAAGCGACCATATACAGAGATAGAGGGTTTACTCATCCTTTTCAAAACTTGATTGAATTGATTTCAAATGTGAGTTATGATGAGAAGGAAAAGAAGCACGATGTCCATATGGACATGGAATTGATAAGAGAATTGTCAGAAGACTTCACTGAGGATGATGACCCAGACAAGGCATAAGGTGATAATATGATTTTAGTTGATATGAACCAAGTGACGCTTTCTAATCTGATGATTCAGATTGGCCGCAACACTGAAGTTGACCCAGACATGGTTCGACATATGGTTCTCAATTCATTAAGGGGTTATCGTAGTAGATTCAATGAAGAGTTCGGAGAACTGGTACTATGTTATGATAACAAAAGTAATTGGAGAAGAGAATACTTTCCAAATTACAAACACGGTAGACGTAAAGACCGTAAGGCATCCAAGTTAGATTGGGGTTCGATATTCGATACCTTGCATCTAATCAAAAAAGAATTAGAAGAGAATCTGCCCTACAAGGTTTTAGAAGTAGAGAACGCAGAGGCCGATGACATTATCGCATCTGTTGTATCCTACGTTGCAGAAACACCTTCACACTATGAGAAGGTATTGATTGTATCTGGTGACAAAGATTTCATTCAATTGCAGAAACACAGTTTCGTTACACAATACAGTCCGACACTGAAAAAGTTCGTGAACGGTATTGACCCAGACGTATACATCAAAGAACACATCCTAAAGGGTGACCGTAGTGATGGAGTACCAAACTTCTTATCACCAGATAATTGTTTTGTAGATGAATTACGTCAACGTCCTATCTCAAAGAAGAAACTGGCGACATGGGTTGACCTTGTCCCAGAGGATTTTTGTAACGAAGAGATGTTGCGAAATTATCAACGCAACAGAAAACTGATAGACTTAGAGTATGCACCAGATGAGATTAACAAGGCCTGTGTGGATACCTATCTAAATAGTTCGGTAAATGATAGAAGTGGTCTATTAAACTACTTCATTAAACATCGACTAAAAAACCATATGGAAAATATTGGAGACTTTTAAAATGGCAGTGAATACATATACACCTTTACTACATGAGGTGCTGAAGAAAGTTCATAATGCAAAGACTAAAGAGAAGAAGATTGAAATTCTTAGAGAGAATAATAGTGATGCATTGCGAATGATTATTAAGGGTTCATTTGACCCTAAAATCGAATGGATTTTACCACCTGGCGAAGTTCCTTTCAACAGAAACGAAGCCCCAGATGGAACTGAACACACTTTACTCTTCCAAGAGTCAAAGAAGTTATACAGGTTCATCAAAGGTGGTGACAACCAAACACCGCAATGGAAGAAGGAACAGATGTTCGTTCAGATGTTGGAAGGTCTGTCTCAAGGCGAGGCAGAGGTGGTAGTGGCCGCAAAGGATAAAAAATTACATCAAGTCTATAAAGGACTTTCGGCGGTTGTTGTCAAAGAAGCGTTTGGGTGGAATGACGAATTTGTTGACCCAAATAAGTAAAACTTCTTGACATTTTGGTACTGATGAGGTACTATGATTAAAGACTTGGTAATGAGGTTGTTATGAAACGGAACACGACTCCTCTCTCTCTCACTTTCAGTGTTCCAGTGATTCGGCGTGATTTGCTAAAGTCTTGGGGGGAAACGAACTTTCCCCCCTTTTTCTTTTCTAAACCCTTGATTTTCAAGGATTATTTAGTTCGTTTTTTCCCTTGACATTGTTATCAAAACATAGTAGCATATACTTGTAATGATGAGAAAGAGAGTAAATATGAATTACGTTGTTGTAGAGGGTGGGAACAAAGTCCAGAGAGACATTGCCGAGAAGGTAGTGAATTTCATGATTGGTCAGTTGTTACCACGACATCGTACACTGGATATTACAGTTCAGTTAAACAAGATGAATGATGACGCAATCGGTTACTGTCAGATGGAAGATACCAATCGTGAGTTCATCATCGAAGTTGACAAGACCATTGGTATCAAAGAGTTGGTGACCACAATTTGTCATGAGATGATTCATGTCAAACAGTATGTCCGAAATGAAATGAACGATGATTTGGTCGAGAATGGCCAGGCCGTTTGGAGAGGTCGTAAGGTCAACCCAAACACAAAGTATTACGACTTACCTTGGGAGAAGGAAGCGTATCGTCTACAAGACAAATTTGCAAACCTAGTATGGAAAGAGGAGATTATATAATGACACAGGTAGCAGTTATTCACACGGCGTTTGAGGACACACCATCCACAGTCGCTTTCGTAGATGTACCAGAGTTTCCAACATTGATTGAGACTCTTGAGTACGCACATCGGTGGACACAGAACATCATGGACAGTTGGTCACTGAAGATGCCAGAGGATGGTAACGATGCAGTAACCGTTGTTGGTGATATCTCTAGTGGTATGGGATTGCGGTCTACTTCAGTTGGTGACCAAGTTCTGGTCGGTACTGAAAAGTATGTGGTCGCACCTATGGGATTTACAACACTTGATGGAGAACCAGTATGATGAAATTCAAAAACACTTCTGCGCCGTTGACGATTAATCTTGACGGCCCAGATGGAAATGCATTTGTACTCTTGGGTACTGCACGAAGTCTTGCTCGACAACTCGACATGGATGAAGACGCAATCACCAAGGAAATGCAATCTGGTGACTATATGAATCTGGTCAAGACAATGGACAAGTATTTCCCCTTTGTTGTTTTTGAAACAAACAATGATGAATATATGGAGGCGTTTCATGCTTAAAGAATTAATTCTAAGTTCAATGTTGTCATTGACACCAACTGCAAATGCAGATACGGTGCCGACAAAACAACAATTTATCACAGACGAGGCGTTCTGTCTTGCACAGAATGTTTACTTTGAGGCTCGTAATCAACCACTCGCTGGTCAGATGGCGGTTATATCTGTTACAGTAAATCGTGTTAATGATAGTCGTTATCCAAATACTATTTGTCAAGTGGTTTACCAAGGCCCACATCGTCCAAGTTGGAAAGACAACACAGTTATGATTCCTGTAAGGAATCGTTGTCAGTTCAGTTGGTATTGTGATGGTAAGTCAGACCGTGTTCATGACATGGAAACTTTTGAACAGATTTTTACCTTGACAATTGGTGTTGTAGATGGTAGCTATAAGATTGCAGATATTACAGAAGGTGCAACCCACTACCATGCAGATTACGTTGAACCAGCATGGGCGAAGACAAAGACAAAGACGATAGAGATTGAAGACCATATCTTTTATCGTTGGGAGATGGAAGAAACAGAATGAACATTTTTTACTTGAATCATGACCCAAAGATTTGTGCCCAGATGCACAATGACAGTCATTGCAGTAAGATGATTATTGAGTACGCTCAGTTGATGTCTACTGCACACCGTTATCTTGACGGTGAACAATATTATGGCAAGACTGCGAATGGTCGCAAGATTGCACGATGGAAACTGAACAGTGACCTTGAACACGTTCTGTACAAAGCGTCACACATCAAACACCCCAGTGGTATTTGGGTTCGTAAGTCAGTTTCAAATTACAAGTGGTTGTATGAGATGTGGACTGAACTAAACAATGAGTTCATGTATCGTTACAATCATGACAAACCCCATGAGAGTTATCGTAAACTACATGAGGCATTGGAAAGACCACCAACCAATATGTACGAGGTTGGTTTCTGTGAACCGTATCAGGCGATGTTTGATGATGTTAAGAACCCAGACAGTTCAATTCGTGCATATCATGACTACTATATAAAGTATAAACAACATTTGGCGAAATGGACAAAAAGAGGAGCTCCGTATTGGTATGAACAAACAGCAGCATGACCCAGAACCAGAACGCTATTATGATTGGATGTTATGGAAAATGAGACAGGAAAGAAAAGAAGAACCTGTTGTTATGACAACAGAAAATATGTATAAACGAGAGATTGCAGATATGCAAGCACAAGTTCATGCATTACAAATGAAAGTGAAAGAACTAACAGATGCCCTATTACAACTTCAAGAACAACGAGACAGGTGAAGAGTGGGAAGAATTCTTTACCATTTCTGGTAGGGAAGACTTTCTGAAAGAGAACCCACACATCACACAGACACCATCAATGTTTGGTATTGCTGGCGGTACAGGTGACAGAATTAAAAATGACGCTGGATGGAAAGAGAATCTATCACGGATTGCAGAGGCCCATCCATCATCTGAACTTGCAGACAGATACGGTAAAAAGACAACAAAGGAAATTAAGACTAGACAAGTTTTAAAGAAACACAAAGTGATATAAATAAAACTGTACTGGTGAGAAAACTACAGTACCCTCGCAAAGAGACTGTAAACTGTGTAGTCAATCCACCAATGTACAGGGGCGATAGTAAACCTATCGCTCCACCTTTAATTATAGTGAGTAAAAATATGGCGAAGAAAAAAGATGTGACAGGTGATAGTCTGGTAAAGGTAAAACCGATTACCGACAATCAAAAACTTGTATTTGAAGAATACGCAAAAGGACAGAATTTATTCTTACATGGTGCGGCCGGTACAGGTAAAACATTTGTATCACTTTACCTTGCACTAGAACAGGTTCTTAACCCATCAACCCCATACGAATGTGTATATCTTGTAAGGAGTGCAGTTCCAACTAGAGAAATTGGATTCCTGCCAGGCGATGAAGAAGATAAGACTGCACTGTTCCAAGTACCGTACCAGAACATGGTACAGTTTATGTTTGAACAGGCATCCGATAGTGCGTTCAGTATGTTATATGACAGACTGAAAGTGCAGGGCAGTGTTATGTTCCTCACCACTTCTTTCCTAAGAGGTATCACGTTAGATAATGCAATCATCATAGTTGATGAATGTCAGAATCTAAACTTCCATGAATTGGATACTATCATGACTCGTGTAGGACAGGACAGTAAAATCATCTTCTCTGGTGATTACTTCCAGACTGACTTGCAGAAGAATGGTGAGAAAGAAGGGTTGGGTGCATTTATGGGCATCATCGAAGCGATGGAAGAATTCTCCACGGTTGAATTTACAATCGGTGACATCGTGCGTTCTGGATTAGTTCGCAGTTACCTCATTAATAAAATCAAACAAGGAGTTGAAATCTAGTGGCAAAGATGTTTAGTAGTGCAGTCCATGAACCAACCCAAAAGGGAACTTCAATGGGCAAGAAACCAATTACGTCTACGATGAACAAGAACAAACGTAGGTCGTTTAAAAAATATAGAGGACAAGGTAAATGAGTAACTTTGATGAATGTTTGAAACTCATACTCCACCACGAAGGCGGATATGTGAATCATCCTAAAGACCCTGGCGGCGAAACCAACATGGGTGTAACCAAAAGAGTCTACGAAAAGTGGTGTATGGAAAATGACCTTCAACAGAAGGACATGAGAGATTTAGAATTTGATGACGTTGCACCTATCTACAAAAAGAACTATTGGGATAGAGTAAAGGCAGACCAACTTCCAGAGGGGCTTGACCTTTGCGTTTTCGACTGGGCCGTTAATTCTGGTACAGGTAGAGCGGCGAAGAAACTTCAGTCCATGATTGGAACAGTTGCAGATGGTGGCATCGGCCCGAACACTTTGCGTTGTCTTGACGAATATATCGAAGAACACAGTGTTGAAGGTACGATTGCCAACTACACAGAAATCAGACAGGAGTTTTACGAAAGTCTGAGTACATTCGATACGTTTGGTAATGGATGGTCACGAAGAAATAAAGAAACAGAAACAGAGGCATTTAAGATGGCAGGGGTATACCTTCCTTCTTGACAAACCCATTCTGTTATGATATGATTATGTAAATTAACTTGAGGATATATTATGTTTACACACAAACCTGTAGAGATTACAGAACTAGAGACTAAAACAGTAAACCGTAAAAGGTTTTATTTGACACCAGATGGTAAGATGTATCCATCTATCACCACTGTATTGAGTAACCGCAAGGCAGAGGGTCTTCACGCATGGCGTAAGAAAGTTGGTGATGATGTTGCAAATTATATCGCACGAACCGCCGCCGCAAGGGGTACAAAAGTACACCATATGTGCGAGGACTTCTTAAATAACAAAGAAGTAAATCGTGAACCATTTCTGGCCGCCGCACTATTTGGTCAACTAGAAAAAGTTATCAAAGAAAAAGTAGATAACATCTATTCACAAGAATGTGGTTTATATTCTGACAGGTATATGGTTGCTGGTCGTGTAGACTGTATTGCAGAATACAATGGTGAATTATCTATCATTGATTTTAAGACATCTCGTTCAGAACGTAATGATGATTGGAACGAGAATTACTATATTCAGGCATCTGCATATGCACAGATGTTTGAAGAACGCACTGGTCATGCAATTAATCAGATTGTAATTCTGGTGGTAACAGAGGATGGAGTTGTTCAAGAGTTCATCAAAGATAAAAAAGATTATCTAGGGATGTTAGTAGATGCGGTTGACGATTTCACCCAAGCATGGGAAAAAGAAAATGAAAAACTGGATGAAGGCCCTGATGTTATCGGCGCTCCTGTTTAGTGGGAGTGCAATCGCACAAGAAAGTGATTTACAACAGGAATTAGAAGACAAAAACTTATTTTACTGGGCACAGAAACCTGCCCAGTGTTCAAGCGCTGATGCAGTGGTTGACCTAATGAAGAGACATGGTGAGAACCCTACTGTGTGGATGGAAGGTATCACTGGATTTCCGAATGGTGCTTTTAACAAATCAAAATTTGTTATTGCAATTAACCATGAGGCGAATCCTATTACATGGTCATTGATTGAATTTGTTGATGACGGTAGACAGGCTTGCATTCTTGGATTTGGTCAAGGTGCAATCAACCTTGGTAACATCCCCCTCAAAGAAAAGGGGATTGACCTATGAATATTATCTGGCACATATTACTAACAGTGTGTTCTGGTAGTACTTGTTTGGAACAGGATGTACAGTGGTTTGAAAGTCGTGCAAATTGTGAAACCATGTTAGTAGAATATACAGAAATACCTGTTGATGGTAGTTGGGATACAGTCGAATATATCTGTAAACCAGTAGGAAGTAGAGGAACATAATGTATCAATACAAATGTAAATTGGTGAAAGTAGTTGATGGTGACACAATTGATGTTGACATTGACTTGGGCTTTGGAGTGTGGTTACGCAAACAACGGATTCGTATGTATGGTATCGACACACCAGAATCTAGAACCAGAGACTTAGAAGAAAAGAAATATGGATTGGCCGCAAAGGCGTTCCTAGAGAAATGGACAAACGCTGGTCATCTTGTTCTTAGAACATTTAAGGATGGTAAAGGTAAGTATGGTCGTATCCTTGGACAGATTTGGTACGAGGACACTCACAATATTAATCAACTTCTAATCGACAATCATCATGCGGTTGCATATCATGGTCAATCAAAACAAGAGATTGCTGAGGAGCATATCAAAAACAGAGAGTTCGTTAATCTTAACGATGCTGTAAAATCCCTTGACAATTGAATCAGTCTTTGGTATAAATATAATACAGTTTGATGATACAAATCAAAGGACGGACAGGACATGGGGGCAGTACCCATCGCCTCCACCATAACTACTCTTAGATGAGATAGTGAATCACTGCATGAGAGTAGTTATGATGGGGGCGAACTAGGTTCGACTGACGTAGATAGAGGCGAGTAGAATTGTCGGATGACTGCGTAATAGGTCAAAACTCGTAAATGCAAACGATAACAATGCATATGTAGATTACGCTCTCGCAGCCTAATCGTACTGAGTTTCGGTGGTGTACTTGGAAACAGAAACACCACCACTTAATTTTGGAGATAGTATGTATAAGGTGACAGGACAGTTTAAAGAACGCAAGGTAGTAAAATACTTTGTTGACCTGTATGACGCTATTGATTTTAAGGATAATGTGGATGCACACTATCCAATGAAACTGACGATGGAAAAGGTAATTGATATGAGAGAATTTATTCATGACAGTTGGCACAGTGTAATGAATGCCGACAAGAACCCACTAAGACATATCCCAGATACTAATACTAGACATATGGTACTACAGGTACTTGCATGGATGTGGTGTATTGTATTTTCAATGTGGATTGGTAGTTTTTGGGTTATGGGTGTAAGTATGATTGCCCATGCCTTGATACTTGCGGCCATTGTAATTACAGTTGCAACCTTTGAGACTGCAAGATTACGTCCTACATTCTTTATGCACTTTCCTACATCGACACCAAGTCGTGCAAGAGATATCTGGATTGACGGTAAGAAAATTAAACTAGACCCACAAGATAAAGGTGGTGAACATGAATAAGTTCAAACAATGGTGGCACGAGACTGACAGTATTGAAATGGTTCTCTTTGCAACCCTATGGAGTCTGTTTGGTTATGGTGCATATGTGGTAGCAGTTGCACTTGCACAAAAGATTACATGGATAGGGTGACGCCTTAATACGTCCGTGTGGGGTCACGGTTAACTCCACAACACAGAGACACCGCATCCTAGGCAAGCACTGTGGTACTATAGACCTCTGTGTCAACACGAAAGGAGAAGGGTGGGTTAGTCACCACCTTGCAACAGTCGGTATATATGACTGCTCTGCTGTATAAAATCAGATAGAGGGTGACTCCCTCTATCGTCTTAAAGGAATATAATATGGAAAAATTGATGACACCAAAAAAGTTCTCACTTGCAGTGGAACAAGTTGTTCAAGAGTGTGGTTGTTCTCATATGGAAGCAGTACTAGATTACTGTGAGAAAAACAACATCGAACCAGATACCATCAAACCCCTTATTACAAAATCACTGAAGGAAAAGATTGAGTGTAATGCAAGGGATTTAAATTACCTACCAAAAGTTGCACAGTTGCCCGTATAATGGAAGCCTATGACGCATATAGAATATATCATGCGTTGAAACTTCACTTTACCAGTAACTATGACTATGCAAAATATAATGGTAAGGCGAATGTGAGCGTTGACTCGTTCTTAAAACGTAATGATAGGCCTTTCTTTGGTAAGGTCGCAAGAAAGTATAAAGAAGATACCAAAGACTTCTTCATATCCAACTTCATAGTCAATCCCAAAGGCTGGGTTGGAAACTTTAACGATGAGAATTATTTGAACTGGAAGAAAAGAAATCAATCCCTTAAATATAATTACAAATCAGAGATGGTTGAATTATTTCACAAAGTTGAATCATTCGATGAAATATTTCAAGGTGGTGGACAACACCCCTTGTTATTAAAACAATTCATGTCCAAGAAGGTTTCGATTGAGACAGTCGCAATACTGGAATCACTTCTTGGTTTCTGCAACCGTTTTGATAAGGAGATTAATGAAACGATAGTATGGCCCGACAGAAAAAAACTGATAAAAAATTATAGTAACCTCTTGACAAATGATGTAAATGAGTATAGAGTAGTAACAATGCAGTTAATAAAGGAGCATTTTGATGACTGACGTAACCCTTCACTTTGACGGTGACCCTGTAGAGAAAGAAAGGGATTTCTATCGTGCAAAACTAGAAGAGGCCAATGCACGAATTCACACTTTGGAGTATGACTTGGCCGAACTCCAACAGAGAGATAAAACTCTCACTGAGCGAGTCAAGTTTATGGCTTCAAATCCACCTCGTAGACCAAGGAGTCGTTATGCACGACACTAGGTCTTACAAGGTATTCCAAGGCGGTTATGTCATCCCAGCCAAGGATGACAGACCTGCCGATTATGTAAAGGCGAAACCACCTGTCTTTCACTGTCAAGTATTTGATGGTAAAAATACAGTTGCGTTTTATACAAGAAAAACTTATGCAGAAGCAAAAATGGAAGGGGAGAATTCACTTGAACGTAGAGTTGGTTGACCATATGGGTGATGACCTTTCTGTAGTGAATGCAGCAAGAGTATCCTTTGGTAAAAAAAAGACACAGTTTGAACACGGTGACCTCAAACTGATTAAGTTTCTTGCAAGAGAAGACCATTGGAGTCCATTTGGACACGCATCTATGCAGTTCCATATCAAGGCTCCAATCTTTGTTGCAAGACAGTTAGTCAAACACCAAGTAGGTTTGGTATGGAATGAAATATCAAGACGATATGTTGATGATGAACCAGAATTCTATACACCGAAAGAGTGGAGACTGCGAGCAGAAGATAAGAAACAAGGTAGTAGTGAAGAGACTGTCGAGTATAATATTGATGGTGCAATTCAGTTCGTGACACAGACATACAAGAATCTGTTGAACGCCAATATCGCACCAGAGATGGCGAGAATGGTTCTCCCACAAAACCTTTACACAGAATGGTACTGGTCTGGTACACTGATGGCCTTTGCAAGAATTTGTAATTTACGTTGTGCAAAGGACACTCAATATGAGACACAGATTATCGCAAACAAGATTGATGAATATGGACACAATTTATTCCCAGCATCCTGGCCTGAACTCAGAAGTATTGATTCAGAATAGGATGACAACAGAGAACGCATTTTGTTTTGGTAACGGAAAGTCAAGACTAGATTTTGACATGAAGGTTATCGAAGGTAGAGGCACCACGTTTGGGTGCAATGCAATATATCGTGATATGAAGGTTGACCATCTGGTAACAGTGGATAATGAAATCACTCATGAGATTTACAGAAGTGGTTACTGTCAAGACAATCACACTCATATTCGTGATTGGAATGTATTACCTATGTTCTTTCTCAATGAGATGAAGGAAGACTATCAAGACGCTGATATCTGTATAGGACATGATGACGTTGGGTTTGTAATACACGGTTCTAATACGGCCGATGTGGATGCACACTTTAAAAAGATTGTGGAAGAGAACCCAGACATTGACATCAAGAAACTAGAATGGGAACGCAAACAAGTCAAGACCTTTATCACTGGTGTTAAAGAAGGTGACCTTGCAAAAACGATTGTGAATGACAGGATGCAGAGTTGTGGTGTTCTGTCTATTCAAATCGCCTGTGAGATGGGTGCAAAGAATGTGTTCATTATAGGTCATGACCTATATTCAAAAGATTTGAAGTTAAACAATGTATATGGTGGAACAACTGGATATCTACCAGAAACTTCAAATTATGTGAAGCCCGACAGTTGGATTGTCGGTCATAAAACTAATTTTGACAACTACCCAGATGTCAACTTTTACAAGGTGAATAAAGATGTTCTAGGAACAGATGACACCTGTTGTTTTGTTGAGGCCTGGCGTGATTGTGAAAATCTACAGTATATTACCCAAGAAGAAGTTGAAAGACTCCTTGACTTTGGGTGGATGATGTAGTATTATAAATAAAATATATGATGAAAGACTGTGAAATACTTAAACATACGATAACATACGGAGAAAAAATATGTCGTTAGATACACTTAGACGAGCGAACACGCTCGACAAACTACTCTCTCAAGTTCAGGCAGAGAGTGCCCCTCAAGAGAAGAAGTCTTATGTAGACGAAAGACTGTGGAAACCAGAACTGGATAAGTCTGGTAACGGTTATGCAGTTATTCGTTTCTTGCCTGCACCAGAAGGTGAAGAACTACCTTGGGTGAAAGTCTGGAAACACGCTTTCCAAGGCCCAACAGGTAAGTGGTACATTGAGAATTCTTTGACCACCATGAACCAAAAAGACCCTGTGTCAGAATACAATTCCTCACTATGGAATTCTGGTCTTGAGTCTGATAAGGAGATTGCGAGGAAACAGAAACGTAAACTTGAGTACTACTCAAACATTTACGTTGTGTCTGACTCCAAACACCCAGAGAATGAAGGAAAGGTATTCCTTTTCAGATACGGTAAGAAAATCTTTGATAAGATGATGGCGGCAATGCAACCAGAATTTGAAGATGAGACACCTATCAATCCTTTTGACTTTTGGGAAGGTGCGAACTTCAAACTGAAGATTCGTAAAGTTGATGGTTACTGGAACTATGATGCATCCTCTTTTGAGACTGTATCTGCACTGAAAGATGATGATGATGCTCTCAACAACATCTGGAAGACCCAGTATTCATTGCAAGAGTTTCTTGCACCTACCAACTTCAAGTCTTATGACGAACTGAAGAAGAGACTTGATGATGTTCTCTCTGGTACGGTAACTGCAAGTGCGGCTGCAATGATGGATGAAGATGTTGTTGAAACACCTCAATTGAAGAGTGAACCAGCGCCATCTATTCCTAGTGTAGATGCAACTGACGAAGATGACACCATGTCATACTTTCAGAAACTTGCGAATGGGTAAGTTGTCAAACCCTGTGTAGAAAGTCCTTAGTGTCGTAACACCACAAAAAGACAACGCATAGTAGACCAAGACGGAGAGGCAGGGGCAACCCTGTCTCTCTTTTTTACTAAATACTATTGAAGTCATCAGTAGGAGAGAGAGATGATTGAGGTAGTCGCCGCTGTGTCAGCGGCATCGAGCGCCTTTGGCGCCATCAAAAAAGGTTTTGAGGTCGGTAGAGATATTGAATCCATGGCAGGCGATTTAGGTCGCTGGATGGGTGCAGTATCAGATATCAAGAAGGCCGAAGAGTATAATAAAAAACCACCCCTGTTTAAAAAACTGTTTGCGGCCGGTTCTGTTGAAGAAGAGGCCATGCAAATATTCATGGCCAAGAAGAAGGCCGATGATATGCGTGAACAGTTACGTCAAATCATTACCTATACTAGAGGGCCAACTGCATGGCAGGAGCTCTTGAAAACAGAGGCGGATATACGCAAGAAACGTCAGAAGATGATTTATGACCAAAAGGAAAGACAACGTAAGTTTGTAGAGTACACACTCGCATTTATACTTGTTGCGATAACATCTGCCTTAATTGTTTGGGGTATCTATTTCATCATGGATGTAAAAGGAATGTTGTAATGATGTTGTTTTTTATTGTGGCCTGTCTCGTTTCACTTCTTGGGTGTCTAGGTTATATTATATGGATGGATGACCAGTTATACAGAGAACCATATATTCCAGAGTTTGATTCAGAGAGAAAAGTTCGTGAGATTAAATTACGTCTTGCAGACTTAGAATTCAAACAGAAACAGTCGATACAATGATACACGCATTCATGTTAGTAGTTGTTTTAGGAACAGGTGAGTTTCGACAGATACAACCGAATGCAATGGTATTCAGAAGTATTGATGTGTGTTTGTATTATGCAAAACGTATTCCTAAACAATATGGTAATTACTCATATAGTTCATACATAGACCCCAAGGATAGAGTCACTGCATATTGTAAACCTGTCAAAGTTCAAGACGGGCCTAACGTGTATGACCACTAAAGTACTGGTACTGTTCCTGCCGGTGCTGCTGTATCTTTAAGAGGTTGAGTAGTCACACTTGAACTACTACTGTTATTACTATTATCAGTGTTGTTATAGTTGTTTACAACGACACCGCCCTGTTGACCCCTCATTTCTTCAGACGCATTAATTAACTCTTCCATTCTATCTGCATCACCAGACGCTCTCGCCTCTGCAAACTCTTGAGTAAGACCTGCCGACTTCAATAATGCAGATTGAGTATCATCTGGTTCTGGAAGAATCCTTGCACCTGTGTTTGGGTCAAGACCAGCGAATTCGTAAACACCATCTGGAATAACGGATGAAACTGCACCCCTAATCCAGTTTGCAATTCTACTACCACCTTCTTCTCCAGCAGGATTAGGTAAGATACCACGAAGAATACCTTTCAATAAGTCTTTTGCGGCCTCACCAATATTTTTCATACCAGACATCAAGTCTGCAATCAAATCATTTTCACCAGTAAACAGACCTACAATATAATCAACTGCCTTTGATACAAGGTTGAACGGTGCAGATACAATATCCATCAATAGGTCTTTGAAACTAAAAGAGTCAAGGAATTCAACCGCACCGTCAAACCCAAGTTTACCCATAATCCATGAGACACCATCTTTAAGTAAGTCAAGAGGCATACCAATCAAGTTACCTATCAGTTTAGATAGACCACCACCAACACCATCAATAAATTTAGATACTATACTGTCACCATCTGATTCTTTCCAACCGTCAATGAAACCTGTTATCGAATCAAATGCCATCATAACGATTGTTACTGGTAGGAATAATTTACCCAACACTGTACCAAATCCTTTTGCAAAACCAAGTATTTTACCAATGACACCACCCTTGCCCGCCATTGCAGAAACACTGGTTACTGAATTTCCAATTGCACCAAACACTCTTGATACTGGTTGAAATAAACTTTTCACACCCTTGATAAAATCATCCAACATGGTTGATGCAGTAGTAATAAACTTGTTTCCTTGGAGATTTGTTAGACCTGTAGTGAAGAAACTTTTGATTGCCTTGAATTTGTCACCAATGAATGTAAAGAATCTACCAATTAGAGTGTCGGGCCCTGCGAATGTATTTGCAGTATTTCTTATGATGGCCTTGATAGGGTCAAAAAGTTTGTCAAATGTTAGAATTATCGCCTTGATACCGTTGAATTGTCTTTTGATTTCTGTTACAAACCCACCAACAAATGATGTAATGACTGCACCTATCAAACCAATCGGTGCGAGTAGACCCATACCGACATCTTCTGCTTTGATGTTTGCGACACCTTCTGCAAGATTGTCGATACCTCTTGCAATACTGTGGAAGATAGATTGTGTCTCTTGTTCTTGACGCATCTTCTCATTATCTTTTTCAACTCTTTTGGCCGCACCCTTCATCTCATTTGCACGAGCCTTATCGTCTGCGTCAAGTTGTTCTTGATTCATACCAATCAACTTATCGACACCCATCAAGAACCCACCCTTGTCATTGGTGAACATACCAGCGGCGATGTTAAATTGGTCTACATCAAATCCAAGTAAATTTTCTGTTGCAGACTTTAACTCTGACGCCTCTTTTTCTTGTGCCTGAAATACTGCCTGTTGTTTTTTAAGATGACCAAACTGTTCTCTTGTAAGACCAAGACGTTGACGCAAGAGTGCTTGTTCTCTCTTGTCCTTCAACATTGCAAACCCTTTGTTGAACAGTGTCTTACCAACTGCACCAAGTGTTTGTACGCCAGGCAGATTTAGAAACGGTTGTGTGAATGAATCAGTGACCTTTTTCAAATCGCCAGCGACTGTCAATGCAATCTCTTTACCTGCCGATTGATTAAAATCTCTGAGTTCTTCTGTAACCCTAGTTAGTTGTCTGGATGCCTCTGCAAACGCTTGGGCCTGTCGTGCGTCATCTGCCATTTACTTACTTCTTTTTATCTGTATATGCATTTGCACCAAAGTATGCGGCGACTAATGCAGAGATGGCAACAAAGTATGTCGGTGCAATATCACCAATAATTGTTGCGGCCTTCTCTTGTCCTAAAATTGATGTAATAAAAATACCTGCCGGATAGAGTAACATACCCAACAATGCAAACCAAGTCATCTTACGCATTGCATCTCTACGGGCATCTGCGTCTTCAAGTTCTTTTCTTTTGAATTCCAAATTCATCTCCATTTCTTCTTGTGAAATGTGTCCATCACCATTACTGTCAACCTTGTCTATAACCGCTGGGTCTGCGGTAACGGTTTTCTTCTCTTCAGACATTACTCTCTCCCTTTGTATTATTTATACTGTGCGTTCTGTCTTTTAATGCGTTCATTTTCTTCTTCAATATGTGCCTTCAACATTGAGACATATATTTCCCTTTCCCACGGTATCATATCATCTAATTCTGTTAGATTGTAATGATAGTTTTGCATCATGATAAAATTAGTCTTATAGTACGCTTTAAGACTATCATGAGAAAGGCCTACCCTAAAAAACTTTGCAATCCTTCAAGTCTGATTTTATTCTCAACATCAGTGTTTGGGTTCTTGATTACAATATCATGTCTCAATCTAGGGATACCATCAAAGAACGCTTGTACATCTGCGAACTGGTCAGTATTCATAGATTCGATAAACTCATCTAATTCATTTTTAGGTAGTTCCTCATAAACCTCATTCTCATCAAAAATGTTTACAAGACATTCACCAATCACACCAAACGTCAACTCTACTGCACCCATCTCACCACTAGTATACTTTTTCAAGTCTTTCAGTGATGGATACTTCATTGTCATACCAACTGTGTCGGTAATCATGATTGTGTTGGAATGACCTTCAGTATGTTGAATTTCAACATCATTAAGATTTAGAGTGTATGGAACAATTGTCTTATTATCGTCTTCACAAGTTAGTTGTAATTCGATTTCGTCACCAACTGACTTGGAACGAATTTTGAGAAACATATACTCAACATCGAATGACGGTAATTGTTCTGGATTTGCAATTGCACCAAAGGTACATGACTTGATGAGTTCGCACATGGCATCGGCCATCTCTGTACCTTCACCTGTCTCTTGCGCCATCATCAAGACCTTTTGTTCCTTTACCAGAAAGGGTCGGAACTTAATTGTTTCCCCTGTTGACGGTTGTACCATCTCATGCGTAGGGGTATTTAACTTAGGCAACGCCATAATATTCTCCTATATTAATAATTAAAATAATCGCCTCAAAACAGCTGGTATCTGAGTTTGTACTTGTTTGATAACAGCGTCTTTCAATATATCTTGAAGTGTAGACTCAAGATTTGCCTTTTGTGGTTCGGTTGCAATATTTCTCCAATAACGATACGCAAACGAAACACTACACTTATTTATCGTGTTACTTGATGCATGACCAAATGGTATTGCATCAATAGTTTTAGGGAACGCCTCTTCAAGACGGACACCCATTGTTCTCTCATCTTTTTCGTTGAGTGCATAAATCTCAACTGCACCAACATACTCTTTATAATAGTTGATGTTATATGTGTCTGGATTGTATGTGACCTTCTGCCATTCCTCAAAGAAATATCTTTCGGCCATGTCAGACCCCATGTAGAATGTTGCGGCAACCTCTGCAAATGTTTGACCCTGTACCATCTCATGTGGTGGGCCATAAATGTTACCATTCATTTGAGTACGAAGGTTTCTGCCTGGCATGGAAATACTGTCACAACGAAACGAAATACGTCTTGCAGTTTCACCATGTAGTTGTGATAACAAGTTACCAGATTGTGCAGAATCACCTGCCTCTGGATTGTTACTACCAGACGGTAAACCAATCACCACCTCATAACGATTTGCCTTTGAATATCCATCTCTGGATGCATTGTGTGAAAGGATTGCATTCAACCCACCAAACACTGCACCACCAAGGACATTACCAAAATTGAATTTTGCCATTAAATCATCTTCCTAGAATCTGACCATACTTCAGTCGCAGACGCTTTCTTAAACCGTTGTACTGGTAACATAATTGCAGTAAGGTTGTCATCATCTGGTATCTTGCGAAAGGCCGACTTTGTAAACCCATACAAATATCTTTTCAGACATGGACGAGTCAATCGGTTATTTTCAATCGCACTGATACTTAGATTATCACCACCAGCCGCATCAAGTAATCTCGCTCTTAATGCATATGGTAGATAGTGAAAGTTAAGACCAAGGAAACCATTACTATATCTTTTCAATGGTAGTACCAATGGGAACGTGTCATAGTATGGTAGTTTATTTCTCAACTTAGGAGAATACACAAACATATTCAATGAACCAAACGCAGGCGTTCTATTTAAATCACCACTACGCAACAGTTCAGGCACACTAGGTGTACCCAATTCCTTAATACGATTTCGATACCATTTAAACGGTTCGTTGCCCGTCTTTATCTGTTTCGATATCCTGTCAAAGTAACTTTCTTCTGCCATACTTCTATTTATATCATCAATTCAACTTCTGTGAGGATGATAAACTCCATATTCCTGTCCTTACACCACTCTGTCGCATTCATCCACTTGGCCTCATTGATTGCATATGTACGCACCTCATTGATGTATTTCTTGGTTTTGCGTTTTGGTGTTTTAGGGGGTTTTGTTTGCACTTTCGGTTTGACTTCTACTACCCACTTCTTGACTTTGTTTTCTTTGGTTTTGACCTTTACATAGAAGTCTGGAAAGTAACGGTGTATCTTACCATCAATGGGTGAACGATATGGAATGAAAAACTCTTCAGAACCCCATTCTATAATTCTGTCATTCATGTCACAATAAACCATGAACTTTCGCTCCCACAAACTACGATAAATAATATTAGATGGGTCGCCTTTATACTTTTTGGGGTTGGATGGACTATATCTTCCACGGTATGCCATGATGTTACACCTAAATAAATAATATACAAGGATATTTATAACGATGCGTGGATTCTTAAACGAAATCAAAAATGTTGCAATTAACAGGGCAACGAACAGAATTAACAATGCACTGGGCGGTTTAGTCAGTCCTTTGGGAAGAGGTATTCCCAATAACATTGGTGGTACATTTCAAACGAATGTGTACAACACCCTTGCAAACAATCCCTTCAAAGGTGAAACCGTCATCTACCCAGAAGACTTAGGGTCAAATGACCAAGGCCACTATGTGCAGTTTTACATCAACGAACAACAAAATGCACAGGTGAACTTCCAAGGTAAAAGTCCAACATTTGCACCAAGTGGTGAACAGTTAAGTGGTGGTACATCAACTGCATCAATCAAACGTGCGCCCACCAAAAGATTGCAAAGTTCAATTTGTATGTATATGCCCGCAACGGTTAGTGCATCACAGAACTCAAAGTATGGTGAAGTAGAAATTGGCGCCGCAGTTGCGACTGCACTTGCAGCGTATAAAGGATACCAAGATGGTACAGGTTTCTTTGGTACAATGGAATCTGTTTTTGCAAACGCATCACCAACAATGAAAGAGAATTTGGCCGAGGCAGGTAAGAAGGCACTTGACATTGCAGCGCCAGGCGCCAAGGCGGCGATTGACATTGCGAGAGGTAAGGTTACAAACAACCGTATGGAGATGGTATTTGAGGGTGTTGATAGAAGGTCATTCAGTTTCAGTTTCAAGATGATGCCCAAGTCAGAGGCAGAGGCGATTGCAGTCGATAAGATTGTCAATATGTTTAGGTTCTACATGGCACCATCATTTGACAGTGCGGCCACTCAATCCAGAACATTCATCGTACCAGCAACATTTGATATTGAGTATTATTACAACCCTGGCAAGAGAAACAAATTCTTGAACAGGATTTCAACTTGTGTTCTTGAATCATGTAACGTCACATATGGTGGAGAACGTACACAGTTCTTCAGACCAACAAGTGGTGGTGTACATGGTGATGGTGCTCCCCCTGTTGAAACTTCTATTGAGTTGTCATTCAAAGAACTGGAAGTTATCACCAGAGAAAAAATTGCAGAGGGTTTCTAAATGTCATATTTTTCTATGTTCCCAGAGATTGTTTACGATGCAAAAGGTAATAACAAGTATACACTGATGAAAGACATCTTTCGCAGAGTGAAGATTAGTTCATCTGCAAGGAACGCCGTCATGGAGTATGATTACTATGATGTACAGGATGGAGAGGCACCAGAAATTATTGCATACAAGTATTATGGTGATGCAGAGTTACACTGGACTATTCTAGTTGCAAACAACATTGTAGATTACTATCACGATTGGCCCATGTCATCACAGACATTTGAACAGTATATGAAAGAGAAGTACACGAACCCAGACGCAATCCATCATTACGAAATCGAACAAACATCTGGTGACACAACTGAGGTGATTGATGTAGGAATGAATACTACAGACTATCCATCTGCGACACCGATTTCTAACTACACATACGAGACAAGAATCCAAGATGTGAAACGACAAATCAGATTGATACAACCGCAATATATTGAAGACTTTGTAGACGAATTTGAGACAAAACTTAAAGAAGGTGATTAAACATGGCTAGAGGTGACTTGCAATTTGCGGGCGAATTTCTGGTTCAACGTGCAGAGTTATTAACTGCATCTGGTACAACATATGATATCAGACAGTTGATTCAATCCATCAACATATACGAAGACATTTTCTCAACCGCAGTCAGTGGAGATATTGTTCTGAAAGATACCAACAACATGGTTGCAAACGGCCCAATTGTTGGTGAAGAACGTCTGTTACTAAAAATCCACACACCACAAGCGAATCCAAATGAAGATTCAGTAATCGACTATACAGACACACCGTTGATACTGTATCGTGTAAACCTTGTGACAGGTGAGGGTGAGAATGCATTGTTGTATTCACTAAACTTCACAACACAAGAGGCCATTCGCAATCAAACATCAAGAGTTTCACAATCATACAGAGGTCAACCGTCTGAGATTGTAGAGAAGATTGTAAGAGATAAGAACTATCTGGACTCCACCAGAAGACTGTTCCTTGAGGAAACTGCAAACAATACAATGGTTCTGTTTCCAAACATCAAACCATTTATGGCCATCAATCATCTCAAGAAGATATCAAATTCAAAACAGTACAATCAATCACCAGCGTGGTTGTTCTATGAAACCTGTAAGGGGTTTCACTTCAGAACATTAGACGGTCTTGCAAGTCAAGAAACCAAATGGGAGTTTGAAGAGAACATACCGAATACGTTAGATGAAAAAGGTGTGATTAGTGCAGAAAAAAATCTACATACGATGAATAGTTTCTCGATTCAACCGACAAGAGATACTATATATAATATGAGTGAAGGTCTTTACTCATCAAAGTTAAGAGTGCATGATTTGTACAACAAATCAGTCAAAGATTATGATTACAATTATTTGGACAGTTTTGCAAATGATATCCACACAGAAACTAATGGTTCACCAATTGTTTCAGACTCAATCGACAGTTCTACAGGTAAACGCCTGAGTGACCATTCGGACACTAAACTATTTGTTTCGACAACAAGTAGTGGAAAACATTTTTACGAAACTCAAGACTATCCATACCAAAGTGACAACTTAGAGAATACACTACAACGAGGTAAATCTAGAGTGCAACAGTTTGAAAAGGGTGTCAAAGTACAAGTCCAAGCGCCAGGCCAAACTTACATACAGGCTGGTGACATCATCCAACTCAAAGTTGGACAGACATCTGCAACGTCAACTGGTAAGTATGATATGCAACACTCTGGAAGATACGTTCTCACTGCACTTAGACATCAATTCAACCTCACTGGTGACCCCAGACATACAATCTATATGGAGGCAACCAAGGATAGTCTAATCGAACAATTACCATCAAGTGGCGCCCAGTACTCTAACAATGGGTCGGCCCAAACAGTAACCACATAGGAGGCAAGTCATAACAACTCAAGAAATCTTTGTCATGATAGTTAAATCACATAGAGAAGGAATTCACATGAAAGCGAAACAAAAACAGAAACTAAAAAAGTTCACCAATTTGCAGAGACAATCAAGGGAGTTAGAACCTATGAACCCAGAGGAACATAAATACATTAAAGAGTTGTTAGAGAAAGTAGACCATGAAAACATTTCAAGACTTACAAGAGGGAGTTTACGACCCCAATATATTTAAAGCCATATTCATGGCAGGTGGGCCTGGCAGTGGTAAGTCTTATGTTGCAAGACGAACCACTGGTGGGATGGGTATGAAGATGGTCAACAGCGATGACATCTATGAAAAGATGTTGAATGACGCTGGACTAGATACCACACCAGAAGACATTTATTCAGACCAAGGACAAGAGATTCGTGGACGAGCGAAAGGTGTTACCAAACGTATGCAAGGTAACTTCCTTGAAGGACGTTTAGGACTCATCATTGACGGTACAGGTAAAGACTACGACAAGATTGCAAAACAGGTACAAGGCCTGAGAGCTCTTGGTTACGAATGTTACATGATATTTGTCAATACATCACTTGATACTGCACAGGAACAGAATGCAAAACGCAAACGTACACTTCCAGAGAAGGAAGTTACTACAATGTGGAATGCGGTGCAAAACAACATTGGTAAATTCCAGAGATTATTCGGTGGTAAGAACTTCATCATTGTCGATAATAACATGGCTGGTGAAGACGTATTTGAAAAGGTCTGGAAAAGATGTATGTTACTGATTCGCAAAAAGGTCACGAATCGCATCGCAAAAGCGTGGATTGCGAAGGAACTCGCAAAGAAAAACAGAAATTAATTTAGAAACCCTTGATTTACAAGGGTTTTTTTCTTTATAAACCTCTTGACATTGTTCTCATAACATGATAGCATAACTATAGAAACTGAGAGAAGAGGTTCTATATTATGTACAACAGTTCAACAGATGCCTACCAAGCGGCTGCAAAAATCATGTCTCATGATTATGCAAACAAGTACGCTAATTACTGGTCAAAGAAAAACAAGGTAATTAAAACAGGTAAGGCCAACTTCAAAGATGCCGGTCGTCAAAAGACCTACAATGCAGAATTCGCTGCCATTGCAGAGTATCGAAACAAATATCCCAATGACGTAAAATTCAAACGATTGAACTGGAAACAGTCAGAACGATATTTCAAGAAGATTGCAAAGTCTAAAACATATCAGGCATTGTGCAAGAAAGAGGATGCGTCACGTTATGGTCGATTAGACCCACAACTTGAACTTGCACACTTTCGTGGACGCACCGCTGGACAGGCGACTTGGTATGGTACAATGCGTCTTCAAGAGAACAACTGTCCTTACACAATCATTCATGAGTTCGCACACTTGTGTGGGAATATGCATCATGACATTGGATTCCGTAGGGATGTAATCAAACTGTCTTCACGGTTCTTAGGAACTGAGTTTGCAAAAATGTTAAAAGGTCAGTTTAAGAAGGCCAAACTGAAAGTTACCGTATCGCAACACATTATGACACCAGAGAAGTGGATTGAGAGTGTGATGCGTATGGAGAAAATACGAGAAGGAAATATATGATGAAAATATACTTGGATATGGATGGTGTACTTGCAGACTTCTTTACAGGGTTTGCAAATCACTTTGGAAAAGACCACTGGAAACAAATCCAGAATAAAGAGAAGTCGATACAGGAACTACAAGGTACTGACTTCTTCAATACACTTGATACCTATCCATCAACAATGGAGTTAGTCAACTTTGTACAGACTCTTGTTGGTGATGACGATTGGGGTATCTGTTCTTCACCACTGAGAGGTGATAGAGACAACTCTGCATATTGGAAGAGAGTTTGGTTAACCAGACACTTCATCTTGCCGAAGATAGAGAACCTTATCTTTACTGGTCAGAAAGAAAGATATGCAATGGACAAGATTGATGGAAAACCAAATGTCTTGATTGATGACAAACCAGACAACGTAGGACGATGGATTGCGAAGGGTGGTATTGGAATCAGATATCAGGCCAATGAGGATAGTCTTGTAGACCTCAAACAAAAGTTGATAAAAGCCGTAGAAAGTTCTTGACTTTTGTTGTGATAACAGGTATACTATGTATAGATAATAGAGGAGTGATTCGATGGAATATGTGATGGAAAAAGAACTTGTGGACGTTATCAATACTCAACGTGCAGAGGCGATTGAGTTTTCTAAACAACCCAACTGTTGGATGGGTATGTATGTTGAACCCTCTGATACCAAGTATTGGTCAGAGCGTGTACCTTCTGGTACACTAAAGGAGTTCAACCGCATCAATCTTGAAGAGGATGCATACTACGCTGTTGCAGACGCATACAGTAAATCGTATGCTCGTTCTTTTGATTTTGCATCTATGACAGATGCAGAGGTTGAGGAAATCTTTGACGATGCCTGTGCGTCAATGGAACGTGAACGCAAGTGGGAAGAACAAATGAAAAAGGAAGCGATTGAGGAAGAGACAAATCTTGCGAAGTCGCTAGGGATTGATGTTCCCACACTACAACGGTGGATACAGGAGGCAGCGTAATGGAAAACTTTAGTGATTTAAAATTTCATAAGTTCATGGATGGTATCGCCGCCAGTGTAACGTATGGTGAATACGAACTGTCGGTTGTACAACACTCTAGTTCTTATGGTGGTAATGGTGGTCTGTATGAGATTGCAGTGTTCAAGGGTCATGAAATGTTAGAGATGCCTGGCATCACTGAAGATGGTGACACCGTAAAAGGTTGGTTGACAGAAGACGCAGTCACAGGAATCATGAAGAAGATGATTGCAATTGGAGGCCCGTAGTAATGTTGTTTGCAAAGTGGCGTGATTGGACACCAGAGGATTGTTACAAGGGATATGAACTTGGACTTCAAGAACATGAGTATGATGACAATCTCAAGTGGGATTGGACAATCTACAAGTTTGTAGAAGAACGGTCTTATGATGGCCGCCCTCTTGCACGAAAGGTATTCACTCAACAGATGTACGAAGAAGTGTGCAGTTTGGATGTGTCACCTTATGAACGAAACAGGGGTACAATTCGTGATTTGTTTCAAAAACAAGTTACAAAACTACTTGACAATGACAGTGAATGATGGTATTATAAGAAGTAAAATGAGTGAGAAAGGTTTGGTTATGTGATGGATTACGACACACTAGAAGAAGCGGTTGCGGCCGCCAAGGAAATGGTTGTCGATTTGGAAACGATTGTGAAGATTACTATTGAAACGAATGGTAAGTATCAGTTGTTTGGAACTGGTAAGGTTGTACAGGTTGTAGAATGACCAATTATGATTTATTATGTTTGCGTATATCTAAGGTAGAAAGACACCTAGAGAAGATGCAAGATTGGGGTTGTACATCATGGGCAGTAAATTACTGGCAAGGTGTATTGAGTGCGTTATACACTCAGATACCCAAGGAGAAATTGAATTGATGGAAAGGTTTCAGTTTGTAAAGGGTAGGAAATCACCCAAAGACCACATCATGTTATTCAATGGTGTTGCAGTCAAGTTTGAGGACGTTGCAAAGATGTGTCTCTTCTTCATGAAGAATGAAGATAATCTGTATCCACCAGAGAAGGGGTTCAAAGGGGCTACACTGTTCAAGGAATATATGTACGAAGTCTTAGAGACACGACAGATTCCACAGGACAGGAAGTATGAAATCAAGAAAAACAAACTAACCAAAATAACAGAGGAAGGTGAAATCTATGAGTAATCAACGAGCCGGAAAATGGAAATCTGCAACACTGCGTGATGGTGGTGGGATGCAACAGGTGAACTTCTTTAAGTATGCAAAGGAAGTACTTGAGAGTGAGGGTCATGAAGACGCCGCATTCTATTTTGAACAAATTGAATCGTGGTTGCGTGAGGGTAAATCATTACCACAAGATTCACGTTCAATCGCACACGCATTGGGCGTATAGTAAAAGGAGTAAAAAATGAAATATCTAATATATGGTATTGCCATTCTATTTGGATTGGTGATGGCAACAATTGCAAATGCAGAAACAACGAAAGACCATTTCAAGACAGTCTTTCATAAAACACCACACTATGTCGAGGTCTGTTATGACAAACGAGTTAGTGGAGACAAGACAGGCGATACACTGAAGGGTGCAATCCTTGGTGGTGTTATTGGTAACAATGTCGGTGACGTAGAAAATGGTGGCGCTATTGGTGCAATCATTGGGGGTATGTTAGGACACAACAATAGTAATGCATCTGGTGGTACTAAAACTATCTGTCAGACGGAGACTAGATATACAGAGGAGAAGAGAACAATCTATTCTCACTCTACAGTAACCTTCACACATGAGGGTAAATCATATACATTGAGGTTTCAAAAATGACATATGAACCAGACACATTCATGTCTCAACCAGACGGTAAAATCGTCTACGAAGAGCATATTCGATATATCAAGGATGAAAACGGTGTGTTGACCAAACACACAGTGACCAGACACTTCTATGGTGATGGTGACTATCAAGACGGTCAACATTCAACACCACTAAACGGCCCAGATTGGTAATATGATTCTTGCAGTACTGACATTACTGACGGCTCTTGCGATATCGGCAGTCGCCGCCTATTATAGTATCATCGGACTGATTGCAATTTTCAGTTCGGCCATGATACCTATTGCAGTAATGGGAGTTGTTCTTGAAACAGGTAAGTTGGTGTCTGCCGCATGGGTATATCACCACTGGAAGAGAACACCAGTACTACTTAAAACCTATCTCATCAGTGCAGTTGTTGTATTGATGTTTATCACCTCAATGGGTATCTTTGGTTTTCTATCAAAGGCACATATCGAACAAACCACAGTCAATTCAGACAACACACTTCAAATAGAACTAATCGAATCACAGATACAACGAGAGCGTGGTAGTATAGAACGTGCAGAGAACACTCTTGCACAGTTAGACGGTGCATTAGAGAAGTATGTAGAACTAGGTGCAGTCACTAAGGGATTAACCGCTCGTAAAGACCAAGAGGCAGAACGAAATGAACTCAACGCAACGATTAATGAATCAACAGATGTTATCACGAGCCTCACGAAGGAGATGTCAGAACTCAACGCAGACAGAATTGCAATTGAAGCAGAAGTCGGCCCAATCAAGTATATCGCAGAACTTATCTACGGAGAAAGCTCGACAGGAGTACTTGAAGATGCAGTCAGAGGAGTCATCCTCATCATAGTATTTGTCTTTGACCCACTTGCAGTTCTTTTGTTGGTTGCGGCCAATCAGTCACTTGTGCAAGAGAATAGAAGACGTAAACAACGCAACAGTGCAAGACGTTCACGACAGAGAAGAAAACAGGAAACTGCATGGGAAAAGAAGGTCAAGGAAACCAAAGAACAGGGTGTATTGACCAAGGTAACCAGAACCGCTGACAACGGTACAAAGATGGAGTTTTACGAATGAGAACGAATATTAGAGAGTATATAAACCATTTAAAAGAGTTACACCATGAACTGAATAAGGACAAACATCCAACTAAAGAGATGAAGGTTCAGAAACTAAAACTCAAGGACGAGATATTCAAACTTGAACAACAATTCGCAGAGGAATATTGGAGTACATGAATTACATATTTAAGATATGGCAATACGCACTAGGTAGTTATAGTGACGAAAAGACTCAACCATATGACATAGGTATGTTACTTATTAGAACGGCATGGGTTGCACTACACATTATAACGTGTCTGTTCATCATTGTAGGAAACGGAAGGGTATTAGAATTATGGTAAAAGACAATAGGACGTTTTATAGTAAACACATGGGTGTAGACGAATACGCAGATAGAACCGCCTGTATTTTCAAGAACGAACATGGCCATTGGGAAGTAGATTTCTGGCAGGCAGATAAACTAATAGAAACAGTTGTCATGAAAACAGAACATGGTGATGAGGTAGTATTTCATAATGAGACATACGCTGATTCCGCCGCAGAGAATTATGTATTAGGGTATCATAGATAGACTACTATATAATAATGTAATCAGACTGTCGAAAGACGAATTGATTACCCAAATGTTTAACAACGAAAAGGAGAAATATGATGTCAAACATTAAGACGATTCTAGGTCGTGACATTGACCTAGTTACAATTCAACAACAAAACCCACAGTCAGAGATTCAACGCAAACTTCCAGATGGAGTAGATTACGTTGGTATCAAATGGCGTGAAATTCCAGAACATCCGACAGACGATAACCTTGGGGTTCGTGCATTAGGTACACCGAATGCATATGATACACTTGGGTTTGACCTCAAGAGAAACGGTTGGGATATCACCGCTGACCTTCCAGTAGAAGACGTAGATGATGGTGAACTCAACGATGGTCGAACCAGAGAAGGTGAGATGCGTAGATTGGGTGAGAAGTGGATGCCTGTTGTGGTCGCTAAGATTGCACCAGAACTGAAACGTGCATCTGCGGTCAAGTTAAACAATCACAGTTACTCTAAGAGAATGACGATGGATGACTGTGTTGTTGCGTTGGTTGAGGATATCGCAGATGGGTATGTATTACCGAACCAAGATTCGATTGAGACGGCTTTGCATACACGATATAACGTATCAGAACTCTTTCACGAAGGTGGAGGCACATACACCAAGATTGTATTGAAGGTACTCGACAGAGTAAACAATGCGGATGAGGTAGTGCGTAACAAGGAAGGTTCTGGTTGGCAAGATTGGGTCAACGCAAACACGGAGTATTCTGGTATTCATACTATCAACGCTGGAGGCAAGGCCCCACAAAGGTTCTTTGCAGACCATATAGTACCAAAGGGTAGAAAAGGCGAGAAAGTCCAAGTCATTCTATATGCACATGAGACAACAGTAGAGAGATGTAAGGAAGTATTTCGTCTATTCAGAAAGAACACAAACAAACTCTATTCAGATGCATTTCACATGGTCATGAACACAGTGCCAGGCATCAAGATTGACATCCCAGAACAAGGGTATGAGATTGTCGGTATCGTTCCACAAGTACAGAATGACGTACAAAAGGATGCATACGAAAACGGTGAACTCATCTCATGGGATGACTATATGAACCAGTAAAATAAATAAGTGTACAGGGGATAAAACCTCTGTACACATTTCCAAGAGGATAGACATGGACAGATACGACTTATACGCATTCATCATCGCATTAACCCTTGCATTCCTTATAGGGTTTATCATGGGAGAAGGAACACTTGGTATCGCACTGGTAACAGGTCTAACCACATATATCGGTATACGACTATTGGAGTACATATGAATAAGATGTTAATATGTCTATTGGTATCACAGAACATAGTCATCGCTGATACAGGGGAAAGAGATAGAATGTGTGTATATAAGTGTCAAAAGAACGAGAAAGAAACCGTATATACACATCCAGTATATCAATGTCCAAAGAGGTTGTATATAGATGACAAAACAGAGTAAGTATACACAAAGACAATGGGATAGAACAGTAGGATGGGGAACAGTACCAGATGAATATAGTCACGTTTCCACTGACAGTACAGATGGACAAGATAGTAAGACAAGCGAAGAGAGTAGAGAAAAGGTCTATAGAACTGTTAGAGAGATACAAGAAGAATGGACACTTGATGACCCTAGATGGGATGAAAGATGGTATTGCGGAAAGTAATCCCAGAGAAACCCATGATATCCCATGATTCCCCATAAATTAAAAAAAGGTTAAAAAGAATATAGCTGTCTTGTCTTTAAATCCTGCGGCCTATCGGCGAATCGGGCCGAATCACCTGCCAAATAACACACGAAATCCCACGAAATGTTACCAGAACAACCTATGGACAGACTGTCGCACCTCAGAAGCCCTTGATTTATAAGGGCTTTTTCTTTGATTTTTTTTGGCGAAAGCCCTTGACAACTCCTTGACATTCTGGTATTATCTGTATGTAGAGTGAGAATAAAGACTAAATCTAATAACTAATGAGAGGTATGAATATGGATAGAATGATATGGACTGACGCTGAAGCTTACATGGGTAGAGGTATTAAAGACCCAGAGAATGACCATGAGTACAACACCACTGAGTTTCACAGTGGCCCTGAGAACAAGAGAGAGTGTCCTTGTGATACTTGTCCTATGTTTGATATGTGCGCCAAGGATGGTACTGAGTGTAGTGCGTTCCGTAATTGGGGTACGAATGGTGACTTCAAGGATGCAGATGTGCAGAGGTTACTAAGGGTTGCTGCCTAATGAGAGGTATACTGTTGTTCGGACTGTTTACCTTTGTGATGTTAATGATGCTGGCCAAGTGTGCTGGTTTATAGAGGAGTTGTTATGAGTACAAAAGAGTTTACTGCACAGGAGATTGCAGACATCAATAAGGATTTCGCTGTAGGTAATGCGATTACCAAGTGGAAGTTTATGCAGACACCAGAGTATGCGAGACTGCCTGATGCGGTGAGGTTCACAGTAGAGAAGGAGTGTCTTACGCATTACTTCAATATACTTACTGATGGTATGCCTGATTGGAAGTTGCCTATCTCTGGTACTATTCCTATTAGAGACTTGAATCCATTCAGAGCCGCCGTGGAGTATTTCACTGGTACGGAACTGTCTGTCATTGAACAGGACGGCACCAACTTCAAGGTGTTCGCAAAGGGGTATTACATGATGGGCGATTAGTACTTGACATTTGGTTGAGAGTGTGGTAGTGTAAGGCTATAGTATGGGTATCCCCTAAAACTGAGTGCCGATTGATAATCTATAAATGCAATAAAGATACGGAGATATATTTGTTAGATAAGTTTCATTTCAAAGTAATCTACCCAGACGGAGAGGTAGAGTATTGGTTTAACACAGTCGCAGAGACAATCGCAGAGTTGTCCAGACTACAGAAGATACATGACAACAAGGTTCAAATCAAAGGGCCACTAACACTATAGGGCCTGTAGTTCAACTGGATAGAATGTCAGTCTACGAAACTGAAGGTTCATGGTTCGAGTCCATGCAGGCCCACCATAAGGAGTTCATATGAATAAGACAGAAGAGATAATGGTCAACACTATGGAAGAGTGTGGCGAACTTGTGCAAGCGTGTTCCAAAGCAATACGCAGAGGAGAAATGTTTCGCAACTCTGATAGTGAGATTACATTCAAAGAAGAAGTAGGTGATGTCTATACAATGATATGTCTACTGGTTGAACATGGTTATATTACATGGGATGAGATATCTCAACGTGAAAAGATTAAACGTGCAAAGTTAAAGAAGTGGTCTAAGTTAGATATCTTGGATGACCCCCACCCCCCAAAATCTGAAGAGAAAGAAAAGAACTTCCCTAGTAATTCTGTTACATGGAGACAATCCACTGATTATAATTATGTGGATGAAAGAGGATATGGTAGAGTTACCTATGTGAAAGAAGACAACACAAATTGGTCTTCAGAACCTATGAGTGAATATGAAGAACGTGAGTGGGAACGTATTGAACAGATTATGGAAAGTCAGAAACGTGGAAAAGAAACTATCTAAGGTAACACCTCTACATGACCTTACATGGTATGTGAAATGGGTGAGTACACTTCTGGTGATTGCAGCCGTTATGTGTCGTTCTCTTGAACTGCATCTATATGATATGGTGTTCAGTTTGTTGGGAGTAATCGGATGGACATTCGTAGGCCTGCGCTGGCACGACAGAGCGCTCACTCTTCTTAACACCGTATTAGGTGTACTACTTATCTTAGGTATCGGTAAGTACTTCGTTTCTTAGTGGTTACGCCCCTGTGGTGGAATAGGTAGACACACAAGACTTAAAATCTTGAGACTTTTAGTCGTGCGAGTTCGAGTCTCGCTGGGGGCACCACCGCCGAATCACTTTGCGAATCATCTGTACGATTCGCTGAAAAAACCTCTTCCCTTCCCAAAAAATCCAAAAATCCGACTCGTAAGTCACTGATATTATTGAGAAAATAAATCTGTTTTTTGCCCTTGACTTGTTATGAAAACATTGGTATAGTATATGTATAGTCAATGAGAGAGGTACTAAAAATGTTTCGTATGAATGATTTCCATGTAGTCGAGGGTATGACTTGGGATGAGGCGGTTCGCATCATCAAGGGTCGTGCTAATGATAACCTTCTTGACGGTATGGAATATATGAACGATGTTTGGAATCGTTATGTCACTGACCAGAACGCCTACTACAATGGTGAGAAGGATGAGATGATTTACGGTGATGATAATGACTTCTTTGAACATTGGTGTTATGAGTGTACTGCTTACAACATTGTGTTTGAAGGTATGGGTAAACTTTTTGGAGAGGCTGCGTAATGACTTTTGATACTTTGGTTATGACTGACTATGGTATGATAGGACGGATTGGTTCTATTGAGGATGTGGATGGTGTTACATACTACACTGTCTATTTTGATGATGGTGCAGTAAAACGGTTTACTGCTGATAACTTGGAGATTATATAATGGAACAGTTGACACAATTACAAAATGAGTATGTGTTCTTCAAAGATATGTTGAAGACACTAGAACGAAAGAAGAAGAAGACTCCAGGCAATGGTTTCGCAATGATGAAGTGCAAAGAAAAGATTGCGGAACTAGAGAAAATCTTCGATGATATTGATTATGCAGCACAGGTGACTTATGACTAATACAGAAACAATCGTGAATACTCTATGTGACTTTATCGCTTATGTAGATTCGTTCTACAATGAAAAGTCTGGTATCTATCCTATCAAGGGTATGACTAATCAAATGGTCATCAATGGTGTACAAACCTACATCACTCAAATCGGTCAGGCCGAATCACTTGAGTGGGGTGGGGGCGATTCGGTTGACCGTGAACGTGTTCGTGACATTATCCTCGCTGACAATGAACTTCAGTGGGGATAAACCCTTGATATTACTAGGCTTTTTATTTGAAAAAAAAGTGAAAAAAAGCCTTGACTTGTTATGAAAACATTGATATAGTATAAGGGTAATAGAGAGAAAGGAAACGAAATGGCTTATATTTCACAAGAGAAAAAGAAAGAACTTGCTCCTGCCATCAAGGCGGTATTGAAGAAGTATGGTATGAAAGGTACTATCGGTATCAACCATCACAGTTCTTTGGTTGTTAATCTAAAGGAAGGTGTTCTTGACCTTCTTGGTGATGCACAGAAACACAATGACAAGGTTGCGGAACAACGTGGTCAACAGAGTTATCCTATTGGTGACCACCTTCAAGTCAATACCTGCTACGCAGATGAGTGGGCGACTGATGAAAAAATCAGTAACTTCTATGAGGAGTTGATTGGTGCGATGAAAGGTACTACTTGGTACAACAAGTCTGATGCAATGAGTGACTACTTTGACATTGCGTATTACTTGGATGTCAATGTTGGTAAGTGGGATAAAGGTTATGTCTTGAAGGAGGTTGCGTAATGTTGAAACAGATGTTAGGTGCGTTTTTTATTTTTGCTGGTCTGGTTGCGATTGCAGGCAGTGCTGGTGACTGTGACGGTAAGTGCATGGAGTATGCAAACACCCTAGAAGAAATGTTGATTATTTGTTTTATAGGGTTGACATTGCTTGTCACAGGTGGTATTATAATCTATAAGGAGAATGAAAATGGGTAAAGTGAAAAACTACATGATGGACATTGAAGAGAATGTCTATGACCTTGTTGGTCTTGAAGATAAGATTTCAGAATCAGAAGATGTTTCTGAAGTGAAGTCTTGGGTTGTTGACCAACTTGGACTGAAGACACATTTCGATATTGGTATCGCCGAAGGTGCGGTCACCGAAATGTGGAATGAACTTTGGGGCAACTATCAAGATTGCCCTTACTAAGAGAGGAGAATAATTATGGGTTTACTAGTGAATGTTTATAAGGATGCGTCATCAAAGTATGATTGCACAAATGGTGGTGTCTCGTCTAGGGATATCAAAGGTCTTTGTCTGACTAACGTGCCTGGGCCGTTTGACCCAAGTGAGGATTATCCTGCCGCACAGTTGGTGAAACAGACTTTCGGTTTTGGTTCTTCAGTGAAAGTTATTCCAGAAGAATGTGAAGGTAAACAGACTATGATGGGTGGTAACTATGCTGGAACATCCGACTCAAGGTTCAGTGATATGATTAAGTCATTTCTTGGTCACGGTTTCTATGGTGCGGTTGCAATCCACGACAGAGTAGAATAGGACAATGCATCCTTAGCTCAGCTGGATTAGAGCAACGGTCTTCTAAACCGTAGGTCACAGGTTCGAGTCCTGTAGGATGCGCCAATCAAGGGGGAACAATCGTTCCCCCTTTTCTGTATAAATATCTATATGCAGAACTTCTTAGGTAGAGATGGATTCATATGGTTTACTGGTGTTGTCGAGGATAGACAAGACCCAGATAAACTCGGCCGTGTTCGTGTGCGGTGCGTTGGATACCATACAGATGACGTAAATAAAATTCCAACAACGGATTTACCTTGGGCATGGGTTATGATGCCGACAACCACTTCTTCTATGGGTGGATTGGGTGAAGGTATGCCGTTTATCGTTGAAGGTAGTTGGGTTGTAGGTTTCTGGCGTGACCCAGATAATATGCAAGAACCAATTGTTATCGGAACATTACCAGGCGTTCCATCTGAAACACAAAAGGTTGACACTGGTTTCAATGACCCTCGTAGTGAAAGTGCGGAACAAAGTGAAGGTGCATACAAATACAAACCAGACTTTGGGCCTTATCCTTTACGAACTAATGATAGTGACGTATCCAGACTTGCAAAGAATGACACAAACAATATTCATACAGAGATTCAAGAACGTGATGGTGCGGTAACAGAAGGCGTACCAACCGCAAACGAAAAAGAAATATATTCTGGTAAAGCAATCGCAACCAACATTGACCCATCTGCAACAACGTGGAAAGAACCAAAGACTACGGATGATTCCGTTAGAGGTGCAGATGCAACAGGCCGCAATCCAGAAACAAAAGAAAATAGAACTGCTCCTTACAAAAGACGCAACACGGAATATCCATACAACCGTACATACGAAACAGAGAGTGGCCACATTGTTGAGTTTGATGACACACCATATGCGGAACGTATCTATGAGAAACACAAGAGTGGAACATTCAGAGAGATTGATGCAGACGGTAATGTGGTCACAAGAGTTGTAGGAAACAACTATGAGATTATTGCAGGCGCAAACTTTGTCAACGTCAAGGGTGATGTCAATCTTACAATCGACTCAAACTGCAAGACTTATATTAAAGGTGATTGGGATATTCAAGTTGATGGTAATGTCAATGAGGTAATCAAAGGAACACTAACACAAGATGTTACAGGTGCAGTGTCAGAAACGTATAAAGATACAAAGACCGAAAATGTAACTGGTGCTGTTACTGAAACATATGCCGCAAACCAAACTACAAACATAACAGGAACACTAGACTTGGATGCTTCTTCTGAAGTAGACATTGATGCTGGTGTTATTAACTTAAACTAGGATATGTCATGCCCGCAGTAACAAGAGTAGGATTAGATAGTCATGTAGGTCACGCAAGTCCTACACCAAATCCATTTCACAAAACCGCATATGCATCTGGTTCTTCAAATGTAAATACTAATGGAGCCGCAACAGTTCGTATTGGGGATGCGACAGGTTGTGGTGACCCAGCAGTTGGTGGTTCTGGTACAGTTTTTGTAAATGGTATTGGTGTTCACAGACAGGGTGATGGAACAGGTGGTCATGGAAGTTGGGTGCCGAATGCGTCTGCTTCTGGTTCACCAAATGTTAATGCTGGTGGATAAACGGACTAAATAATAAAAAGAGAGACTAAGATGACAGTACAATCCGCATACAGAGATGCACAGGCAACAAACGATACTAATCGTAATGCACAGGTGTACAAAGATTTAAATCTTAACTTTACAAAACATCCTATCAAAAGAGATTTGGTGCCTTTGTCAAATGCGGCCGCTGTTAAAAGAAGTGTAAGAAACCTTGTTCAGTATGGTCACTTTGAAAAACCTTTTCATCCAGAGATTGGTTCTGGTGTTCGTGACCTTTTGTTTGAGAACATGACTCCCTTCACTGCAAATACTCTTGCAAGAAAGATTGAGGATGTAATTACAAACTTTGAACCTAGAGCGTTACTCGCTGGGGTTGAAGTTATACCAAGATTTGATAACAATCAATATGAGGTGACAGTGGAGTTTTATATCCAGAATGCTCCTGCCGAACTTCAAGATTTATCATTCACATTAGAGAGAATTAGATAAGATGGCAAGCACAGATAAAAGACTTAATGTCACCGAATTAGATTTTGATGATATCAAAACGAATCTAAAAACATTTATGCGTAACCAAGATGAGTTTACGGATTATGATTTTGAAGGTTCTGGTATCAATGCATTAATGGACTTACTTGCATATAATACACATTACCTTGCAATGAATGTCAACATGGCTGCAAACGAAATGTTTCTGGATACCGCTTCGGTTCGTGCGTCTGTTGTTTCTCATGCAAAGACTTTAGGATACACACCAAACTCTGCAAGAGCTCCGATTGGTACAATCAATGTATCTCTGAATAGTTTCCCATCAACATTAACTACTGCAACAATTCCAGCAGAAACAGTTTTCACTGCAAGTGTTGATGATGTGTCTTATCAGTTCGTAACAATATCTGAAGTCACTATACCTGTTGCGAATGGTATTCTTTCATTTTCAAATATTCCAATCTATGAGGGAACATTCACAAAGAACAGATACACTGTTGATATAAAGAACGTAGACCAAAAATTTAAACTTACAAGTGACCGAGCAGATACGACAACTCTAAAAGTTCAAGTATTCGATTCTGCATCTTCATCTAACTTTACAACATATACACTTGCGACAGACATTACTCAAGTCGGTTCAACTTCTAATGTATACTTCCTACAGGAGTGTGGTGATGGTAGATTTGAGGTTTACTTTGGTGACGGTATTGTGGGTCGTGCATTGTCTGACAATAATGTAGTGGTGTTATCATATGTGGTAACTAATAAAACCAAAGCAAACGGTGCAACCAACTTTAGAACAACCGCAACTATTTCTGGTATTACAAATGTTACAACAACAACTGTATCCGCCGCATCTGGTGGAGCAGAACCAGAATCAATTCAATCAATCAAACTCAATGCACCATTAGACTATGCTGCTCAAGGTCGTGCGGTTACCCCAGAAGATTACAAGACAATTATTCCAAAGGTATATGCAAATACAAAATCAGTTCAAGTGTGGGGTGGTGAAGATAACTCAACACCTGTCTATGGTCGTACATATATTTCTATTGTTCCAACTGCTGGTTCTATCACTGCGGCCGCTAAGGAACAAATCGTAAAAGACTTAAAGGGAACTTATGCAATTGCATCTGTGACTCCTGTTATCGTTAACCCTATAACAACCTTTGTTCGTCTTGGTGTAAATTTTAAATTCAACAAGAAGAACACAACAAAGACATCTGAAACTTTGATTAGTAATGTTACTAAGTCACTGCAAAATTATGACACAGAAAACTTACAAAAGTTTGATGGCGTCTTTAGACATTCACAAGTAACAGGTTTGATTGATGATACTGATGATTCAATTTTATCAAATATCACAACAGTAAAACTTTCACAGTTTATCACACCTTCTCTAAATGTCAATACAAAATATACTTTAGAATTTAACAACGCAATCTACAATCCACACACTGGTCATGCATCTGCCGAGGGTGGTGTATTGTCTTCTACTGGATTTAAAATTTCTGGTAATTCAAATGAAATGTTCTTGAATGATAATGGTCAAGGTGTTGTGAGAATGTTCTACTATACTGATGGAACAACAATCACATATCAAGATGAAACTGCTGGTACTATTAATTACAAAACTGGTGTTATTGAATTAACTGCATTGAACATTACTTCTATCTCAAGTGTTGATGGTGCATCTTCTTCTAAAATTAGAATTGTTGTTACCCCAAACTCAACGGATGTAGTGGCAGTAAGAAATCAAATTTTACAGATTGACTTTGCAAACACAACAGTTGAATCTAGTGAGGATACAATCGCTGGTGGTGGTGCATCTGCTGGTGTCGGTTACACGACAACTAGTTCTTATACCCCAACCACATCAAGTACAAGTAGTGGATACTAATAATGTCCTATGATGACAATACGCTGACAAATAAATTATCTTCGTTAGTAAGAACAAGTCTGCCTGAGTTTATTCAAGCAGACCATCCTGTATTTTCTCAGTTTATTAGAACGTATTATCAGTTCCTTGAAAGTGCAGAGGTTACTTTCAGTGAGGTTAATAATTATCTTGTTCAAGAAACAACTTCAACCAACTTTGTCTTAGATGAGAATGGTGACAATGTTGTTCTTGAAGATTCGCAGGCCAAATTTGTTGTTGGGGAAACAATCACTGGTTTAACATCTGGTGCAACTGCAACTGTTCTTGTTGATGACGTTGATGATAATAAGCGCTTGTTTATTTCATCTCAAACTCAGTTTATCATAGGCGAAACTGTTAACGGTTCGGTATCCAATTCATCTGGAACAATTCAAACATATCGTGCAAACCCTGTACAGAACATTCAACAACTTCTTGAGTTCGCAAACGTAGATGCGACAATCTTCAAATTCCTTGACAACTTTAGAGATGCATTCTTAGATGGTGTTGTCGATAACCTTGATACTGGTGTTGACAAAAGAAAACTTATTAAAAGCATTCGTGACTTGTATGTATCAAAAGGTACACGAAAAGGTCATGAGTTATTCTTCAGACTTTTATTTAATGATGATGCAGTTATTTCATATCCTAATGAAAATATGTTACGGGCGTCTGATGGTGTTTGGACTTCAAGAACTATTATGCGTGTTCAAGAAACCGCTGGTAATGTTGAAGAACTTATTGGTCAAACAGTTACAGGTCAGACTTCTGGTGCAGTTGCAATTCCAGTATCTACAATTGGTATTCGTGAAGCGTTTACTGATATCGTTGAGATTGAGATTGATACTGATACCCAGACAGGAACATTCGTTTCTGGTGAAACCGTAAAGGGTATTTCAAACGTATCAGACCAAGACGTTTCATTTACTGTATTCTCTATTATTACTGATGCAGATGTTTCGACAACAGATGAAGGACAATACTATACCGCAGGGCAACAAGTTAACATTGCGTCCAGTGGTTCTCAAACTGCAACCGCAATAATCAATACAGTTGGCGCTGGTTCTGTCAATGATATTGTTATTGATGATGCTGGTTCAAACTTTGCAATTGGTGATGCAATTAATTTTGACAATAGTGGAACTGATGGTGTTGGTATTTCTGCTGAGGTTCAAGTTGTAGGTGGTGCAGTAGCGCCTGAGGCTGGTGATGTCGCACAATATGGAATGTCCTTAGATGACCATATTGTTCTTGAAGATGGAACTCAGTCGTTCATGAACGACACATATCATGGAACTAAGATAGTTCTTGAAGACGCAACCTTTGGTGATGCGCCAGGCAGTTCCGTTGCAGAACGTGGGTCTATTACAGATGTAAGACTTATTAATGGTGGTTTTGGTTACACGAAACTTCCTACTGTTACAAGCATTACAACTAGTTCTGGTAGTGGTGCAAAACTTTTGCCGACTTCGACTTCTGGTATTGGTGCAGTAAAAGATGTTGAGATTACAAACTTTGGTTTTAATTATTCATCGGCCCCAGCGTTCAGTCCATTTAGACACGCCGTCATTAAAGATATTACAGGAACATTTTCTATTGGAGATGTGTTAACATCACACACTGGTACGGTCACTGCATTTGACAGTACACGACAATTGTTATCTATTAATACAACTGCAAACTTATCAAACGGTAATAGTATCACAACCTCTGGTGCAAGTGCAACAATCGCTCAAGTTGATACTCCAACAATCACTCCACAAGTCGGTACTGTTGCAACAACCTCTGGTGAGTTCTTAGGTGAACGTGGTAAGATTTCATCTGATGTGATGAGAGTACAAGATAGTTTCTATTATCAAGATTACTCGTATGTGGTTAGAGTTGGTGAATCAATTAACACATGGAGAAACGCAATCAAGAGAACAGTCCATCCTGCTGGTTGGGCGGTCTTTGGTGAGGTTTCAATTGTATCATCTGTAACTGCTGGTATAAATGCGTTCACTGCCGGTGACCTTAGTGTACCAGAAGGAACATTCACACCAGAACTTGCATCTCTCTTTACTACAGTATTTACAACTATCTTTGGTAGAAGACTTGGTACGGTAGATGATGGAACTTCAGTTCGTGCAACACCTTCAGTTGGTTCTGACGCAATCTTATCTAACACTGAACGTGACCTTACTCTTACAAGAATTAATACAATTAGTGTTGGTGTGGTTCGTGCAAACGCAAACTTGGGTATCGGGCCTACTCTGGAAAACCTTGCAAAGTATGCCTTTGCGGTTGAACCCATGTTGACAGATTCAGAACTTGCACATTATCCAAACTTTAGAAGAACTGCAAGAAGTGGTGAGAACGACAGAGCATATTATAACATTGAACAGTTCAAACATTTCAGAATTAATCAAGTATCAGAACGTGGTGGAAATGTAGATAGTTTTGATGATACAACTCAGAAGTTTGATTCTGACCAAGAGGGGTTTGATGCAAGTGATGTTAATATTCCACAGGCCGCATTTACCACAAGGATTAATGTACCGCCTCCTGGCGAGATTAATATCAGTTCAACTAGTTCTACCAGTAACTTCTCAGATTCATTTATCACATTTGATGATACGATTAATGAATTCTCAGAAAGTGGTAGTTCAAGTGCAACTCCAACTGTGACTGACTTCTCTGAAACACTAGTCACTTTTGATAATAATGCAGAGAAATTTGATGAACAGACTGCTGGTGTTCCAGTAGACTTTAGTACGATAGCAAATACATTCGACCAGACAGTAATTACGATGGACGATGGTTAACAAACCTTATAAATAAAGGTATAAATATACTCTAGGAGAAACCAAAAATGGCATATCAAGCAATCGGGCGTGGTTCTTCAGCCAATGACGGAACAGGTGATGACCTTCGTAGTGGCGCAGGCAAAATCAACGCCAACTTTGTAGAAGTATACACCAAGCTCGGTGATGGTTCTACTCTTACGTCTGACACAGTAGGTTTACTTGCTGCAACTCAGACTATGACTAACAAAACTTTAACTGCACCTACAATCAATGGTGTTGTTGGTGGTACAACTACTTCCCAAACAATTACAACTCTGACTACTGAAGGTATTCAGAATGCAACTGGTGAGTTAGAAATTACTGCCGCAAACCAAGTAGTAGAGATTCAAGGTGGTGGTTCAAACTCTGGTGCAATCACTCTTAACTGTGAACAAAACTCTCACGGTCAAAAGATTATCGCACAACCGCATAGTGCCGGTGTGACAAACACCTTGACACTTCCTGCCGGTGGCAATCAAGAACTGGTTGGTACTACTGCAACTCAAACACTTGCTGCAAAAACTTTAACATTACCGCAAATTAATGATACATCTTCTGACCACCAATATGTGTTCGCAGTATCAGAACTTGCGGCCGATAGAACTGTAACTCTTCCGTTACTTGCTGGTAATGATGAGTTTGTCTTCAAAGACCATGCAGTTACAATGACTAACAAAACTATGGGTGCAATGTTCGGTACAGTACAAGCACTTTCTGGTGCTGGTGCAGTGGATATCACTTCGTTGATTACACAAGTTACTACAACTGGTGCAGATGCATTGACACTTGCTAACGGTGCAAACGGTCAAATGAAAATTATTACTATGGTTGCAGACGGTGGAGATGGAACTCTCACTCCAGCAACTTTTGCAAACGGAACAACAATTACATTCAATGATGTTGGTGATAGTGTACTCTTAGTATACAATACAACTGGTGGATGGGCAGCTGTATCTAATGTTGGATGCACAATCGCATAAGGGGTAGACAATGGCAATTGATACTATTGGTACAAACGCAATCGCAAATGATGCTGTAACTGCTGCAAAGATTCCTGCTGGTGCGGTTGATGCCGATATCACTGCAATTCCAGATGGTTCGGTGACAACTGCAAAGATTGCTGATAATGCTGTAACTTCTGCAAAGGCACTAAACCTTGGTCGTAGGAATCTTG
>VMHT01157447.1_pt1 | contig 61593 bp, 69 predicted proteins | sample 4693611 | NCBI WGS metagenome assembly VMHT01 (sample SAMN12280063, study PRJNA550983) | marine metagenome | isolation source: seawater sampled from same location over 5 years 0.02-0.2 micron viral filtrate | place: USA: collected off the coast of southern California halfway between the port... ...
TCGTTTACATTATACGGCAAACCCAAAAAGTTCTTTCCGTAATAAGTTCCATCAGGGCGTTGATATATAGTCTGCTCTGTATATGGATTGGTGTAGGGTAAATCTACATTGCTAGTGTCATAAGCCACCTGACCCAAAGTGTTAATGGGGCTTATGAAGGGTTCTAGTAATCCAATTTTCTGGTCTTGCTCTCTCAATAAAGCAACAGAACTAGCATATGGAGTTTGCGCATTAGAAAAATCTGGTTCTCCTTCCAGCTTTTCAATCGCGTCTCTCTCTGCCTGAGTCATGTCAAGAATAAATTGTGGAGTGTTACCTGCGGCTGCCTGATAATCCTTTGGTGCCATAAGGGGTCCACCGCCGTAAGACACTTGGGCATTACCAAAGCCTGTAGAAATGGCTGGCTGGAAATCAGAGGCTATATTATTAGGGTTGTTATCTTGCCCGCCGCCACCAGTTGCTTGGCGATTTAACTTTCTTGCTACTTCTGCTCTCGCCGCGTTTCCTAAACTACCTTCCAGAGCCTGCGACTCTTCATAAGTTATTCCCATTACTTAGACCCCGCTTCTTTGCTCATCCAGATGCCAAAGCATCCTGTGAGTGCGCCCATGCAGACAGATACCAAACCTGCCGACTGCGTAGTGTGTGATTCTGGTGGCAAGTTCATAAACCAATGCACTGCCTGATAGGTCAACACCGTGACAACAAACATCATCAGTCGGGGAAACACCTTCCAATCGTCTATAATATTCTTAGCCATGTCAGTCTCCTACGTCGATACCGCTGCCCGTGTATCAACACGCAGCCAATTAGATCCATCACCAAACGCAACAACAGGGCTACCTGCTGCCCCATCAGAAACGTATATTAATGTGCCAGTCTCAACGGTTGGTAATGTTGATACTGTATATGTGGGCAGTGGCATACCCACAGTATTTTTTGCTGCCGTAGCAGACTTGAGTCTAAGAACCGTATTGCTTTCATATACGGTGCCAACCTCATCACCAGATAAAGAAGATGCTGGGATCTCAATGAGTATAGGCTTTGCTATAGCGGGGTTTGTAATCTGGGTAGCAAACACAGAGAACGCACGAACCACCTCTGCCATATACTGTTGTGTATACTGGGGCGGTGGTACTGGAAAGAATGGTACTGGAGCTATAGACATTATCTTCTCCCGTCCGATCTTATATCAACGCGGGGGATACCTAATCGCCACAACACATCTGCATCTGTTGACTGGACTTTAAACGTAAAGCTACGGCCTCGCAGTCTGGTCTGATACTGGCTGGTATACTGATCTACAGGAACATTAGATGTCTTTGTAATAGTATCAGTATTGGTTGTTTGAGCCACCTGACCGGGTGCGTTCTTGGCGCTGAGAATAAAATCTACCGTAGTATTGTTTACGTTAGTATCTCTGAAGTTAAGATCAGGGATTACTCTGGTAACAAAAGAGAATTGGTTTCCGTCAGAAACTCCAAGATCACCCGACTCAATAAAGGAGGTCATGGCAGCGCCATCTGCTTTTGCGCCCACCTCATGGTTAAATAAATAGTTGTCTGTACCTGTGCCCACAGGAAGCGAGGATATCCCACGATCAAGCCATGCTGTACGGTCCAAAGTGCCTATGTACCAGATGCCTTCTTGGTAGTTATAGACTACATACTTGTCATTTTCAGTAGAGCTTGCGGATGGGTAGAACCACCACACTTCAGAGAATGATATGTTTGATCCCGCAATAACCTTATCAGACTGTGCAGTGTTGAAGTTATCAAACACATGGTCACGAACCGTACAAGGCAGGCGCTGCACTGCACCGTTATAGGCATAGAACTCCGCTGCGCCCATCCAGTACACCGCATCATCCACGGCAACTGCCGCCTTTGGTGAAGTAATGCTTATGTTGCTTGAAATAAGGTTGATACCAAACGTAAACGGTGGCCCAATAAACTGCATTGCGTAGATGGCAACGTCAGTAAATACTAGGATTTGCTGCCTTGTCTCTACGGCTTGTACGATCTTTGAGCCAGAATCAATTCGTAGATCACCCGCTGTATTTGTAGTAGTCGGATACCAGTCAATAGGGTTCTCTTGACTTGAGAACCTAATCAGCATTGGGTCTTGAGTCTCATCACCTTTTGGAGCAGACGAACTTCCCCCTAAACCATCCGCACCAAAAGCAATCACATGCCTGTCACGATCTGATAAAAGTATTTGCGCTGCTTTCTGGGGCACAGATGTTGGAGTTCCCGTCAGCGTAGAAAGTTCTATGCCCCTTGTAGTTACACCGTTTGTTTTATCCCAATAGAACACCTGACCGTTACGCTCGTTAAAGATAAGGTCTTCGCCAAAATTATCATGCGACCAAATACGCAGGTTTGTAGTTGCGGTTTGGGTTCCCGTGGCAACTGCTTCACCCCACCCATTAAAGTTATTAGCACTGTCTGTGTTGCCCAACGTAAGGAATATGTTTGCACCGTTGCTATGTGTGGCAGCACTACTTCCACGGGTTCCGCGAGTAACTGTCAACGTATCTGTAGCGACTGATCCCACTGTCATAAGTTCACTGCCCACCAAAACAACATCGTTAGTTGCAAAGTTTGAACCTTGACTTGACGCTACGTCTACCCCTGTCTCAGATGCATCTAAATCTTCTGCTATAGTAGTTTGGAATGCAGAGTTATTTGTTCCACCCCAAAGTCCAGCGCCCCAACCAGCGCCTTCAACAGAGGAGTTGAGGCCTGTTCCTATTTGGTAGGTGCCAACAGTGCTACTCCCACCGTTACCTGTATCGCTTCCGTTGGCGTTTACAGCCGTAGCGTTTAGACCGCCAGTAATAGTAATGCTAGGGATAGTGCTAACAGTACGCGCAGATATCTTGTACGAATTTCCGTTTACAACTTCTGTAACTTGGTACTCTTGGTTGAGAACCGCCGCCGTTATGTTGCCGCCTAAAGATGCCGCTCCAGAAAACGTGACAAAATCATTTGCAACACAACCATGATTTACTTCTGTAACTACGATTACAGGAGATCCGTTTGTTGCAGCGAAGGTAACATCTCCCGCAGATGTGGTTAATCTAATAGGGGTAATGTCATTATAATCTGTACCCTGCTTGATGTAATACTTTTGCTCTGTGCCTACACCTAGAAACTTTTCCCCATTGAGTGCAACCCATTCATGCAGTCCACGGCACAGTCCAAGAAAAGCGTTACCTGAGTTCTTCTCCCACCCATTGAGCTTTTCTGGATACCCAAACCTAAAGCGCACCTTATCGCAGTCTACCCACCCATTCTCCTCAGAGTACGGGGTAATCTCTTTGTTAATTCCAGCTTTAAATCTAAGGTCCGTATAGGGCATTAAGTGTTCACCTCGTAATGGTTGGCAATAATTGCGCCAGAGCCGCCCCTGCCGGGTTGCACATTAGTCCCCGGTTGATTTACAGAGCCGCTGGTCCCAGCATTACTTGAACCGCCGCCACCGCAACCGTAACCAAAATCATTTACGTTACCTTGAAGACCCGTACCCCCTGCACAAGAAGCAACCGCACTTCCTGCTATGATGCCGTTTACACCATTCCAACTACTTGGTTGAGTAACTGTTTGAGCATTTAATATCTGCGTAATGCCGCTAGAAACAATAGTGTCAGATGCTTGACTTCCCTCTCCAAAGTTTGGAGATCCCCCTGTAGACGATGCCGCATCATCACTTCCAACATTTATAGCCTCTGAAGGGCTTCCTGTATAGAACAGGAGAGAAAGCTTCCCAGAAACGTCTGCACTTGTAGCACTAGCACTTCCAGCTAAACCTGCGGAAGCGCCCCCATATTGACCACCTGTGGTGGTGTTCCCGTTATCAGAGGTTGTAGAGTAAGGCGCGGCTAAAGGATTAGTGTAGGTAACTCCCCCTTGACGACCACCAAAACCTTTACCGCCACCCGTTGCAGTTACTGTTACAGTAACATTTCCGTTAGGAGAGAATGTAGTAGATCCACCATCCACACCTGCTCTAGTTGAACCATCATCATTTGCTAGTCCCAAAGAAGCCGCAGGTCTAGTAGCAATCGCAACAGTAGCAGAAGTCATACCCGTTGCAGTAGAAGAAATTATAACTTTTCCACATCCTGCACCGCCGCCGCCAGAGCCTGACTTTTCTCTACCGCCATCTCCATTACTACCCCCACCAGTACCCCCTGCGCCTATAACCCAAATATGATGTTCTACCGTTCCTGATTCGCTGGGAGTGAAAGTAGTGCCTGTAGTTTGAACCTGTGTATCACCCTTTTTCTTTAGTATCCTGTTTTTACTACGGAAGTCGGACATTTTAAGTGCTGATCCAGCCGCAGGCAAACTGCTAGGAACGGGGTTAGTACCCCCATTAAGATTTGCATTAAGAGATACAGACCCAGTAAGGCCATAATAATCACGCAACTCACTCATAGATATCGAGCCGCTTGCATGTCCAAAGTTATCCGCTGAAGTTATTGTCATTATAAGCTACCAAAGGATGTTACATCTCCCGCAACAACTAAATTCCCGCTAGTATCTATTCTAGCTAATGAGGTTCCGTTGTACTGGATTACTAAGCGATTGCTACCGTCTACTTCAAAAGTCCAGTCTTGAGCGCCACCAGTAAGTTTAATTTCTCCCCCTGCTTTTAAATCTGCCCCTGCCTCAACATCTGCAACAGCGTAGATATCGTTGTCTGTAGGTGATGTTGCATCTCCAACGCGAAGACCTGCAAGAGAATTTAATCCTGCACTGGTAATTCTTAATTTTTCAGATAGAGAGCCTGCAATATTTAAATCAAGTTTTATTGTATTTGCCGTATCTAAAGTAAACGCACCTTTCGTTGCTCCACCAGCTTGCAAATAAATTTGATCCCCATCAGCATCTAAATAAATGTCACCTGAAGCATCTATTGTAAAATCACCCGTCTTAGTTACATTTCCTGTAAGTGCCGCTGCCGTAGTGGCTGTCGCTGCATTCCCCGTAATGTCTGAACTTATGCTGGAAGGGAGCCTTGCGTCATTTACGGTCCCGCTGTCTAGGTTTGACGCATTTAAGGACGTACCGTCGATCTTACTGTTAATCTGCGTTTGGATTGCAGACGTCACGCCATCGACGTAGTTAAGCTCTGCCGTTGTGGCAGTAACACCGTCCATAATGTTTAGTTCTGCGGTTGTGGCAGTGACGCCATCCATAATGTTTAGTTCTGCGGTAGACGCCGTTAATCCATCTAAAATATCAAGTTCCGTTGTTGTTACGCCTGATACTGCAACCTTTCCGCTTGCATTTGATATAACCGCACGACTGGCTGTAAGATTAGCGTCATCAATAGTGGTAGCGGCTCCTGTGATGGTTGCCTGTTTGCTATCAATCTGCGTTTGAATAGCAGACGTTACGCCATCAAGGTATCCCACCTCTGTGTTGGTGACAGGAGATACACTAACAGATCCCCCACTATCTGAAATCAAAGCTCTGTTCGCGGTTAAGGATAGAGTGCCCTGCTTACTATCTATTTGCGTTTGGATGGCAGAGGTCACGCCATCTAAGTATCCAAGCTCTGTTGTAGTAACCGCAGATACCGCGATATCTCCTCCCGCATCAGAAGTTAAAGCACGGCTTGCTGTTAGATCTGACATGCGAACCACAGCCTTGCCACCCATGCCTGAGTGATTGGAGCAATAGTAGTACAAAACCGCAGGAGCATCTTGCTCTAGCTTTACTTGCGTATAAGCACCTGCACTCCCCGGTGTTCCCGCAGTTGTAACCCCTGTTGTAAACGGAGCATTAGGCGAGTTGTTATCATTGGTTGAAAACCGCAACGGATGGCTACTATTAGAAGCATCTGATTGATCAAATCTGTATGTGACAGAAGGCTTTAACTCCACCGTCTGTTGTAAAGATCCATCAATATAGTATCTATTACCTGAACCGGGATTTGCCACTGTTACAATTACAGTCCCAAGAGGTTGCTTTGCGTCAATCTGGGTTTGGATTGCAGACGTAACACCGTCCACATAATTTAGCTCCGCAGCCGTAGCTGTGATAGATGTGCCCGCTATCTGTAGCGTGGTGGCGTTTACCTCGCCAGATGATCCGTAAATTACGGCTTTACTGTTAGCGATGGTGCCCGCACCAGAGCCATCTAGCAAATTTAATTCTGCGCCAGAAGTGGTGACGCTAGTAGCACCAACATTAAATGGGCTAGATAAGTCCGTTACGTTCTGAACCGCAGCGGTAAAATCGGTTACTGCCGCACCAGAGCCTGCACCATCTGCAAGAACAATAGCTCCCTTACCAACCTCAAGAGTAACATTTCCACCAGACCCCTGCGTTATAATCAACGCTTGGTTTGTTGAGTTTAGCAACATATACATTCTGGCTTTATCATTTTGCGCCAAAGTTACCGTACATGTGCCGCCGGGAGATCCCGTAAACTTTATGGCTTTGTAGTGCCCGTTTTCCGCAGAAGAAGGTTGTGCCGATAGGGCAAGAGTGTAACTGGTTGAGCTTAGAGCAATGGACTCAAAACCGTTTGCTGCACGATCTAATATTTGAAGGTTGACGTTAGTACTAGAACCCCACGTTCCAGCCTCATCACCTGTGGTTATTAGTTTAACGCCATTTGCGTCTGTATATGTAGCCATCTGAGCGCCTATCTAAAAAGTTCAATTGCACTTAATATACTTTTTATTCCGTTTTTAAGCAACAAGTGTCCATTGTGGATCTTGTGCGGGTGTAACTGTAGCCCAATTTGGGTCTTGATCGGGTAGTATTAAACCGTAAACAGCAGCGCCCCCAATGAATACGGTTATTGAAACTCCCTCTACGGCCTCTCCTAGCTTCATTGTAACATCCTGTCCAGCAACACTGAACTGCCCAACATCTAAAGCTTCTGTGAATTTAGCGTTTGCATTGAAGCCTGTTAGAGAGAATGAACCTGCATCTAAAGACAGACTAAACGCAATGCCAAGTCCAACATCTTGCCCTGTAACGGCAAAAGATCCAGCATCCGCGTCAATAACTTTATCTACTTTGAAAGTAACGGCTTGACCTGTAAGAGCGATAGACCCTTGATCTAATGCAACGCTGCCCACAAACCTTGTGGAGAGGTCTTGCCCTGTGACTGTAAAACTACCTGCCTCAAGGTTAGCAGTCTTTTTAAAGTTTATCGCTTGACCCGTAAGGGCAAAGGAACCGTGGTCAATAACCTCTGTTATCTTGCGGTTAGCTGTAAATCCTGTAAGAGCGAAGCTACCAGCTTCTGCGTTCATAGATTTCTGGAAGTTTAAGTTTTGTCCGTTTGCAGCAAAGCTTCCATGCGCCAACTCTTCACGCATTGCAATCGGTGTACCTACTGCTTGCCCAGTAACCGCAAATGATCCCCTGTCGGGCTGTTCCCGCAAGGCAATTACCGTTCCCGTATCTTGACCCGTCAGTGCAAAGGAACCAAAGCCCAGAACTCTTGATACCTTGGTATCCACATTCTGCATTGTAAGCGCAAAGGAACCCTGATCCAGTATGGCACTTACCTGCACACCAAAATCTATGGCCTGACCAGAAGCTGCAAAGCTACCGTGATCCGCAGTCAGTCGCATTGCTTTTTTAAGGTCAGATGTTTGCCCTGTTAGGTTGAAACCACCTGTTTCAAAGATTTCACCTACAAGACCAGACGCGGCCTGACCTGTTACAGCAAAGCTGCCCTGATCTAAGATTGCACTTACATCTAGTGCAGGAGAGAATGCTTGACCTGTAAGAGCAAAAGATCCTGTTTCTCCACCACCGGGAAGACCAAAGCCTAAATCAAATGTAACATTCTGCCCTGTTGCGGAGAAGCTGCCGTGATCCAGAACCTCATTAAGTCCAATCCCAACATTTTGCCCAGTTACAGAGAAAGATCCTGCATCCAAGGTTACACGATTAGTAACATCAATGTTTATTGTCTGACCCGTTGTAGCAAAGCTACCCGTCCCAAAGCCATCACTGAGGGCTATGTTAGTTCCCGCCGCCTGACCTGTAGTAGCAAAAGATCCATGATCTAGGCTGACAATAATAATCTCATGTCCAGAAGACGCGAGTGCAGATCCTGCTATGGGGCTGTAACCTAACATAGCACGAAACTAACATTGTTTTTAGTTTGAGTCACCCTCATATCGGCAGGTCCACATGGTCAAGCTATACTTCTTTCCCCCACGCAAAGGCAGAACCTTATGTCCATGTGTTACCATAGATGGAAACAAAATGCACTGTCCAACTTTTACATTCTTGTTTGTAAACTCTTGTCTGGGGAAAACAAGCTCCGCACCAGCGTAATTGTCGTTGAGCTTTACGCTGCCTGTGAACAAAGAGGCATCTGTGTGCAGGCCTAATTCTGTCTGTGTGTCCATAGAATAACGCATAGTAAAAGCATCACGCAATCCAAGGTAGGCTTCTGGATGCCAATGCTTCTCGCATATCTTACTAAGCTTATCTGCCCATTGTTCTGATATCTCGTCCCAAAATCCTAGTTCTTTAAGCCTTATCTCTTGCGCTGGAAACTTATCACCATCAAGCTCTCCCCATCTACCAAGGCTTTCTGATGCTTCAATGTATCGTTGACACTGGGCCTCTGACATAAATTCAGCTACCAGTATTTCTGGTGCAACCTCTTCGTACTTAAGACCCTTATGGTATGTAGGAGATAAAACCTCTGCCTCTTCTACATATCCAAACTTATCTGCAAGATTTTTAAATCTTACCTTTGCGTCATCTCCACCGTTGCCGTGGTAAATACATGGGCAGCACATGCCGTTTGATAGTTGACCGTTAATAATCTTAATATCGTCATCACATTGAAAGATGTAGCCTTCGTAATCTAAATTAGCAGAAGCCGTGGATTGCCAGTCAGATGATAAAAATCTTTTTTGCATCCATAGTTGATCATCAGAGTCATTGGGCACTGCCTCATTAAGAAACTCTTTGAGCGTACTCACTTTACCTATGTACGCGCCGCTGTTTAAGTACCTATAGATTGTTGACAAAGGAAATTCTGAGGCCATCGTCGCATCGGGCCAACAATTTTTTTCTGCTGCGAATATGATATTCGCACCCATGTCCTCATATCTCTCTAGGATAGTAGGCAGTGTGTCGTTTATGATAACATCATACCCATCCACAAATAGAACCACATCCCCATCATGCAGGGATTCAAGGTGGTTGCGTACAAGATTGATCTTTTGACCGCCACCTTGGGCTTCCATTGTGCCACCAGACCAAATTACTTGACGACCCAAATTTAAGTACGTTATCCCGTGCGCTTTTGCAGATTGCTCTAAAGCCCACATTTTCCTTTGATCTGTTCCAACTGTAAGTACATGTACCTGCATTGATTCCCCCTCAATCGTGCTTGGTCTAACTTCTCTAGGTATCTGCTTAACCACCTCTGGTGTAAAGAAAAAGTTCGATTGAACTTTTAACTTAGCAGGCACCCACTCATCTACAGGGATGATAGCATCCTTGTAGCCCTCTATCAATCTCTTGGCGGTTTCTGGTCTAATAGCGTAAGCATGACAATTATACCAATAGCCAAGAGTATTAAGGCGGTATCCCAGCCAAACGCTATCATGCTCTTTCAATAAAGTATCTACCGCACTGGGGTCAATACTGTCGTAGACTGCATCCTCTTCAAGGATTATCCCGTTTCGATTTGACGCAACTATCTTTTTCCAAACTTCAAGATGGCTTACCGCGCAACCAAACTCCGTAACTAACAGGGGCCTGTCAAGTATTGGATCACGCCACTGCATGTTTCTAACACAGCCCGTCTCTTCCTCTACGGTACTCCAGTCTTTTCCCCGTGCATCATACGCAGATCCATGCAGAGAAATCTGATATACTATTGCCACCTTGGGCCTTCAAACCATGCAACAAGGCTTTTCCTTGTGCCGCTCGTGATTGGCGAAACTCTATGCTGCAAATAGCTTGGAAAAACTAGAACAGTTCCCTTGAGACGGGATGAAGCATCTGGCGTTTGGCATTCCGCGAACTCGAAGCCACCCCCCTCATATTCGCTTTGGTCTGAAAGCTGCACAGTTACGCTTAACTTTCTATCTCTCGCCTCGTTGCCATCCCAATTTACATCTATGTGCCAATCGTAATGACCACCTTTAGTAGCGTGATATTCTGTAAATTGAATATCGCATATATTCTCTACTTGGAAATGAAAGGCGTTTTCGTTTGCAGCCTTAACATATTCCCAAAGAATATCTTGAACAGCATCATTGCCGCTCAACCAAGCAACATCGCTCGACCTTACGCTTGTGTCTGCATTGTTAAAGGTTGTTGCCGCTTGTGTGTTCAGCTTAGAAGCTTCCGCAAAGATTATTGATAAATCACTATCGGAGAGGCCACCAGACCACATCTGCCAGTTTTGTCGCATTAAATGCCCCCCAAATATAAACTTATGCTGGTTTACTAGGCCATGTTATATCATGTGGAAACCCTACCTGCTGCGGAATATTTAGCAAGTCTGTTCTGTATTGCGTCCATGCTGCGCGTTGGGCATCTGTAAGACTATTCCAGCGCAAAGTATTCCCAGCGATAGGGTCAACCTCGTCCGTAAGCTTGTTATCCCTTACCATTCTTACATGTTGTGAGGCCTCTTCGTCTAACTCAGCTTGAGTTGGCGCAACATAAGCTGCTATGTTAGAACCCAAGATAATTTTTAAGTCTGCATTATTAATTGTTGTATCTGTGTCATCGTCACGAAGAGAGTAAGGTATCCAACCATAAAATGGATGATTGATTTCACAATCTATATTCCCATCTGTATCCTTATAAACAGCGTTTCTTGCTTCTGTGATTTGTATAGCCATGCTATGAAATCCTCACCCATAATGTGCCACCATAATAGCCAAAATTATTACCTGTATCAATAGGGGCCATGCAACGCCATGTTCCAGATAAACCAGTGGTTGAAGTTGTTGTGTTGTTGCTAAAACGCTCAAACTGGTTACTAAAATCGCCCGTCATATTATAAAGCGAAGATGCTGCTATAGTATCACCACCAGCGTATTCATTGTAACGTGGCAAAAGCGCCCCAGTATAAGTTCCCACAGCCCCATATGTGGTTGGTGGGCTACTAGCCGCTGAAATTGTGCTGGTTGTGGTGCTGTCTAAACTGGCAATATTCTGCAATTCTCTACTGTCATTTACGACCGTTGTGCCGCTTATTTGAATAGCCATCTTCGTGTCCTTCCACTATTAGCTAATTAATTTTTTGACCTGAGCCTCTAGCTTATCAATCTGGGATTGCTGCTCCTTGATCGCCTCAACTAAAAGCCCGACCATGTTTCCATATGCTACGCTCTTAAAACCTGTTTCGGCGTTATCTCGAACCGCTTCTGGCAATACCTTTTCAACGTCTTGAGCAATTACACCCGTAGCTCTTTCTTCAACATCATTATCCCAATCGAACGTAACGCCCCGCAAAAGGCTTACCTTTTCAAGAGCGCCCTCAATGGTTTCAATGTTCTTTTTGGCCCTGATGTCCGAGGTGCTATTTACATCACCCGTAACGGTAATACCTGTGGAGGTGGTAGCGAGTTTTAACGAATTATCATGATAAGCTTGAAAAGCTCCATTATTTATAAATCTAGCTAGGTACTCTGAGCCAGAGGCACCTGTAACCTGTATTTCACTGCCGTTAGTTTGTATTTCTAAAACGCCCGTGCCAGCTTCTACGATTTTGCTGTGGTTTCCATCATGGAAAATCTGTAGGTCAGACCCTGCGCCGAATGTCGCCTTTGCATTGTCTGCAAACTCTAATGCGTTGTCGCTGCTATCCCAAACCACGTTGTAGCTTGCGCCTATAAAGGTAACGTCACCGTTAGCCGTGATCGTACCACTGTTTACCTCTAGGCGCTCTGTTCCCGCAGCAACAACGCGCCACTGGTTTTCAGCGTGGAACTGCATGTAGGTGTCAGTGTCACCCGTATGGTATATGGCATCTGCGAGATATATGTCGGTTACGTTATTTGGACCCGCAGGGCCTGTAGGTCCAGTCGGTCCTGTTGGTCCCGTACCACCAACTTCACCTTTTTGCCCCTTCTGTCCTTTTTGCCCTGTGGGGCCTGTTGGTCCCGTACCACCAGTACCACCAACTTCACCTTTCTGTCCTTTTTGACCTTTTTGACCCTTCTGCCCTTGTGGGCCTGTTGGGCCTGTCGGGCCAGTGCCACCTGTACCCCCTACTTCTCCTTTTTGCCCTTTTTGTCCTTGAGGTCCAGTCGGTCCAGTCGGACCCGTTGGTCCCGTGCTTCCCACTTCACCCTTTTGACCCTTCTGACCTGTCGGACCAGTCGGACCCGTACCACCCGTTCCTCCCACTTCGCCCTTTTGACCCTTTTGACCCTGTGGCCCCGTTCCACCTGTCGGTCCTTGAGATCCCGTTGGCCCTGTTGGCCCTGTGTTACCCGTAGGCCCTTGCGAACCAACTTCGCCTTTTTGACCCTTCTGCCCTTGAGGCCCCGTTGGGCCTGTCCCACCAGTCGGTCCTGTTGGACCTGTCGGTCCTGTTGGGCCAGTTGGGCCTGTGCCACCAGTATTACCTACCTCGCCTTTCTGGCCTTTCTGACCAGTCGGGCCTGTCGGTCCTGTAGGGCCTGTGCCGCCTGTATTACCGACTTCACCTTTCTGGCCCTTCTGACCTGTCGGACCCGTTGGCCCAGTGCCGCCTGTAGGGCCTGTAGGGCCTGTAGCCCCCACTTCACCTTTTTGGCCCTTTTGTCCTTGGGGTCCATTGGGACCAGTAGGTCCGTTTGGCCCTGTCGGGCCAGTTGGTCCCGTGGGGCCAGTAGGCCCAGTCGGCCCTTGCAAAGCTGCATTGGCAATCGTCTGCTTTTCCCAAGCAGAAGCTGTTACATCGTAGACAGGAATAAGGTCAGAAGAAACCGCGTCTGTGCCCGTAGCAAACCCTGTAAGAGAAGATCCTACATTCGCGCTATCCGTAACGTCAGCGTTGGTTTCTATGGTGTTTAACTTTGTACCATCCGTTGCGATATCGCGTCCATCAACCGTGCCCGTAACTGCCAAGTTACCCGTAACCGTGGCCCCAGAAGATGTTGCTGCAACCTTGGTAGACCCTGCGTTCTGCAAGATGTTCAGATCACTGGCTACCGCACTGATAAAGACAACAGCATTCCCCGCGAGGCTGATGGCGTTATCTGAGTTTGAACTCTCTTGCACAGTCCTTGTAAGGGTTGTGCCAGAAGCGGTATATGTGCCAGTGCCTATTTCAAAGTTAGAAAGTTCTTCAATGACGTACTGTACTACGTCACCGTTACTAACCCCAGCATCTGCGAAACTCTGAAACCCCGTAGACGCACTGCCAAGTGTGATTGTGCCAGTACCCGTGGTACTGGTTGTCATCTTGGCTCTGTTAAAGAGCTTCGCCATGATACTGCCTTATGTTAGTTGGATGACACCGTTGCTTGGGCTGAAGTCTAAGGTGAAAGTATCACCGTTGTTCAGCGTCAATGAGGTGCCATAATCATAGTACCCAATGATTGGATCTGCTGGAGAAGAAACCGTATCATCAAAAATATAAATGTAGCGGAATGGACCAACAGTACCAGAGGCAGTGAGCGTAAGATCTGCAACAACCAGCTTATATACACCACCAGACTGTGATGATGCGCTTGTAGTCAGGTTGCGAGAAGACACATTGCTGTAGCTAATCTGTGTGAGATTACCAACAATGCCGTTACCATCTGCGGTTGGGTTGCTTGATTCACTTCCCGGTGCAGTATTTGTTAAGGCCACCGCAAGCTGATCGCTTGCCAGATCCATATTGTGGACTGCGTTTACCACAAAATCGTTTACTTTGTTAAAGCTCGCCATTTAGATAACTCCTATCATGCTATGCGAATTATAGCAGATGTGGCATCCGCTACGGGGAATTGTATTTCAAAGGTACTATCACTAGCAACTCTGTCGCTTCCAAAGTCTAACACAGCAACCGCTTTATTGGAAGCACTCGCGTTATAGATCAGCGCCCCCCTTGCTGTAAAGCTTGCGTCAGTCCATGAAATATTATCAAAGTCCACAATAGCGGTCGTGCCAGAGGTCTTTGGAAATGTAGATGTCACTGTCAACGGCTTGCCCCCCGCAGTGTATGCCGTTCCAGTTGTATTAGTTATTTCGTTTGATGTGCTATACACAGTGGTATCCGCACCCAAAGATGCCGTGCTAGAATACAAAGCTATCCTGAACGTATGTGCATCAAAGTCATGCTCTGCCTTTAAAAGCTGAAGCTTAAAAGACGTACATGTTGTTTGAATTATTGCCATACCTTATCTCCTAAGCGGCAGGTTGTCTGTATGTATCAGTTCTCAACTTAGCCCCTAAAGAAGCCATATTAACTAATGCTGATGAATATCTTTCATTATATAGCTGAACCATATCACCTTCGCCCTTCATGAACGTATACGCCTCTATGAGAGATCCGTAAAGCAATGTTGCTTCTGCATTATCTCCAAGCCATGATGTGCCAGAGGTAACGATGGAGGGTGGGTCATAATAGTAATGCAATTCCAAGTCGTATGCAGCATCAGGCGTAGGGCCAAGCAAAAAGTTACCATGACCTGTAGCGGTATCCCCATCAAATATTGCGTAATACTGTGGTAGTCCCTGCACCGTGGTATCTGGATAGGCTTCTCGCACAAAGTTTACCTCTTTGTCCAAAAGGTAAGTGTACGTTGTGCCATTAATAATAGCTAAGGAGAACGTGGCTAAAAAGTCATCAGGCCTCGCAACATACTTATTGCCAGCGTTTACATTGCCTGTGACGTTCTTGCGTAGCTCTGGAATGGTGATGTCCCTAAAGATCCGCTCTTCAGCCTGACGCACAAAGTTAGGGATATTGGTCACAAAGGTACTCTCTGTGTTCTCCGTATAGTCTTTGATCGCTTGCGTCAGTTCTGAATAGTTCATTTGAACTTATTCCTCTTGGTACAGGTTATCGAATATTTTGTTGACATCCATAGTATAGTCTAAATCGGATTTTGAATAGTGTATATGTTGAGATGGCTTGAAGTCTGGGGCACCAGTACCAGTCTCAAACCACGCAGGGTGAGTAACCCTTACACGATTGTTAGGCAGTGCCACCACATTCCCAGTCCATTCTCCAGCATCTAGAAGCTGCATAACATGACTTTGCTTATGCTGCGCTGGGTCATCCGCTATCTCACCTTCAGAGTAATCAACAGTGAACATGTACTTAGCAGGATACATGTTACCATCTATCTTTGCCAACCAAGGACATGGGGTCGCTCTATCCAAGACATACACAGCGTGATTGTAGGACGAACAGTCCCAAGGCTGGGCATCATGCACAGCCATAGCAGAAGGCCACTCATTGAGCGGCTCATCGGCTACAAGAGCGGTTATAGGCATTCTCGCCCACATTGCGCCACCGTGTACATTCTCATCCCCTTCTTCATCTGCCTCACATCCTGTAAAGATAACTTGGAAGCTCAAGCATCTGTTTGGCATTGTCGTTACCGCTATTGCCATCGCATGTAAGAACTCGCCGTGGTATTGTTCATGGTTGTGAGTATACTCACGGCGAACCCAACACTTGAAGTGCGGTATGTTACTCTGCAAATAAGCCAATCTATCCCCCCAAGTTGACTTTACTTTTTAGTCTTACCGCCTTTGGCGTAACCCTTTTTCTTTTTCATCATAGCGCCACCCATTCTCTTTTTGGTAACACCACCTTTTTTCATCTTGCCTACACCATCAGCCGCAAATGCTGGGACGCTCTGCCCGTTCTTTTTGACCATAGGCATCTTTCCACCTGACTTCATGGCAACAGGCTTTTTCTTTTTCATTGCACCACCAGCCATCTTCTTGGTAACGCCGCCTTTTTTATAACCCTTCTTCTTCATCATCGCTTTAACTCCTAAGTTATGTTGATAGTAACAGTGCCAACTTCAGCCTGCATAAACTGAAGGTCATTCCAAACAGGATTAAACCCAAACAGGCCACGACTCTCTTGTAAGGATGTATCTGGTCTTGGGTTCCTCAGAGACTGGGGATCATTTATCTTAACTCTGCCAAGAAAGTTTTGTGGTTGATCAGGGTCAACAACATCACGCCCAACCAGAAATCCAGTCTTCACGCCATTGTTAAACTCAGGCACAAGGTCTGCCAAAGGATATCTGAACCCTGTCTTATCGCAGTAACCAAAAGCGTATTTGCCCCTAGCGTAACTCATCAGGCACCCATTATGTATGTATTAAAGGGCACAAACCTTATTGACGCTCGCTCTTCATCTTCACCTGCTGCAAGATTATACTGAAGCTCATACTCTTGCTTTAGTCCAACCGCCATCTGTGGGTTCTTTTTCATGGCTAGGTAATAAGCCATGCCAGCTACCAAACAGGGCACAAAGCGAGGTGGCACAGAAGATATAGTTGTACCTACTCCAGATGACAGCCCATCAATACCCTTTAGTCTATGGTAAGATATTGTGTAAGCTGTTGTGTTATCAGGAACAGGCCACAAAGTTACTTTTGTTTCCGTTGGGAGCCTTTGGACGTAGATTTGGGTCGGCCTACCTTCCGTGTTTTTGTTGGTTTGCTGGGCGTAGGTCGAGACACTGACTCTTTCGAGGGAGGTGTCGATTTGGTTTGTACCTGTTCCTGTACGGATTTGGTGTTCGATGATATCGATGGTGTCCGTAGGAAGGGTATACGTTGCCGTACCCGCTGTAACAGCGAGCGTACCCGCTTCAATAGTGAAGAGATTAAGACCACGGTTCTGCCACTCCAATGTTAAAAGATTTAAACTTCTTCGTGCGGTTTTAAGATCGTATCCAGTACGCATCTCAAGGCCAGCCCTTTCAAAGGCTTCCTCAAAGATCTCTGGCATGTCTGGGGTTACTACAGCCATTATGTTACTACGCTCCTAAACCGTTTGGTTTTTTCTGCAATTTTCTTAGGCTGCTTGGCAACCTGCTTGCCCTTCTTGGTGGCCTCGCGTTTCTTTTTCGTAGTAGCGGCGTACTCCGCAGAGGTCAAAGACTTGATAGCCTTCTCAGGAAGATATCGCTCGCCTGTAGCCTTGCTCCCTTGCGTCGATGGCTTGCCAGACTTTGTTCGCCACTTTTGCTTCGTCCAAGACTTCAAGCTCTTCTGTGACTTCTTGAGCGCCATTAGCTTTTATAGCCTCCACCTGCTTTTTTATAAGCCTTCGCCAACATTTGCGCTTTTCTTGCCGACCATTGCCCCGGTTTGCCGCCCTTGCCGCCAGCCTTTATGCGGTTAAATATCCGCTTTCTTTTCTCTGGTTGAGTATAGTTGCCAGCTTCATTAACACGACTTTTAGATTTCTTCTTCGTCTTGCCACCTTTGCCAAAACGAATAATGTCCAAGTCTTTAGCATCATCACCTGTAGAGGTTCTGTTGCCTGTTAGTTGACTGCCCATCTGGGAACGAGAAATAGCCATTTAACATTTCCACCGTTTTCTTGCTTGCCTTAATCTACTGTTAGGATCTTTAGCAGCTTTAGGAAACTTCTTCATCTGTCCAGCAGAACGAGCGCAGAAAGATTTACGCCGCTTTGCATCCTTGCTTCCTTTTTTTACTTTACCTGTAACAGCAGTCTTTAACTTAGAGCCGGGGTTGTCCTTACGGTACTTAGCAACACCCTTCTTGGTCATGCCAGCACCAGATTTGGTAGGGCGCTTGTGACCGCCCTTTATAGTATGACCCTTCATGGTGCCCTTCTTCTCAGCCATACCTTATCCTATTTAGAAATGACCAAAGGCTGTGACCATATGAGATCCATCAACACGATATTTAATCACAAGACCGCCCTCAAATAGAACACCTTCATCTGGTATATAAACATCATCAGCAGCATTGTTTACGCCGCTAGTTTTAGTTCTAAACAAAACAGAACCATTCTCTGGCGTTAGGCCGCTAATAAAATCAACCTGATGCGCTGCTGAATTTGATATTGTTGTGAACGCCTTTAGCACAGCCCTGTTTTTAGTGATCTGTGAAACAGCTTGCGCTGCCATTCCTACAGATACGTTAGCAGCATACTGCGTACTACAGGTGGCTGAAGTTATTGTCTTGAAATAACTTGCTCCCGTAACGGTTGCGGCAGAACCAGTAGATGTTATCACTTCAGTAAGAACATCACCGTTTGCATCAGTGCCAACTATAGTGACTGTCTTTCCGCTATCACCTGTTCCTGTAGTGGTAACAGTAAGCAACCTAGCCGTTCCAGCGGTAAAGCTAGAGTTTGCAATAGTAAACGCTGTGTTTGGCCTATCGGCAGCGGCAACATAAGTAGTAGACGCAGCCTGTGCATCTACCACTGTTGTAGCCTGTATGTGGGATACACCCATATCCGTTACTCCTTACGGCTGGACCGCTGTATTGAATGCCTGTGCATACATCACTGTTATAACAACTGATCCCGCATTAGTACCTGCACTTGAGGTAGCTGTTAGTTTTAAATCAGATGCGCCAGTGTTTTTCCATGTAAGTGTACCACCGCCAGAAGCGCCTAACGCCTTGATACCTACAGTAGTTCCAGAAGCGACAGCATTAACGAGAGTCGCTGCACCACCTACAGTATCACCAACACTAATATTTGTCGTGGTGTTAGCAGCCACTTCTAAATCAATAATTATATCTACGATTTTTGAGTTGGCAGGGATTACTACATTTGTGGCTTCTGCTGCGACAGCACCGCCAGAAATATCCATTACATGTTGTTGAGTCATTACAACATAACCTACGTTTGCTATGTCTGACCCAACAGTAGTGCCCGTTGTGTTGCGAATGTTGCCAGCCCGTATAGGACCAGAAAAAGTAGTAGTACCCATGTTGATCTCCTGTCTGGGTTAGTCAAACACACCATGTGTTTGTCAGGGATGCATATACAATACTAGATATTTAAACAAAAAGAAAGGGGCAACCTAAGTTGCCCCTAAGTTAGAAAGGAGGAGAATACATGAAGTACCTTCTGCCCTTATAACACACTTTATGCTCCGCGAGAAGCGTACATTCCTAAAGGATCTGATACACCAAAGCTGTAACGCTCACGCGCTTTATAGCGCACGTTACCAGTGTCAAAATCACCATCCATGCCTGTTTGCATAGCAGTACGAACAAAGTGCTTTAGCCCATTAGGCACATCAGTTGTGATGAAGAAAGCATCATTGTCGGTCAGATAATGGTTCACTGCGTAACCCTCTGGGATGGACCCATTTGAGTTAAGTGCGTTGATATCATTATCTGCTGTACCAACACGCTGAGTTGTTTCCAACAAGCGAGTTGCAACAAACATTAACGCTGGTGGAATGATAAGCTTACGAGGGCGAGCAGCAATTAACAAACCACGTTCATCAGTGAACGCAGCAATATCAATAACAGCTTGCTCAAGTGAGGTTTCATTCAAATCAGCGTCAGTCGCAGGGCGGTTAGCGTTTGTAGTACCCTGAACTGTAGGATGCGCTGTGTTAAACAATGTGACGCCATCACCTGAGTTAAAGGTGGTGAAGCCTGTATTTAACAAGGCAGCGGCCTTAGTCTGCTTGGTGTAAGCCATACCACGGGCAAGGGCCTTAGTATAACGTGCAGACAAGGAATCATACAGATTATCTTCCATAGCTTCTTCTGTGATGGAGAAACCCATCGCAACAGTCTCATGGTTGTAACGCGCAGTGAATGATTCTTGTGCGTTGTCATATGAGATGGCAGAACCTTCCGCTTTCACGGGGGCTGCACCAAAGCCAGATAATTTTACTTCCTCTTCAAAACTACGCTCTGATGATTCAGTTTCATAAATTTCTGCATGTTCATCTTCGTATCTACCATATTCGATACCAAACAAAGCATTCAGACCGGGTAATAGCTCTTTAAGGAGCTGGGCGCGAGAAATAGCCATTGTTTATACTCCTTAAATACCAACGCCATTCGTCATCGAATGGGAGCTGGGGTTGAACTTTACGATAACATCAGTAAACGCATCGTTTACTGTTGAACCGGGCGCATCAACAAAACCAACAATCTTAAAAGCGATTGTAGCGGTTGTGTTTTTAGTAGCGATATCTAGAGAGATACCAGAGTTACCATCAAAGGTGCTTCCAGCATTTTGATTGATCGCCATGTTCTGATGCAAATCAGTCTGAGGCACTTGACCATCAGCTTGAATTTGAAAACGAACAGTTGGATCATCAACGATATACGCCTGAGCGTCTGATGCCACTTGACCAGCAGGCCAAGACTGACGCTGAATGAATCCTTGAGTTGAGTCTGTGTAAGAACAACCCATGAATACACCGATAGTGCCAGCAGTGAAAGGCGCAGCGTTAGTTCCGACTGTGCCCATTTTTTCAATCGTTCCAGCGGCGACAACAGCAACGATGTCTCCGTAGAAGATTCCGGTAGCATATCCACTAGCAATAGGAAGCTGAGTAGTGGCACCTGCATAAGCAGTGCCCCCAACTTTATTCAGTGGGCGCAAACCGTAAGGATTAGATGTAGTAGCCATAAGGCCCTCCTGTCACCTAAGTTTACAAACTAGCAAGCACCCTTACTATAGGCTACTTACCAAACGAAGACCGCGTACTACGTTCTGGAGCCAGAACAGGCATACGTGGATCTGATTGTTTTAGGTAGGAATTGTCTACAGCTTCCATCTGGCTCTGTGCCATATCTAGCTGCTTTTCAACCCTAGCCTCAACTTGTTCAGTGGCGTTTTGACATAGCAATAAACCACCTACCTCAATGCCGTCTTGAAATCTTGAATCAATATCGGACACGATTTGAAGGTTTGGATGATCCTCTTTACGAACAGGTGTCCAACCTTCACGAAATCTGGAAGAGACATTTTTGTTATCCGTATTACCCAAAGTAGAAGTGCGAATCCAACGATAGCTAATGCCAGCGCGAGGTTCGGGGTTCGGTAACATTGTCGGTCTTTCCCATGACACTTTACGTTTGACCGCTTCGCGGTCATCATTGCTGCGTGAGGTTCTGTTACTCATTTGGATTGATCCTTCAACATTTGCGCCACATATTGCTCATTCGAGATACCAAGCCGCTTGGCGAGAGAGGCTTGCGTCGAGGTTAATCGCACTGTGCGTGGCTTTTTAGTCGTTCTTGACGGTGCAGCAACCACGGAGCTGGATTGACGTTGGGGTGCTTCTTCCTCTATTTGCCCATCGTCAAACTTATCTGGAAAGGCTTTTCTCATAGCCTTGTCTATTTCATCATAATAGGAATCGCTTCTTGGATCAATCCCTGATTGTACGAGCTTTTGGTGTACCCCATATGCAAAGCCTGTCATCTCAGGAGTTTCAGGATTTTCAAACCAAGTGTTCTTTTTCCCCCACTCAAGAGCTTTTACATCAGGTTTATTAGCTTGCGGGGTAGGTTGAGCATACTGCGGCTGCTGCTGCGGCGCGGTTCTAACCTGCGGTTTATAATTATTTACCCTATCAGCTTCTACTTTTAAGGTAGTTAATTGCTCTTGCGCTTCTATTAAAGCATCAGGATCTCCTGACTCATATGCAGCTTTATATGCAGATTTAGCCTTGTCTAGTTGCGCTTCGATACGCCCTTTAGCCTGCCCAATAAGGGTTTCTTCACCCGCATCAAGGTTTTTTCGTAGCTGCTCGTTTTCAGATTTAATCTGTTGAGCATACCGCAAAGCCTCTTCTTGTAGCCTGTGGGCCTCAAGTTTTTGCCGTTCTTGCTCTTGCGCTTCAAATTTTAACTTATTTATACGCTTTTGAACCCCGACAGAATATTTATCTATCTCATCGTCAGAAGGCACTTCTGGCTCTCTATCTTCTGCCAAACGTGGTTTCTCTTCTTCAGGAGTGTCGTCAGACACTTCTATTTCAAACGAATCATCCGCAACATCTTGTGTTTCAGGTGATTCGTTTTCAAGATCTTGTTCTGTAAGCTCTGGTTTATCTGCCAAGTTATTCATACCCGTGTGTACCCCCGTGGATCTTCAACAACAGCTTCAATAGTATCATCGTTTACTAAACGAAACTCTTTCCCATGTATTTTAAATCTAGTTCCTGAATAAGATCTAAAGATTACAAAATCACCTTCTTTGCAGTAGGCTCCATTTGGAAATCTGTCTTTATCAGAATACGCATCAGGGCCAGTTTTAAGCACAAACCCTATGATAGAAGCGGTTTCTTCTGCCTGCCTAAGTTGGTCAGGCATATACACCCCGCCTTCGGTCTTCTCATTAACCTCAACAGTGCTAATAAGAACTTTGTAGCCTTTTGGTTCTGGTAACTGAGTTGCTACTTTATCGTCAGTTACTTTTTCATCTTTATACATTGCATATACCTTGCAGTGATTAAGGTTCACAGAAACCTTGCGCGGTCTATCCGCGAAGCCCCCAATTACGAAATAGAATACTAGAACTTATTGTGCAATAATTCTTTCTTCCAAATCAACTAAATCGGCTTCAATTAGTTTTAAAGCCTCATATCTCCCTACAAGACGACAGTAATCTTCCATAGATTGTGCTTGGCCCCCAGCCAAAAACTGTTCTATTTCCGTCTTGGACTCGGATATGCTACGTTTCATCAACGCAACAACTGTATCATCCATCCCCCTTGCCTAGCTCCTTTGCTAATTCAACTCCCAGTTTCGCCCCAGCCTGCTGATCTGCACGTTGGGAATTATCAAGATCGGTTGCCAGCTTAACTCCCAGCTTGGCACCCTCTCTTTGATTGGTGGCTTTAATCTTCTCAGCTTCAAGCTGAAGCTTAGCCGTGTCTAGTTGCATCTTATGCTGAAGCTCTTGCGCTTTTAGCTGAAGCTCTTGCTGTTGCATCTGTACAACAGGATCTTGTTGTTGCGCTTGAGCCTGCTGCTGAGACATCTCTGCCTGATCTTTCTTGAGAAGCTTCTCTGCTGCATCCTTAGCCAATCTAGAAATTTCAACCTCAACATCTTCAGGCAATGGCTGATCTTCGCTAGGCATCTCGACCCCCAGCATCTTTTCCATTTCCCTACGATACTGAAAGGCAACATGTTCTGTAATATGAGCAGCCATTGCCTGTTGTATTACTTGGGCAAATGGAGACTGCCCTACCACCTGCATAATTTTTGGATCTTGTGCCGCAGCCATATGCACCGCTAGGTGAGCTTCGTGGTCTTGATACTTGAACGCTTTGACTGGTTCCTGCTTCAAGATCATCATGTTCTCAGTTACAGGGTCAGAAGGTTTAATATCTTCAGGTAGCTTGATTAAATCCTCCGCGTCTTGGATGCCAAGAACCTCAAGCATTTGCCTGTGCAGCTTACCCATGTCGTACAATTGGGGCGCTTGTTGCGCTAGTTGTAACGCGGCTTGATACTGCATGATACGCTGCGCCATAGTAGCGGCGTTGGGGTCAGATACAGGTATAACGTCTATACGTTTGTCAAAATCAGCGGTTCGACTAAAATCACCATCGACCTCATATGCATACTCATCGGGCATATAATCGTGAACAATCTTAGACAAAAGTCGTAACTCTTTTTTCATGGCAGCATGGAGGCGGGCCTGTACACCAGACATTACCTTCATTGAACGCTCCATAAGGGCAAGAGTTGTGCCCACAGGTGCCTGTGCGTTAGTATCTCCTACTTGGATGTCTGCGACTGAGCCAATTCGGCGTCCCTCTTCGACAATATTTCCAAGTAAAGAGTACAGTACGCTTGATGGCTCTTTGTAAGGGATAAACGTAATCGAGTCACGGATGGCACCGCCCGGTACGTCCACATCCCTAAATTCACCCGGCATAAGAGGAGTGTCGTCCCCCTTAATACGCATACCGCGAGCTTTAAGCCCTGCTGGCAAATTCGACAGTGTGCCAGCATCAACCAACTGACGAAGGATAGAGGTAGCCGACTTAGCAAGGCCACCAATAAGGTGAATAAGCCCCGTTCCATAGAACCCAAGGCCCGGTAGATAACGGTAGTGTACAAAGTGTAGGCGTTTTTTCTTTTTAGCGTCATCTTCGTACCAATTCTTGCGTATAGATAATATCTCGCGTGACGACTTGTCTATAGTGACTACATAAGGTCGCGCTATGCTATCAGGATCGTCAAACTCTTCAGGCATGTTCATTGTGACGTGCATCTCAAGAATTGTATGCCTATCATCATTTTCAAGAACTGCGCTCTCACCATCAAGCTCGTCATACTTTTCTTGTATGTCAGAAAAATCAGGTGCAGGTGCGGGTAGCTCCACACCCCTATAGAAACCTGCAACTTGCAGCTCTAATATTTCGTTTTCTGTTTTTTTCATTACATGCGTATATCGTGGGCATGTCATTAGATCCGTAGCGCCATAAGACGCTACAAAGTCCTCTGACGGGACAAACACCGCACAAGGTCTGTCCATAAGTGGATCATAGTATACCTTCTTGAACGCAGACCCCGCCAATGGAAGCTTAAACAACATCTGCTCCATCTCGTCGCGGTACTCTGTCATCTCCTCTGTTAAAAGGTAATTCATCTCATTCTGCACACGTTCAGCTTGGTCAAACTTCTCTGGAGTGAGCTTACCCATAATTTTGCTTTTTACAGGGCCTGAAGCAGGGAACAGCTCTCCCATAGCCTGCGCCTGAAACCTAACAACTGATTCTGTAAGAACTGGATGAAAAACTCCAGACGCCCCTGCCCAAGGCTGCTGACGCTCCTCAATCTTCATACCAAGAAGATCTAAGCCTTTTACATAAGCCCTAGCCCAGTCGGCACGAGACTCACGATCAGACTCAAAATCACTCACAAGCTCAGACGCCATAGCCTCAAGATCTGCTTCGTCTATAAATTCAGCTAGATTTGAATCATGGTCTTGCCCCATCAGTTGCCCTGACAGGCCACCTTCAAAATCAATTATAACCCCGCCATCTTCAGTTTCCATAGAAACAGCTTCAGGGTTTATAACTTCGATAGTAAGTTCTTCTTCCGTAGGATCTGTATCTATCTCTAAATCAGAAGGAACTAAGGGTTTTTCTACAGCCATGTGCGCTCCATAAGCGTTGCTTGCGGGTAACTTATCATTTTAATGCCCAGCGGTCTAGTGTCGAGGTGGGCAACTTGGGGGAAGCCGCCACACCTCGACTAGGGTACTGGGAGATGTACCCTATTTACCCTTTATCTCAAGCGGTCTGTTGAAACAAATATTATATTCCTGTATTGAGAGATCATGGATAACATGCTGATTTGGAACATCGTATTAACTTTTGTGGTTCTACCCATAGGGTGGTGGGCCAATCAAATCGCATCTGAAGTCAAGCGCCTTAATATTCTTTTGAACATGACAAGAGAGAATTATATAAAGAGGGAAGAACACGCGGGGGAACTTGGGAGAGTTGTTGACCACCTCGTTAGACTTGAAGGCAAGATAGATAAGCTTGCAGAGAAATAGGGGGAGATAGGCATGAGATATGTTTATATGCGCCCTAACAGCAATATTCGCTAGTCAAAGCCCTATTATAGGTCTGCATCAGACCTGTGAATACAGGTGCCCTAGAGAAATTTCACAGTTTTATTATCAATACCCAGCTAAAGTCAGAGTGCCTTGGAAGCACTTCTGTCCACCATACATTGTTGTTGGTCGGGGAAGAGAGACATGATTGATCCATTTACGGCGCTTGCTGCTGTAAAATCCGCCGTATCCGCAGGTAAGGAACTCGTCAACGTCACAAAGCAGATCGGTGAGTTTTTTGACGGGGTGGATGATCTACGAGCAGCACATGAGAAAAAGAAAAACAGTTTGTTCTCTGGATCAGATGAAAACGCTATGGAGACTTTTGTGAATTTACAAAAAGCCAGAGACGCAGAGGAGGAGCTTCGTCAGATCGTCATTGCAACCAGAGGCTTTAGCGCGTGGGGCGAATTGCAAGCTATACGTGTACAAGCACGAAAAGACCGCAAAGCAAAGGTTGAGGCTGATAGGAAACGCAAGGCAAAGCTAATTGAGAGAATTGTTATTTATGGTGGGGCCATAGTTATTGTTTCTATAATGATAGGTATCACTGTTGTAATTATTCTCGCAAAACAGGGTAGGATATGAGTGACGGTTTATCGGGTATAGGTTCAGCCCCGTTTAACATACAGTCGGATATCCATCAGCAAACTCAAAGTCGTGAGCGAATAGAAGCTCACCTTGCTGAGCAGAGGGTAGAGAAAGAACATAGGGCTAATCACAGCCACCTAGAGGCACTTGCCAAGCAAAGGTTTGACTTGGGAGAAGCGTATGACCGCTTTGGTCGCAAAACTAACGCAGATCGGCCCCAAGGAACTAAAATAAACATAGAAGTTTAGTAATATTCCACAGGTCTACGGTATGTAGGTTCATCATCCCACTCATCTGTGGGTAATCTGATGAACCCGCCCTGCCTAAATCGCAACAACGCCATGACTGTAGAGTCAACAAGGTCATCGTTAGACATAAACGGGAACCCCGCCACCTCTTCTATGACTTCCTCGGCCCAACGCTTGGCTGGTGCCCACACAAACCCGCTGGCGATGATGTCTGATACACTATTAAGGCGAGCCATTTTGTCTCCAGTACCCCTATGAGGTGTATATTCCTGTATTGGGAGGCCCATACGGCGCAATTCTTGGTATAAAGCTACGCCAGAGGACTTTTTCTCCACAATAAACGAGTCTGGCTCCCAAGTATTGTACTCTTCAAGCGCCATACCCTTTAATTCTGGAAATTCTAGGCGTTCTTTGATGCTATTTAGCAAAATTATGTGGTGTGCGTTCTCTTCTTCGTTAAAAAACACGCCCCAAGTCGTCAATGCGGTGTAATCGGCGCGATTATTCTTCTCTGCGGCAGCATCAAGCGACATAATTATGTATTCACAGTGGGGTGGGTCGTCTTTTGTCCATATTTGCCACCATTCCCGCTTAACAATCGACGCTTCTTCGGCTGTCGGCTGCTGTTGGTACTGCGAATTCCACTGAAATGTAGGCATCGATGCTTTTGTGCGCAGCAATGCGGTCAAATCAAAGAACTCAGGCCATAACGGCTTCTGTGTCGGCTTACCATCAGAGTCCTCGCTATCCAAAATAGCGGGGAACTCTACAATTTCGTACTGATCTGACTCTGGATTCTTGACCATATCGGTCGTCACACGCCCCGTGAGGTCGTCCATGTGCCAACGAGTCTGAATTATTGCAACCCTACCGCCCGGCATAAGGCGAGTACGGGCACCGAAGGTGAACCACTCGTATGCTTTTTCAAACACAGAGAAGTTTCCGTTAATAACATCCTGCTCAGAATGAGGATCATCAACAAGCAGAAGATCAGCACCACGTCCCGCAAGTGCAGACCCAATACCACACGCATAATATTCTCCTCCGAAGTTTGTATTCCACCGCCCCGCAGACTTACTGTCCACCGCCAACGATACCTGCGGAAATATTTCTTTGTAGTCGTCTACCGATATCAAGTTTCTAACCTTACGCCCAAAGTCCACAGCAAGATCGGTAGTGTGAGACACCATCATAACCTTCTTACCGGGATTGCGCCCCAAGAACCACGCAGGGAAGAAGATACTCACAAGCTGCGATTTACCATGTCGGGGTGGGATGTTGACACATATACGGTCTTTACCCCCCTGCTCAATGTCCATCAGCATGTCTGCGAGGATGCGGTGGTGCTTGCCAACCTTATAATCTGGCTGCATCCGCTTACAAAACTCTATTAGATCGTCTTTGGCGTTGTCGTTACGCTGCCTACTTGCCAACTCCTCAACAATTTTATCTATCTCCCCTAGTTCTTGAGGATCAAATTTATCTAAATTTTCTAAAACCTGTTGTATATCTTCTAGGGAGAAATCCATACCTGCTGCAATCTCGGCAAGATTAGTCGTCATCTAAACCTAACTCCTTGTCTACATTTATCGCACTGCCCTCAACTACGATAGCGTCTTCAACCGTGGGTTCAGGCTTCATTAAACGAGTTAGTTTATCTCGCAACCTATCTTTAAGGTCATCTGTAGTCTGGTGGGTTATGGTAACTTCTGTTTTTTCAGCAAACAATCCTACATCACTGATCTTACCCAATAACTCCAAGGCACGTATACGCACCCGTGGGTCGGGGTTCTCTGTCTCCTCAATCAGTTTGTTTGTGACGAGGTGCCTTACCTGCGTAGCCGATTTTACTACAGAATGACCAAAATCTTTCAAGATGCGATCTGTCATCAGCAGGGTGGCTGGGGTGAGGTGGGCTACCCGCTTAGGGGTTGCAGCCTTTGAAGTTTTATCTGGGTCTTCCGCGTAAGACACCGCCAGTGCAGCAGCCACATCCTTGTCTTCTTGGTTAGGTTTTATTTCTAATCCATTCTCGTGGAGTAGCTCTACCGTCCCAGCAGCGGCACTGGCTTTTACTGCGAGATCTTTAAGTTTGGGTGGGGTGCGTTGAGCGACCCCTTTTTCGGGTTCGATATGTATAGCCATGTTCGCAACATAGTTAGATTTAATAGAAACGCAAAATATTTGTGCGGAATAGTATTATATAGTTGCTGTGTGTGCGTGTCGTACAGGGGGGGTCGGGGGTAGGTGGGGTTACGCCTAGCGTCAAAAAGGTAGTGGTTCACTACATTTTACAATTATCTACCATCTGGCGCGGCTGATACTAAGACACAAGGTGACATATCACGTATAAAGCTCTTGTCAGGCGGCGATGGACGCCACTGATTAAACCTTAATCATGTTACATAGGAGAATATGACATGACACATACACCAAAACTGAACGACGAACTAGGCAAGCAAATTTCAGCAGTCGCAAACCTTGCCCATAAAGACAATAAGGCAAAAGCCAAGTTGTTAGATCTATTCGTGGCAAGCAATTTTGCCAGTACTGATTTGATATCGCCGACCAGCGAGGGTTCAACAGCGTCTGTTGAAACATTCAATTGGGTCAAGAGCTGCATATTCGCGGGGTTCCCGAAAGGGGTTCAAGATTTACTTGAATTGTCAGCCAAAGCAGCGGGTGACAAATTAGTAGACGGGCAGAATAGAGCCTATTGGAAACGTCAGCCGAATAGCATAATCGGTAACATGCAAACGTCTCTGCGCAAACGTGAAGAGATTGATGCAGAGATAGCATCAGGCAAGCAGGGCGCGGATGCTAGAACACGTTCTAAGGAAGCCGTTGTTCGGGAAGCCCTTGAAGACTGCGTTAAGCGTATGCAAAAGGCTGAAACATTCCAGTCTGATATGGCAATGGATGACATGATCCAAATGTTGAATACGCTAATAAAAGCTATTGGCTAATGCAGCACATCAGCAAGTATACGCTGGCATTGATTGCGCGGGTTCCGCGCAATCAATTGCTTAATAGTCGAAACTATCTTATCGATATTTATGGGATGGAAACATGGATAACATTGCTAGAATTAAATGCATCATACGAGAACAAGTTGAAGTATGGGGTTTCGCATACACAGTCTGGTTTTACATTGCGGCAACCGCCGCGATAACACTGTTCACACTGACAATACTTTTTATCTAACTTACCGCCCCGAGCCGAAAGGTTCGGGGCTTTTTTTGTGTCTTCATTTTGGTAGTAATTCACTACCCCATCGAAGCCAGTTCTCGAAGCAGCATTGCGTCCTAGCCGACCAGTTGGCCCCTTCTGTTCCACACCACACAAAAAGAAGTTGGCGTGTCATATACAACAGTCTGGAAAAGAGTAGTGATCCACTACCTTATCGAAGCCAGTTCTCGAAGCAGCATTGCGTCTTTTGTAATGTTCGCAAAGAAGTTCCCTAATGTTCGTTTTTGCATAAAAATAAGTTATTGATTTTATTATAATGTTCCTAATGTTCCTAATGTTCGCAATTTAAAAAGATACACTTCATACGCGACCCCCTCTTTATTGAGATTGTTCGGCTCGCAAATACAATCCTACCCCCCCTTCATAACCCAAGAACAAAAGAACTTTAGAACATTACTTTACAATCAAATACTTACAGCCACCACTAAACGAACATTAACGAACATTACTCTAGCGCCAGTATTGTAGTGAAACACTACCATAAAACGAACAATATATACCCACGTCAGAAAACAAACTATACATCAGAAAGCTTGACATTTACCATCTTATGTGATATTATACATATAAGTTGTCAGGAGACTGACAACGACACGGCAACCCTGCCTCAACAAAAGTGTAGTGAAACACTACCGAAAACAATGGAGAACAGCATGTGGTATGAGATTGTGCATCGCGTGAACTGGTACACTACCGACAGATATACTGTCTGGCTAAAGACAAAGGATGATGTCTGGCCCCTTTTAGATCATCTAGAAATCAACGAGTGCCTGATGCACGAGTACAATGGAGAACAACATGGCACGTAAGAAAGCAATCTGTGCCTTGTGTGGCGAAGCATACGACCAACGCCGCCGCGAACTTGGCATTAACTTTTGTCTCGACTGCGGTGACATCCGCGCCGAGCAACAACGTGCGTCATGGTGCATCGCACCTATCGCGCACAAGCAAGGGGCAACCCTTGTGACAAACCGCAACGACCTCAAAGGTCTAAACAAATATGTTGGAGAATAATCATGGTCATGGTACCCGCACTTGATAATATACAAACAATTAACCGTAGTGAAACACTACACAATGTGCTTGCACCAACGCTTGCATCGTCTGCAATGCTTATTGAGTTGAACATCTCACATTGGATTGGCAGCAAGAAAGACAAGCGCGCCTCTGATGAAGTCGCGCATAGCAACAACGCTATCAAAGGTTCTGTACGTGCGATCAAAGATCTACTGCACGACAACGCCGACCTGCGAGCCGTTACACGTCATGTGTCGGCAACTCGTGACATGCATTCTCACATGACATTGCCGTGGTCAAACTCTGGTTTACGTCTGGTATCGACAGCGCAGTACTTCAAGTACAACCAAGCCATGACCGAGATGCAAAACGAGTTTGAGCGTCTAGTCTCCGCAGTGCTTACCAATTACAACGATGCCGTGATTGATATGCAGTTGAAGCTTGGGCACTTGTTCTCACATGATGATTACCCCACGCTCGAAGAGCTGACACGTAAGTTTCGTTTCAAGCTATCGTACATGCCGTTACCTGATTCGGGTGACTTCCGTGTGGATATTGGCAATGAAGCGTTGGCTGAGATGAAACAAAAATACGAAGAATTTTACACCGAGCAGTACGAGCGAGCAATGAATGACGTGTGGACACGTCTACACAAGTACCTTCAAAAGATGTCTGAGCGTCTCGACTACAAAGAACATGAGAAGAAGAAGATCTTTCGTGACACTTTGGTTGGTAACGTCAACGAGATGATCGAACTATTGCGCGGATGCAATGTAACAAATTCTGTCCAGATGAGAGCGATGGCTGACAATCTGGAAGAAGCCATGTCGGGTGTAACGCCCGATGCCTTGCGTGAGGACAGTACGTTCCGCGCCGAAACCAAAGCAGCGGTGGACAAAGCAATCTCCGCGCTTCCTAGCCTAGATATATAATGGAGAAAACTATGGGCATTTTTAACGTAGAAATCAAATCAACCCCTGACGCCAGAGTGCAAGAAGTACGCACAATAATGAGTGAGCAGTTGGGATTTAACTTAACAAAAGAGCAGGCGGTTGAACGTCTGTGCAATTTGTATCTTGCAGAAGCTAAGAAGTAGGAGAACACAAAATGACTAATCAAGCACAAAATATGTACGCACTACCACTCGACAAATGCGTGGAACTTATCAAGGCAATCGGTAAAAAGCGTACTGTCTTAATGCAGGGTGATATGGGTAACGGTAAATCATCAACCCTAAAGACGTTGCAGCAAGAACTGCCAACACATATCGGCGTGTACTTTGACTGCACTACAAAAGATCTTGGCGATCTGATGATCCCAAACATGAACTCAGTCGAGACTGAGGGCTGTGTGAGGATGGCACCCAACGAAGAACTAGGTGTGCATTACAACAAACCGATCATCTTGATGGTTGACGAGTTTGGTAAAGCCAATCCTGCTGTCAAGTTGGGCATGTTGCGTCTGATGCTAGAGCGTAAAATTGGTAGTGTTTCACTACACCCCGACAGCATTATCTTTGCAACGACTAACAAGGGGAGCGAGGGAGTTGGCGACTTGTTGCCACCTCATGCACGTAACCGCATAACGGTTGTGCAGGTTCGCAAGACTGACCACATGGAGTTGATTGAGTTTGGTATCAACGATGGTTGGGATCACACGTTGCTTGGTTGGATCAGAGACAATCCGCATCTGTTGCAACCATTTGAGGACGTGAAAGATCCTGACGAGAACCCATACATCTTCCATCCAAAATCACAACGTGCGGCGTTCATCACACCAAGATCTCTACATGCGTCATCTGACATACTGTTGGCCCGGGAACATCTGGATGACCAAACGCTTGTCGCTGCTCTCATGGGTACGATTGGTGATCGCGGTGCAATGGATCTGATGGCGTTCGTGAAGATCGCCGATCAGCTACCAAGCTTGCAGTCTATCAAGGATGATCCGAAGAACGCTAAAGTACCCGACAGCGCCGCAGCCATCTGTATGGTTGTGTACAGAACTCTGTCTGCGTTGGAGAAAGAATGGATTAACGCTTGGATGGATTATTTGCCACGACTGAACCCCGAGGCGCAAGCGATGTTTGCTAACGGTGTTCGTTCAGCGAAGTACAGTAAGCAGTCAATGGTTATGACTAACAAGAAGTTTACAGACTGGGCTATGGAGAACAGTCATCTGTACACAGCGGATAAAGTATAAGGAGAATAACTAATGTTTATGCAAAATCTAACAGAGGAGCAACGACTGGACAAAGCGGTCGTTGCTATTATGGGCCACAAAAAATACGTGGCTCTAGCACCAGTGCTTATGGTTGGTAAGCGCATTATTGTAGACGATCCTAGTGTGCCCACCGCATGTACTAATGGACGTGACGAGTGGTATGGACGTGAGTTTGTTAAGAAGCTTAACGACGCAGAACTACGTTTTCTTGTGCTTCACGAGGTGTGGCACAAGTTGTACAAACATCTTATCATATGGCTTCATCTGTACGAAGAAAATCCATTTCTCGCAAACTGTGCAAATGACTTTGTGAGTAACCTTCAGATTGTTGACGAAAACCAAGATGGGTTTGCGACTATGACAGGTGAGTTGGAGAAGGGTTGTTACGACGAGAAATATCGTGGCATGGACAGCGCACAGGTCTACAACTTGTTGTGTCAAGACTTACCAACCCCACCTCCGCCGCCGCGTGGAATACCTAACGACAGCGGTGAAGATGGCGCAGGCGCTAATCAAGGTAGTGAAACACTACCAAACGGACAGTCACCATTTGACACTCACGACTGGGAAGGAGCGAAGGAATTAACGCCTGAAGAAAAACGTGCATTGGGGCGCGAACTTGACGAGGCAATTCGTCAAGGCGCACTAATTGCGGGTAAGATGGGTAGCGGCGGTGCGCGTGATTTCAGCGAATTGTTGGAAGCACAAGTTGATTGGCGCGAAGCGTTACGCGATTTTATATCTGATACATGCACAGGCAAAGACTATAGTACATACCGCAAGCCTAATCGTAGGTTCCTGTCACTAGGTATCTACATGCCAAGCGGCGTCACCGAAACTGTTGGAGAACTGGTGTTAGCTGTTGATACGTCTGGTTCGATTGGGCAGCGTGAGATTACGCAATTTCTATCTGAAATAAAATCTATCTGCGACACGGTACAACCTGACGGGGTGAGGCTTCTTTATTGGGACACAAAGATATGTCGTGACGAGAAGTACGATAAAGAAGATTTGAAAACTATCGTGGAGTCAACCAAACCAGAAGGTGGCGGGGGCACAAATGTTAGATGTGTCACCGAGTACATTCGTGACGAAGCTATCAACGCGCAGGCATGTATCGTTCTAACCGATGGTGATTTGTATAACGGTTGGGGCGAGTGGAGTATGCCTGTGCTTTGGTGCGTCATGGACAACAGCAGCAAGACCGCAGACGTAGGTAAAACAATTCACATTAACTCAAGGGATATGTAATGCAGATAGTAATCAATATTAACGGGGGCGCGGTGGATGTACTGCCGCAACCCAAACAAACCGACCCGACACTTTACACGTTTCGGGATGATATGAACGTGAAACTAGCTATGGAGGAACTCGCCAACCTCTACATTGATGAAGCAATGCGTCAGGTAGGTACAGGTCACGGTTGTAAGACAGCCGCTGCTAAACTGTTGGGATTTAACTCGTATCAAGCTTTTGTATATTGGGTAAAGCGCAGAGAGAACTCGTCAAGTGATAGTACTGTCGGACCTGTCGGACCTGTCGGTCCTGTACCACCAACTGTGGACGATGTTCGGCCTTCGAAAGATCGGATGCCATACCAGATGGACGGTGTATGATGAGCAATATTTTTGTAGATAACCCGTTCATCCGCTGCCCCGAATGTAAAGGCGTAGGTAAAGAAATCGCTGAGCGCAACGTGATGATGAGTAAGGACAACCCATACGGTTACAAAGAGGAGTATGAGCGTGATTGTCGTAACTGCGATGGGCTTGGCGAAATCGAAAGGGATTATGATGATTGAATTTTTTACAGCTTTGATCTTGCACTACGAGTTGCAGGGTAAAGAAGTTGAGGCAGTGGTGTGGTTTGAAACCGAAGCCGACTGCCGAGCGGTGATGCAAAACGGTATTGCAGCACCATTGTACGACGAGTTGTACGACTTGTACGGCAATAACATAATGATGTTCTGCGAAGTATCGGAGGGCGTCTCAAATATAATCAGGCCGAAAACACGGCCAACACAGGAGAATAACTAATGGCACTTACATACTCAGCATTCCAAACTTTTGCAGAGGTGGAGCATCACTACAATGCTGTCAAACCTTTGATATCGAAATGCCACACCAAAGCGGAAGATATCCGACCCATCGGGGATCGTAAGCGTAAGTGGGAGCGCATCGTTAAACTCAGCGATTACTGCTATGCGCTTCTTGACGGGTATTGCTTTGGCGACCCCGTGTTCAAAACGTGGGGAACCGACAGAACCGTTACCAAAGCGGATACCGAATTTTATGCGGCTGTTGTGTGGCGCAAGCACCGTGACGGAACCACAAGCGTTAAGATACGCAACGGTACAGGGCCGTGGAACCATGTCAGTAGGTATCAGTTCCTATTACGTCACCGACCGAGAGGTATGTACTTCCTAGTGTACAACGGGAAGCAGTATATCAGTCTGACCAGTAATTACGGGGATAACGATAGACATTTCCTAGCCAAAGGCAGAACCGTGCCAAAAGATATAAAACCCCATTGGAAAGATTTTACGCACCGCAAAGACAACACGGCGTTAGCCTTCAATCTAACTCCTGACGGGAAGTGGCTGCGTGATCCAGAAACAGGCGAGGATCTGCCGATACCGCCGCGTGTCAACAAGGCGTTGAAAGCCAAGTTCAAGGAGCCGCTGAGAGAGTTCTTTGAGTGGGGTATGACGATCGCAAACATGCTACCGCTTACAGATAACGACTACACCCGAAAGATGCGCACCGAGGCGTATGAATATTATTCAACACCAGAGAACATCGGGTACATACGATCCAGAGATACCTACAATGTGAAGAATTGTAGGAGTATAATTACAGACCCCAAACACCCGCTGCGCCTGCATCTGTTTGTAGAGTTCGCGGAAACTACGAGTGAGGGTTGGTGGCAAAACTGTACTTACAAAGTGCAAAAAGTAGAGACGAAGGAGGATCTGTCAGCAATACGAAACAAATACAATAACTGGGTGAACAAGCACCTTGGTTTCAAATCATAATATAAAAATGGAGAATGACTAATGAGTATTTATGTAAATTTACTAACAGTGAGCCAAGCTAAGGAAGAAGGTTCAAAGTACCCCCAACAGTACCACGATGACAAGCTACTACTCTTTGCGAAAGAACTAAAACTTGTGATGAAAAGTTATCAGACAGTTTCACGTAATGCTGAAACTATGTGGGTGTTTCGTGAGGGCGACAGCTTTTGTATGGGGTATATTGGTTTCGGTAACTTTATGGACAAAGGTGATGGGGTAAACAGGTACGCAATATTTTCGCCACATATTGAAAATTGTAAGTACGCTTCTGGTCGTCGGCAAAACATGAAGTTATCTATAAACCTAAAGCAAGCGGTAAAAGCCTGCTCCGCGCTTAGACCATTAAACGTGGAGCATGTCATGCGGATAACAGGTAGTAACTGTGCGCGACAGCGGCGTAAGTTTGTCTCTGAAGCTAGAGACGTTGTGGTAACTGACAAAAGGAAAATGATAGACAAACTTTTTACCTTAGATGCAGACATTCTACGCCCAAATGAAATACAAGAAGAACTACGACACCTAGTTGATACCGGACACACGTTTCTAAACCCAACACTGGGAGAGAAGTTGTCGAGTATGTTTGCAAACATTAGCGAGGTGAGGGCAACATCTAAGGCTGAAGCACAGCCCATGCTGTTCGTTGAAGCTATTAGTACCTTTGGTAAACCTAAATACCGTGTGGCAGAAGGTGTAAATGTAGATCACCTGACTACTTCTTGGGAATATAAAGAAAATTATGAAGTAAAGGTATATTCTCAAGAGGATATCCCCGAAGAAATATCTGGCAAGATGGCGGTTCTGTCAATGGTGGAACAAGGTCGGTACGTTGCGGGTGTTGGCTATCGCGCTACTGAAACCATATTTTTTCTTAAAAGTGTTTGACACTACGTGAGTGTATGTGATAACAAGACTTATCGCGTTCTACTACATCCTAATACAGGAAAAGTAGAAATAACATGTTTTGGCCTAGAAGCTATTGACGCGGCAGCATTAGGTGACTATATAAACATGTGTGACACACCCGAGTGGGTACAACGAAAGGTAGCTGTACTAACTATGACTAGCGATAAACCACCGACTGAGACAGTCAAAGGTGTTGGTCGGCGTATAGATACAAATACTTTTTGGTTATTCCACGAAAGGTAGTGTTTCACTACCATTGCGGGGGCGGGAGATCGCCCTCGTCGATGCCAGTTCTTAGGGGGGTTTATGACACCGGAAGCCAAGGTAAAGAAAAAAGTAGTAAGTATCCTGAAGGAAGTGGGTGCGTATTATTTTTATCCTGTCACAGGTGGATACGGACGTAGTGGTGTTCCCGATATAATCGTTTGTCACAAAGGTAAGTTTGTAGGGATTGAATGCAAAGCGGGGAAAAATAAACCCACTGCATTACAGCAAAAGAACCTACACGATATCATAGAGGCAGGTGGTATAGCACTGGTTATCAATGAAGAAAGTATGAGCCTCATAGAGGCGATTTTTAAAAAACTCTAAATGGAGAATAGCAAACATGGCTATCACAGAAAAGAAAATAGTAGAACCCTCTGCACAAACACTGCAAATCAGTCAGTTTAAAAAAGGGCGTGTTCGTTTACGGATGGTTGGTACAACGCCGTTGTACTTTAACAGCATGAGTGCAAAGACAATGAGAGATCTTGCTGCGCCTAAAGAAAAAATAAAAGGGAAGAAAAGCACAGGAATGAAGCACGATCCTGTTAAAGAGTTTTATGATTCCGCGTACAAAAAAGATTTTGGGGAGACAATGTTGTGTTTCCCTGCACCGGGGGTTAAAGCAGCTATGGCTACAGCGGCCCTAGAAACGGAGAACGTATCTAAAGCATCCGTGCAGCGTTTGATTTTTATGCCGCAAACTCATATTCAAATTTGGGGTAAGCCACAATTAAAAACTGACATTGTTCGCACGGCAGATATTAAACGTACCCCAGATGTGAGGACACGTTGTTATTTACCGCGTTGGTGTGCGGAAGTTGATATCGCTTATGTCCAACCGACTTTAAGTGCTTATGGTATTGTTTCATTACTCAGCAATGCAGGCGCAATTATTGGCATTGGCGATTTTCGACAAGAGAAAGGTCGCGGTTCATACGGCACGTTTGTTGTAGGTACAATGGACGAAGACGGCCATGATGATTGGACTGATCTTATGCCAGACGGTAGCTCTCCACAAAAAGTTTGGCAAGAGTTGATGTCTGAGGGGCGTGAGGTCCAACAGGCGGCTATGAGCAACCCTGAATATGCTGACGAAGTTACAGCGGATCTAGTTGAGTACGTTAAATCTGAGATGGATCGTAGGTTTGATCCAGACGTTCAGATAGCCGCAGAATAAGCAAGCAGCGGTATCACTTTATTTGGTCGGGGTCCGGTACGATATGGTTGGGCGTGGAGAGTTACGGTGCGGCAAGGCGGTCGAGGCGCGGTATGGAGAGGTACGTTTCGTTCAGGTGGGGCGCGTTCAGGCGGTCGTGGTTCGGGTCGGTTTGGTCGGGTCGGGTGTGGTCAGTCAAGGCGGTCGAGGCGTGTTAGGTTGAGGCCTGTCTGGGTCCGTTTAGGTCCGGTCTGGCGGTCGAGGCGCGGTGAGTTGGGTTAAGGCACGGACGGGCGTGGCACGGCGGTCATGGTGTGGCATAGCAAGGCGAGGTTAGGCAACGGTTTGGCTAGGCGGTCTAGGCGCGGCGCGCTCGGCGCGGTTTGGTTTGGTCTGGATGGCTTGTTTGGATGCGGCAGGGCGGTCAAGTTAAGGCTTGTTGGGTCGAGGTGGCGAACGGCGGGTTGCGGCAAGGCGGTCGGGGAACGGTTCGGTGAGGCATGGTAGCCGAGGTGAGGCTGGGTGAGTTTGGGTGTGGTTTTGGCAAGGCGGTCACGGCACGGCTAGGTGCGGTCAGTTTAGGCGCGGTGGGGTTAGGCGGTTATGGCACGTCCCGATGCGGCGGGGCACGGTCGGGCTAGGCACTAGAATATAATTTGGATTGGAGAAGATATGAATTTTAAGAAGAGTGATAAGCAAAGGCTTATAAATGAATATGCATCAGAAACGGGTAAGAATACCTTAGATGTTGCAGACATACGTGTTTGGTTAAAAGAAAAACCTAATCACGAATTTTACGAGTATGTCTTTGGTGCTTCTGATGATAAGAAGATTGAAGAATACGAGAAAGATCGTATCTCAGGGTTAATTCGTGGTTTACGTATAACTGTAAAACATGAAGTGACAAAAGATGTTAAAGTTAGGATTAAAGTAGCAGATTACCCTGCTTACATTAGCCCTATGAAAGATAGGAAGCAGGGGGGCGGGTACGTACCCTTTGATCCTAATAGTGAGACTTCTCAACAGGAGTTAAGATTACAGGCAGCGCAGGCTATGGCTGCATGGATTTCACGTTATCGTGGGTGTGTTGAACACTCCGGTTACGACATTACTCCAATGGAAGAACTCGTTCATAAATTACGTGGCTTAGATGAAGAAGCCGCTTAAACCCTAAAGTTTAAAGGAGAATGGCTATGGGTAAGAAAGCAGAAAAGGTTTGGGCGTACATTGTGAAGCATCCAACGGCCTCTAATGCAAAAATTGCTAAAGCGTGTAAGTGTTCGCCATCTTATATACACCTGCTAAAGAAAAAGATCGGCACACCGAAAGAGGTGTTGGAAGAAGTAAATCTAACTGTAACACGTTCCGAAGTCCTCGACACAGCTAAAGACTATGTGACGAAGGATCGCGCTGCGGAGCATGGTGACATGGAGACTAACTTCAACACCATTTCGCGATACTGGTCTGTGCATCTGGATGCGCAAATAACCCCGACAGATGTTGCGGTTATGATGAACCTGCTCAAGGTTGCGCGGATAAAGTCTAACCCAAAGTCTAAAGATAATTGGGTTGATGGTGCAGGGTACATGGCTTGCGGTGGAGAGATTGCCAGTGCCTTACGTGCGTAAGCCTAGTAAGCCTAGTAAGTCCAAGAAAGCAAAGATTGGGGCGGGTGTTTATGACGCTCGCTTCAACGACAAAAAAGTAACGCTATCCAAAGCACCGTGGGAGAACGACGAAGATGGACATAGTGACGTTGGATTTCGAGACGTACTACGACAAGGAGTACAGCCTGTCGAAGATGACGACTGAAGAATACGTGCGTGATAAGCGTTTTGAGGTTATAGGCCTTGCGATTAAAAAGAACAGTAAGCCTACTAAATGGATTACCAGACCAGCACTAATAGAAAGTTTACTATCACACATAGACTTCTCTAACAGTGCTATACTTTGCCATAACACTATGTTTGATGGCGCAATACTTTCATGGCGGTACGGTGTAAAACCAAAAGTTTGGTTTGATACAATGTGTATGAGCCGTGCCCTACACGGTATAGAAACCAGTGCTTCTTTAAAAGCGGTAGCGGAACGCTACGGCGTAGGTGTTAAAGGTACAGAAGTTAATAACGCTAAAGGTAAACGCCAATCCGATTTTACTGTACAAGAGCTTGCAAGCTACGGCGAATATGGAAAAAACGATGTAGATTTAACTCATAATTTATTTAGGATTATGGGGCAGGCGTTCCCTCGACAAGAATTAAAGTTGATTGATTTAACTCTACGGATGTTCATTGAACCCACATTAGATTTGGATTTAGGATTGCTTGAGCAGCATTTAGAAGACACTCGTGAACGCAAAGACAAACTATTGCGCGACGCAAATGTCACCGACAAAAAAGATTTGATGTCAAACCCTAAGTTCGCCGACATGCTAAGAGAGCTTGGTGTGGAACCACCTATGAAAATAAGCCCAACTACAGGCAAGCAGACATACGCTTTAGCCAAAGCTGATGAAGGTTTTAAAGCCTTACAAGAACATGAAGATGATAGGGTACAAACTTTAGTCGCTGCACGTTTGGGTAGCAAAAGTACCTTAGAGGAAACACGCACCGAGAGGTTTATATCTATTAGTAAACGTGGGCTTCTTCCGGTCCCTGTTAGATACTACGCTGCTCACACAGGTAGATGGGGCGGGGCCGATAAGATAAACTTACAAAATTTACCGAGCCGTGGGCCAAATGCAAAGAAGCTGAAAAAAGCATTGGTTGCTCCCGAAGGCTATACGCTCATAGATGCAGACAGCGCGCAGATTGAAGCTAGAGTTCTGGCATGGTTTGCAGGGCAAGATGATCTTACAACTGCATTCGCAAACGGTGAGGATGTGTACATAAAAATGGCTGCACGTATATATGGATGTGAAGAAGAGGACGTTACGAAAGATCAACGCTTTGTAGGTAAAACTACTATCCTTGGCGCAGGCTACGGCATGGGGGCTGAGAAGTTTGGCACACAATTAAAGACGTTTGGGTATGAAGTATCACCTGACGAAGCAAGAAGAATTATAAAAATTTACCGCGATGCTAACTATAAAATTAGTAAGGTATGGCGCGATGCCCATTACATGGTGCAGCAGCTTACCAATGGTAGATCTGCTATGTTTGGTCGAAAGGGCGTTGTTAAGGTATCGGGAGATAGCAGTTCATTAGTTATGCCTAATGGCCTTAGTATTATTTATGATAATCTAAATAGTGAACAAGGTGAAAAAGGTCTTGAGTATAGTTATAAAACTCGACGTGGGCGTACTAGAATATACGGCGGTAAGGTAATTGAGAACGTGTGCCAAGCACTAGCACGTTGTATTATAGGTGAGCAAATGTTAAGAATAAGTAAGAAACGCAAGGTTGTGCTTACCGTACACGACTCGATTGTTTGCTGTGTGAAGGATGAAGAAGTACCCGAAGCGCAAGCGTTTATTGAGGATTGTATGCGATGGACGCCTGACTGGGCAGTGGGCCTACCTGTAGATTGCGAGAGCGGCACAGGTAAATCATACGGAGATTGTGAGTGAGCATAGCACCTTGGTCGTTTAGTAAAGCTAAAGCTTTTGAAACGTGCCCAAAACAATTCTACCATGAAAAGATATTAAAACAATATCCTTTTGAAGAAACTGAGGCCATGCGATATGGCACTGAGTTTCACAAAGCATGTGAAAATTATATTGGGTCGAGTACCGCATTACCTCCACAATTTGAGTTTATTAGAGCCACCCTTGACGCTTTGAACAACAAGCGCGGCGTTAAGATATGTGAAAAGAAGTTAGGTCTAACGGCTGATTTAAAACCATGCGATTTCTTTAATGATCGTGTTTGGTTTAGGGGCATTGCGGATTTAATAATTGTAGATGTGTTAGCTGAAATTGCGTGGGTAATAGATTATAAGACAGGTAAGTCTGCAAGGTATGCAGATAAAGGTCAGCTTGAGCTTATGGCCCTGACAATATTTAAACATTATCCAGAAGTTAAAAAAGTTAAGGCTGGGCTACTATTTGTAGTAGCAAACAAGTTGATAAAAGAAGAGTATGAAATTTCTTCTGAACCTAATCTTTGGGAGAAATGGTTGGGAGTTTATGGTAGAATGGAGAAAGCGTTTGACACAGATGTCTGGAATCCACGTCCTTCTGGTTTGTGCAAACGTCACTGCAAAGTTTTAGAATGTCCACATAACGGGAATAACTAATGCCTTACAAAAACAAACCAAGACCGTACAAAAAAGAATATAAGCAACAAAAAGAAAGAGGTGAACACGAGGATCGCATGGAGCGGCAACGTGCGCGGCGTAAGATGGATAAGACTGGCAAGGATGCCAACAAGAACGGCAAAGCCGACAAGCGCGAGGGTAAAGATATCGCGCACAAGAAACCGCTCAGTAAGGGTGGCAAAAATAAAGACGGTGTAAAAGTACAAAGCCGCAAGAAAAATAGAGCCGCTGGCGGTGCTATGAGCAGTCCCAAGAAGAAACGGTAGTGAAACACTACCACGGAGAACAGTATGGAAATTATAAGGGATAAAGCGTTACTGCTAAATGTCCGTAATCCTAAACAGATCACGACAATAATCCCTAAAAGCAGGGAGTTGTCTATGAATAAAGTTATCGTAAACTGGGGACTTGATGAAGTTCACAAACTATTAAGATTAAATATAAAGGCACCGTCACCTATTACTAGACGTTACAACTGGCCCGGACAATACAAGCCTTACGAACATCAAAAAGACACTGCTGCATTTCTTACTAAAAATAAGAAAGCTTTCTGTTTTAATGAGCAGGGTACAGGTAAAACGGCCTCTGCTATATGGGCGGCTGATTACTTGATGAAGCAAGGGAAGGTAAATAGAGTTCTAGTTATCTGCCCACTATCTATTATGGATAGCGCATGGCGTAACGATCTATTCTCTTTTGCCATGCACCGCACTGTAGACGTTGCTTACGGCGGTAAAGAAAAGCGTAAGAAGATAATTAATAGTGGCGCTGAGTTCGTTGTAATTAATTATGATGGCATTGACATTGTGAAGGAAGAAATAGCTAACGGTGGGTTTGATCTGTTTATTGTAGACGAAGCCACCCATTATAAAAACGCGCAAACTAAGCGTTGGAAAACCCTTAACAAGCTCATAGGAGAAGATGATTGGCTGTGGATGATGACAGGTACTCCTGCCGCACAGTCACCACTTGATGCGTATGGCCTAGCTAAAATGGTAAACCACTTATCAGTTCCAAGGTTCTTTGGGTCGTGGCGTGATATGGTGATGTGGAAAGTGACACAATTTACTTGGAAGCCAAAAGAAACAGCAAAAGATACCGTTTACAAAGTGTTGCAGCCAGCAATACGTTTTACTAAAGACGAATGTCTTGATTTGCCAGACATGACTTACACGAAACGATTTGTTGAAATGACAAAGCAGCAAACAAAATACTACGAAACGCTCAGAAAAAAGATGGTTATGGAAGTGGCAGGGGAAGAAGTGACCGCCACAAACGCTGCGATAAGTATGAATAAACTCCTACAAATATCAGCGGGGGCTGTATACACTGACGATGGTGATACAGTGCGGTTTGATATTAAAAACAGATACCAAGCACTTAAAGAAGTTATAAACGAGAGTAGTCAGAAGGTACTAATATTTGTACCATTTAAGCATACAATCGATATGCTTGTAGAAGAGCTGACATCTGACGGCATAACGTCAGCAATCATACGAGGAGATGTTCCTGCGTCTAAAAGGACTGAGATATTCGCCCGCTTTCAAAATGATAAACACCCAGAAGTGTTAGTAATCCAACCTCAAGCTGCGGCACATGGGGTCACACTTACTGCGGCAAACACTGTGGTATGGTGGGGGCCGACACCTTCATTGGAAACCTACGCGCAAGCAAATGCAAGGGTCCACAGGTCAGGGCAAAAGCATAAATGTACAGTTATACAGCTCGCGGGGTCGAACGCAGAAAAACGTATTTACCGCCTTCTAGACGAGCGTATCAACATACACGCAGAAATGATAAATTTATACAAAGAAATACTTGACTAAGTATTATAAGTTACCATATAACAGTAACATAAATATAAAACGGAGAATAATGATGGCGGTGACTGTCGAAAAGTTGGTCAAAGCGTATGTAAACATACGTTCCAAACGGTCAGAATTGAAGGCACAATTTGCTGAAGAAGATGACAAACTTGCGAGTAAGCAGGATAAACTAAAGCGCGCACTGCTAGACCATTGCAAAGAGCATAATGTCGATAGCGTCAAAACATCCTCGGGCCTGTTTTACCGTACAATTAAATCGCGCTACTGGACAAATGATTGGGGATCTATGCACAAATTTATCATGGATCATAATCTTCCTGAGTTTTTTGAGAAGCGTTTAAATCAAACCCATGTACGACAGTTTCTTGAAGAGAACCCAGACCAAATGCCTTCGGGTTTAAACGTGGATTCTGAGTACGTTATTTCTGTGAGAAAAAAATGAGTGATGTAGAAACCCCGTATACAAACATAAACAAGGTCGCGGATTATTTCCAAGTATCTATTTCTACTATTAGAAAATGGATGCAAACAGGCGCGATCCCTGCGAATACATACATTAAAGTCGGCGAAGTATATCGGTTTAGGCTTGATGATGTAGAAGCGGCGTTGACAGCCGCGCAAGAAAAGGGGCAAGATGATGCCCTTCTTACTGAAAATTAATGGAGAACAGTATGTCAGACATGACTCTTTTTGAAGGGGGCAACTCCTTAGTATCCAGCGATCTGTTCAAACAATTACAGGGCGTTGATGATAATTTATCAGGTGGTTCTAATAGCAATAGATCTCGCCGAATTAGTTTGCGGGGCGGTCGCTTTCGCCAGATCGTAGGTGGTGAACAAATAAACATTAAGAACGATGGTTTTTTAAATGTAGTTATTGTAAACGCTGCTAAATTATCACGTACTTACTACTCAGGATCTTACGATGCTGAAAATCCTTCCGCACCTACTTGTTGGTCACCTGACACACAAAAACCTTCTTCTGATGTACCAAAAGATCAGATGCAGGCGTCTCGTTGTATGGAGTGTCCTCAAAACATTAAAGGTTCTGGTCAGGGAGAAACCAAGGCTTGTAGGTTTTCTCAACGTGTAGCAGTTTGTTTAGAGGGTGACATGGAGACAGTTTACCAACTGTCTTTACCCGCAACCTCTATTTTTGGTGATGCCAAAAATGGTAAGATGGGTATGCAAGCATATGTTAGACACTTAAAAGCTCATAAAACTCCATCCATTGCAGTAGTTACTACTATGGCTTTTGACGAGAATAGCGATACCCCAAAACTATTCTTTAAAGCAGCTCGCCCTTTAACAGAAGAAGAGCTACATGAAGCTGTAAAGGCAAAAGATAGCGCAGAAGCTATTGATGCTATTACTCTAACGGTATCACAAGCTGATGGAGTTCAAGCGCGGGGGGGTGTGGTAAAAGACGATGAAGTGGATATTTATGATCCACCGCAATCGGAACCTGAACCGCAACCGAAGAAGGTCGCAAAAAAGAAAGAGGTGCCTGCTCCCTCTGATGATGACGACCTTTCTGCTATCGTTGATGACTGGGACGACTAAGGTCTAACAGTTGGGGTCATCAACGATAGATTTGTCGTGGCGGGTTGGACTGACCCCCAATCCGTCACGACATACGGAGCAGAGAAATGGGAACCAAAGAATTTTTAGAAGGGGTACTCAGCAGTAGTGGTCACTATTGTGTATTTGCAGCACGAAGCGAAGACGATATAAGAATACAAAAGTTTTACGATACCATCGAAGAAGTTGAACGCGCAGCTTACAAGTTCGACAATGATGGGTTAGACGTTTATTTTGCGCTTGCAACCTTCAGAGAGCCGACCAACCGAAAAGGCGACAACGCACAAGAATTTAAATCTTTGTTTTTAGATTTGGATGTTGGACCGTCGAAAGAATATCCTACGCAGCAGCTCGCTGTAAGTGCGTTACGTAGTTTCTGTAAACAACTCTCTCTACCTAAACCTTTGATGGTGAATAGCGGTAGAGGTGTGCATGTGTATTGGCTATTGACCGAAGCAGTTTCGGTGGAGATATGGTTAGACGCAGCAGAGCGATTAAAGAAAGCTTGCGCTGACAATGGATTACTTGCAGACCCTGCGGTCACAGCAGACGTGGCACGTATTTTACGTGTGCCAGATACACATAATTACAAAGACAACCCACCTCTACCTGTCAGTTTGTTTGGTGTAGACATACCAAAATCTGTAGTCCTGTCTGAGTTTGTAGAAAAGCTTGGCGTAATTTTGAAGCCAGTTATCAAGATAAACTTGGGGACAGACGCGCTATACGAAGCTTACGTCGAAAATTCTGAAAACATATTTAAAAAAATTATGCAAAAAACTATTGCGGGGCGTGGGTGCGCACAGCTTGGGTATATTGCAAGTAAGCAGACAGAAGTTAGTGAGCCACTTTGGAGGGCGGGTTTATCCATCGCAAAGTTTTGCGTGGACGGTGAAGAGGGCGCGACTAAAATATCTAGTAGGCACCCCGATTACAGCGAAGCAGAAATGCGCAAGAAGCTTGACGAAATTAAAGGGCCATATACCTGCGCACGTTTTGACGAGTTAAGAGAAGGTGTTTGTCAGGACTGCCCATTATGGCAAGAAATAAAATCCCCAATCGTACTAGGTAAACGTATTCGGGAAAGTGAAGGAATAGTCAGTGTTTCAGTCCCCGTACAAGGAAAAAAGGACGATCAAGCCTTTGATATACCCGAGTACCCTAAACCGTACTTCAGGGGTGCAAACGGTGGCGTGTTTTTACGTGCAAGCAACGATGATGGTGATATCGAAGAAGAAGTAGTATACCATCACGATATATACATTACACGCCGCCTGCACGATCAGGAATTAGGTGAGACTTTGGTGTTTCGTCTACACTTACCAAAAGACGGTGTGCGTCAATTTAGTGTCCCACTCACGCACATTACATCTAGGGAAGAGTTTCGTAAAAGCATGGCGCATGAGGGCGTCACTGCATGGGGAAAGAGCTTAGAAAAACTTATGGCATATACAACAAAATGGGTAGATGAACTACAACGCACATCGGTTGCAGATGAAGCGCACCGTCAGTTTGGTTGGGTCGATGACGACATGGAGAAGTTTGTTCTTGGCGAAAAGCTTATTGAGGGTAGCAAGACAACATACAACCCGCCATCCTCAAAGACCGCAGGGCTTATGGATACTTTTGAGCCGAATGGCAGTAAAGAAAAAAGTATAGAACTACTTAACTTTTATAACAGGACGGGTTTTGAACTGCATCAATACGTTGTGGGTGTTGGTTTTGGCTCCCCACTCATGGCATTGACGGGATTAAATAGTATGGCTGTTCATCTATACGGTGGTACGGGTGTAGGTAAAACTACAGCACAGTTTGCCGCTATGTCGATTTGGGGGCATCCAGAATTATTGACTTTACAAAAAGACGACACTCATAATTCACGGATGAATCGGGGTGAAGTAATGCACAGTTTACCTCTTGTATCTGATGAGATGACAAATGTAACAAGCAGAGAGATGTCGGAGTATGTTTACCAAGTGTCAGGTGGGCGACAGAAAAACAGGCTATCCGCAAATGGAAATGTAGAACGTGCTAGGGGGAAGCCTTGGAAACTGTTGGCACTAAGCTCTGGAAATACCAGTGCGTGGGAAACTCTGAGTAGGGATAAGGCTACACCGAAAGCAGAGATGCAGCGGTTGTTTGAAATTAAAGTGACTAAGATGATCCATACAACCGGAAACAATGCAGATACTTCAGATCTGCTTGAGGATCTAAAAAAGAACTATGGGCACCTTGGCACGGAGTATATCCAGTGGATAATAAACAATAGAGATGAGGCCCGTGCTATTGTTAAACGTGCTAAAGAGCGTCTTGATGCAGCGGCTAAACTTGGCCCCGAAAATAGATTTTGGTCTAATGGTAACGCTGTTGTTCTGGCTGGCTTGATAATAGCAAAGCAGCTTGGGTTCATCCAGTATGACGTAGGTAAAGTATATAAGTGGATAGTTGCCGAACTGATACGTCGAAATAGTTTTGTCAATGAAATCGGTGCATCGGTAGCAGAAACATTAAACAACTACTTGTCAGAAAACTACAACAACCTATTAAAGATTGAAAGTACAGAAGATCTTCGTGGTAAAAACGATAACGGCCTAGACCAACTAATGCCTGTAACAGCAGCGCCTCGCGGTGCGTTGGTAGCGAGATACGAACCAGATACACAGTTACTATTTTTACGTATTAAACCATTCAAAGAGTGGTGCGTAGATCAGCAAATTAACTATGCTTCAGTTGTTGATGACCTAAAAGACAAGATGGGGGCAAAGCGTGTGAAGAAGCGTCTTACCAAAGGCACTGACCTAAACATGCCGCCACAAGATGTTCTTGAGTTAAAGTTTGCAGCGTTTGACGAGGGGGAAGATGGATCAAAAGGTGATGAAGCTTGATGATCTAAACCCTGACGGGCTACGGATCACTGTAAATTGGGATGGTATGGATGTTGGTTCGTCTTTCTTTGTACCGTGCGTTAATACCGATATGGGCGCAAAACAATTAAAAAGTGTGGCAAAAATGAAATCTTGGGAGTTTAATATACAAATTTGCATAGAAAATCAAAAACTAGGTTTGCGTGTATGGAGAACTTTGTGATATACAAAATGGGACAACTGTTCCTTCATGTTGTTCTCCATTGACTGGCCTCCACTATATGTGGGGGCCTTTTTTGTTAGTAAAGTTGCAAGCCTTGGTCAAATTCCTTCAAGCTTTGCTCCATAAATGGAGTGTAAGTCATACCGCCGCGCATCTTTTCTGTAGTTCTACCAAAAGAACCAAGTGATCTGCGCTTTGTATCTCCAATTATAAGTGACTTACGTGCGCCTTCTGGAAGACCTGAATTAAATCTTGCTATCTTTTCATCAACTCTGCGAACTTCTTCAAAATCGCCCTCACGGTAAGCCATGTTTCTTTGGCGCAGTAGTTTACTACGGCGACTGTTAATAGCTTCCTGTCTACGGCGATTGTTTTTATTAAACTCAAGCTGCTGTATATATGCTTGAGGTGCAAATCCTGCCGCCTGCATTACTATATTGTATGGATTTATGTCTTCTGTGATCGGATCACCACGGCGAGTTGTTGCGCCCTCTCGCGCAAACCGTTCCGCTTTTGAAAAGTTACGAAGAGCAGAGGGGGCCATAGCCTCAAGACCCCTACGTACTTCTCCACTCGCAACATCTTTTACCCCTCTACTCATAGATAAATATGTGCCAAGTACAGGGCCACCTAGCTGTTCCGCTAAAGTCCAAAGTGCATCTTGATCTTTATCAATGATCGGTGCGCGATATAGTAGGCTGTTCATGGAAACACGATTTGCTACGTCTACACCTAATATTTCATTTGCGAGGCCACCGTATATACCCTCGCCGACTACTTTACGTGTGGCGGCTTCAAAGTCATCTTCGTCGTCATCCCTAAACAAGTTGTAGATAGCACCGAAAGTTCCCATCAACGGCATCCCACCAAGCCCTGACAGCATCCCCGTCATCACTAAAAAGTTACGCGATCCTGCACGAGCAGCTTTCCTGCTGTCAGCTATATCTTGTGCTTTTTGTAGCGACACACCTTCGTCAGCCATAATCTTATCTACATTGGTGGTCTTAATACTCTCTTTCGCAAGACGCTCCATCATGTAATATTTACTGATTGCAAAGCGTTTAAATAAGAATAGCACGTTACCTATACCAGATTGCGCTACAATCGGGCGTCCTGCCGCCGCAGTTGCACCCAACGTAAACTCAGTATCATCAATAGCATTCTGTGCAGCCTGCTTATAGTCTGCGTCTGTTGGATTTTTATTCTTTTTGAGGAGTTTTTTAACTTCTAATAAATAAGACGCCTGTAGAGTTGCTTCCCTGTTAATGCGTTCTGAATGGTGGAACATAAAACTAGATATACGGTTCACAGATTCTAGCGGGGCGTCCCTACCAATATCTAAATTTTCTTGTGTAATAGATTGATTGAATTGAGCTTGATCCAGCCCACTCTCAACAAGAATATCCATGCGTACATCTTTACCAAAACGCTCTAAAAGTTGTTGAGGGGTATAATTTGCGATTGTTTTACCTTGAACACCCATATTTATTTCTTGCTCTACAGGCTGACCGTCTGGGCCAGTCACCATAACAATGCGAGTAGTTGGTGCGTTCATCAAGGCTCGCATGGCATCGCCATATGCTGCTGTTGTAGCACGTATGCCATGTTTACCTGCTAAGATAGGCATGGCACTCATTGCTACGTCAAAAAACGTAATCGCTGCTGACGATAAGTTGAGGCCCATAGTCATACCGAACCCTAAGCTAGTAGCAACTTGTGACCAACGAGGTACATTTGGGCTTTGTGCAAATGTAGCGATCTTATCTAGTTTTTGCGCAGTCATCGCCGTTTCAGGATTAGTTAAATACCCAGCTTCTGGATCAGCTAACTTCTTGCGGAAATTTTCTATTTCTGCTGCGGAACGTAGTTGTACTAGCTGGCGGTTAAGATCGCGGCCTTTCTCTTTAAGCATTGTATATGCGTCAAATTCTTGACCAAGGATACCTGTCGGTGTCGTATCCCCGATAAAACCTCGTATACCTTTACGCCGCCTAAAGTTCTGCATAAACGACCGCTCGGGCATTGCATCAAGCGCAAGGTCCACAAGCTGCTGCATAGCCTGTTTATAATCTTCATCCGAATTAAAGTTTTCGCGTTGCAGTTGTACAGTTTCTAAAACATTACGTACAAAGCTAGTGGATGGCGCACGTTCAAAGTTCATAGCTCTTGAAGCTTCAGTAACTTCTACATCCGTACCGCCCACTTTGGAAACCATATCTCTGGCTTGCTGCGCTTTGCGTAGGGTCGGGTAATATTCTACGTACAGCTCTGGTTGTCCTGTATCTGGATCAGGCGCAGTATACACCAGTCTGTAATTACCTTTACGCTGCAAGGGGAAATAAGGTCTAATTACACCGCTATCTTTTTCTAGTAACTCACGTAAACGTGCAAACGCTGTTTTACGTACCGCTGCGTCTGGAATAGTAGCCGCGAGCCGTGCGTCTAAAGCGGCAATGATGTCATCGTAAGTATCTTGGAAGTAATTACGTAGTTGTCTATATAGTTCCTGACCTTTTTTATCCATACTCAGGTACTGCTTGCGTAGCTGTTTATATTCAGCCATGCGTTGCTTATCATCTTTAAAAGTAGCTGTGTATTTTTTATCAGTGCGGGATGGATCTACTTTTAAATAAGTGCTTCGCGGAATTATATTATCTAATGTTCTAGCGTGATTTTTGTTTTTACGTTGCCATTGCTTTAAATCATACGTCATTGAACCTAGAATTTCGGTCTTTTCCCTAAGCCGACCACTCATGCGATTAATGATAGTATTTAATTCTTTAGCAAACGGTATCTTATCTTGTGCTTTTTCGGTTAAAATATTTACGGGTAGCACGTTTAAATACCAGCTTTTAGCAGTTTTAGCTATTCCTTCGTTAAACATAACATCCGATGCATCTAAAACTTTGTCTTTAACATCAAAATTAGACATGCTTTGTAAGAGGCGTGAACTACCTTCTTTTGTGCCTGCTTCTAGGAGTATATCTGGCGCTGCGCGTGTTGCGGGTGAGGGAGCCAACATCCCCTGTATAACCCGATCTATCTCTGTTAGCGCGCTTGGTGATGGAGATAAACGTAACACTTTACGAATGACACGCATAACAGCATCGTAATACTTCTCTATGCCTGATCGCTTACCGCCATCTACTCGAAGAAGCGTAAGTGCGCTTCTAAACTCGGGATTACCTTGAGACTCAGCTACAAACTCGTCCAAGTTTTTTGTGCCGTATACTTCACCAAATTGCTCACGCGCTGCGTTAAGCAATGCTTGTAATTGTTTCGTCTCTGGTAATGAGGGGTTAGCTATTGCAGCAGAAGTAGCCGCATGTGACATCTCGTGCAGTATAGTATGCACATTCATGCCACGGTTTGCGTCGATCTGTATCGTATTTGTTTCTGGACTAAACAGACCAGCAGCGGTGCGCCCCACAACCTGAGACAAATCATCAACCACTTGCACTTGTGTATCACCAACAACATTTGCAAACGCTGCCGCTATCCTACGAACATCTTCAACTTGGTTTGTTGAGGCTATAGCGTTTAACGCAAAACCTAGATCCCCACGTTGTAGTGCGTTACGAATGCTTGGAAGTAACGCTTGATCTAGCCCATGCACAGGATCAATAAGTAGGAAACCTAGCTCACTTTCAGTGTAAGCAAAACTATCATAGAAATCCATAAGCTCTTCGTCGGTTAGAGCTTTTTTAGTATTAGGGTCTATGAATACATAGTCATCTTGCTTGGGTACTTTGCGTTTCTTAAAGCCCAAACCAAGCAAGTAAGAATCAAAAGTTGTTTGACCTTTTATAAGTTCAGTTGCACCAACCGCGCCTTCTGCTCGCATCTCTTGATCTGGTGCGGCAGGATCGCGAGTCTGTGCTTCTAGTTTAAGCGCATCAAGCTCACGATCCATTTGTTTTTGAAACGCTCTGTCATCTTTGCGTTTGATACTTTTGGCTGCTTTAGTTACAGCAATAACCGCATCGGATGGATTAAACTTAGATGTATCTCTACGTGCCAATACATTCGCATCGCGTGTCTTTACAAAGGCTTGACGAGACAGATTATCAAACACCCACTTCCGTGCATCCATAGCAGACTTTTGAGTCATGCCCTTGTAGAAGGCAAAGTCAGCCGTCATATCTTCAGATTTTAAATCTTCTTCTGTTTTTATGGGTTTACTATCTTTATCTAAATTATAGTCTTTTACAAAGTCCAATTTAAAAGTTTGAGTTGGCCCAATAGCACTAACCATACCCATTTCGGCGAGAGCATCAACAGGTCTACGGAACCGTTTAAAGTATAACTTTGCGGCTTTAGCTTGCACGTCGAGTTCTTTGTCAGAGGTTTCTAGTAACTCTGCAACACCTTCTTTATCTACAGCAGTTGTGGTTTCTGGCGCAGAGCGTGGATCTAGTTGCGTGTCGTGATACTCCCGAATCTGTGGCTGCTTACCCCTATTGTTTTCAAATGTTCGCTCAATACGCGCTTGTGCTACTGCGTCTCGCTCTGCTTCTACTGCCTGTAGCTGTTCTTGTGGGACAGGCGCGGCTTGTATTAGCGGTGCAGCGGGTACTTGTACAGCCGCAGGTATAACTTGCTCTGCGGCCCCCGTCACTGTCCCGCCAATACCCGTTTTAGGTGCAGGAACTTTTAATGGTTCAGGTTGCCCTTCAGCTAAAACCGCCTTCCTTTTGTTTAATTCTTCTGGCTCTACAAGAACTTCCGCAGGTGTATCGTATCCTGATTCTTCTTTTGCATCTCTAATTTTTTGTGCATATAACTTTGGGTCGGCGGCGATACGCTTTCGCTCTGCCGCTAATGCTTCAGAATCTTTTTTTAATGCACTTGGCTGTTCTCTTGCTGGATCTAATGCACTTGGCTGTTCTCCTGCTGGATCTGTAGTTCTACCAGAAGGCAGCAGATCTGTTCCCACTCTTTTATTGTTAGGTTCAACAGGGGTTTCGGCACTGTCAATTCCACTTTGTGCCCCTGTGCTTCCATCCAAGCCTGTTCTACTACTTGGAATGCTAACTCCAGCTTTTTCTGCGATAGGTTTAACATCGGCACCTTTCAACTTATCTAGATATTCTTTAACTTTAGGTGAACTACCCCCATTCTTTACATATAATTCTAGTTCTTCACGTACTTTTGGATCATCAGAAGACAACCCTACAATGGATCGCTTTGCGCCTCTTACGATATGTGCGTATGGTTGGACGCCTAACTCTTCAACCAAAAATTCTTTTGTAACCTTGTTTTCTTCTGGTATAATTTCTGGGCTTGGTTTTGAATCAACCTGTATATTTTCACCAGTCTGCTCGCTCTTAGCCGCCGCAGCTAAGTTTTTTCCTACTCGTTTTTTAGCTATTATTGCTTCAATAAGTTCTGGAGAATACTCTGTGTCTAGCTCTTGTCTTATAAAGTCTTCATCCAAATTAGGATCTGTGAGACGAGGATCTGTGGCTATTGCTGCTTCTACTTCTGAAGCAGAGAAAACGGATTGTTTTTTAAGGTATTCATCAGTTTTAGCCGCTGCTTTACCATCCGCATTTTCAGCTTCTCTTGTAACCGCAGCTTGTTGATTTGTGCTGGTATCTATCTCAGCCGCTGCCGCTGCTTGGGCTTCATTAGTTTCTTGTGCTTTACCTTCGGGAGGCGCAGGGTTTGCAGCGTTCCGTGCTTCGGTTTGTTGTGCTGGAGTTGCTTCGGTTTGTTGTGCTGGAGCTGCTTCGGTTTGTTGTGCTGGAGCTGCTTCGGTTTGTTGTGCTGGAGTTGTTGTATCTACGATGGGTTCTACAGCGCCAGTATCGGTATCAGTTTCAACTTCTAACGCGGCTTTCTTTTTAGCGTCTAGCGCGGCTTTCTTTTCCGCTTTTAATCTAGCTTTTCTCTCAGCCCCGGTTTCAGGAATACCTTGAAACGCACCGAATGTAGCTCGTGTACCGCCACCAATTAAACCGCCTGCGATAGCAGCTTCACGATATTCTGCGATGGCATCGTCACTGTCGATGGCTAAACCAGCTTGCGCTCGCTCCATCACTTGCTGACCGACTTCTGTTAAACCTTCAGTGGTCGCACCGCCACCTGCACGGCTCGCTGTGCGAGTAAATATTGATTTGCCAAGAGGACGTAGAACACCACCCAGCAAGATCTTATCAGCTAAACCTTCAAGCGTAGCTTGTCCAAACGTAGCGGTAAGAGCGGCTCCAATATCTACACTTGTTTTTCTACCTGCTGCAACTTCGTCTTCTTGCCGTTGAATGTTGTTACCAAACAAAATCGGCGCAGTCGCTCCTGCCGCTGCCGCAACACCGACACCAAATCCTGCTAAACCTGTGGCTCCTGCTACAGCAGGCGCTAATGCCGCTGCGCCTAAACCAAGACCTAATTGAGGTATTTGTTCACCAACAACTTGACCTGCAAAGGTGAACGCATCGCCAAAACTATCTACGTCAGTAGATTGCAGTCTTTCGGGCTGCTCAAGAAGTAATTCGCCTAGTCTTTGTCTGGCTTTTTCTTCCGTATCTTGTCCGTATTGCGCTAGAAATCCTAGTCCCGCCTGCTCTCCCGCAGTGCCTACTGTTTCACCGATTGCGCTTTTAATTTGTTGATATCCACGGCGTAACCCACCACGAACAGCGGTTTCATCATCGGACTCAAACTCTTCCCCAAAAACAGATTGATACTTTTGCCCATAATCAACACGTTCACCGTCTAAATATTGACGTATTTTAACAAAATCTTCATTGCTAGGGTTATCTCCTGCAATGTTAAAGTTGTAGCTGCGCTGCGTTTGTGGGTCGGTGTATTGGTATACGCCCATATTTACCGCCTATGATATATCTACAGTTGTTGCTCCACTAGGACTAGCGCCAGAGCCACCCATTGCTATTTCAACAAGAGCATTACCGTAATCGATAATTTGTCGTGCCCTTGCGGCTGCATCAGCATTATCTCCTGCGCCCTCTAACATCTCTTGCCCTTGTTTTAAAAGGGTCGTGCCTCTAGTCAGCATTTGGTTAGCGTTTAACCCGCTTTTGCCTGACGCCCTTGCTTTATAAGCATCTATACGCGCTTGTAGAGTCATCATATCAGTGTCAAATTTATTTTTTCCTGCTCGCGCTGTTTGCAAGTATTTTAAACCCGCCGTGCCAGCTTTTGATATATCTGCGGGGTTACCACTAGCCAATATAAGTCCTGATTGTGCGAGAGCTAACCACTTATCTTGTTCCGCTTGTTTTTCTCTCTTTGCAATAGCGTCTGTAATTCGAGCTTCTAAAGATCCCGCCTGTGCTGTTACCGCTTTGTTTTGCGCATTGGTGTTCTGTTGTTCTCGTGCGATAAGATCTCTAACTTGCTGCGCGGCTAACTCTGAATTTTTTGTTGCTTGCCTTGCTTTAGCAGATGCAGGGTCAGCGAGTATTGCATCAAAATTAACTGGTTCGCTGCCAACGCCTACGGTATCGGCGTCAAAAGCGGCTGATTCTTTTCGGTTTTTTCTTGTAGTAGCAGCGTCTTTAACTACCCCCACAACGTCTCTTGCGACAGTCTTAGCGGCGTCCAGTGCTGCGCCTGCGCGTTGTCCTACTGACCCTTCATCTGCTTTATTTAAGTCGTCTAAAGCTTGCTGTTGAGCCTCGTTTGCTGCATCAAATTCTGCTTGGACCTCTGCGTCCTCTGCGGCAAACTTTTTATTTGCTTTAGCTTCTTGGCCTTGTTGTTCCTCAAGATATAGACGATTTGAAAACGCATCCATCTCAGATTCAGGCGCTTCTTCATACGCAGCTAAAATCCTTGGATCAGCTATACCAGAATAAATATCCTGTCCTCCATAAAGATCTTTATAGACATCCTTTGGCGCTGTAAATTGATCATCACTATAATAATCTTTTACACGATCTCTAAGATCGTCTATTGCAGGTCTTTGACTTTTTAAAGGCCCTGTGTCCCCAATGTAATCCAAATTTCCTTGGCTTACAGTAGCTAGTGGAAGGCCAAAAGCGCGTCTAGGATCGCCTGATTGCGGAGAAGGCACGTCAAACTTTGAACCTTGCAGTGCTTCAAACCCAAAACCTACATCGTCACGCGCTAGAAAATCCCTAATGGCTTCTTGGTTTGAAACTCCTGTAATTGCGTCTAAAGCTGGATCTCCGCTCTCACTATCAATAACGTCTGGCATTTGTGGGGCGCTTAATCCTCTTGGTACAGTAGTTTCCTCCCGTGATAGAAAATCAGGGCGAATATCAGGAACGGTATATGAGTCTGCGCCTTCAAGATCAACGTACTCTAATGCTAACCCGGGATCGTTTCTTTGTACAGTGCCTCTTGTTAGATACTCTACAGGAGCGCCTTCAGCAAACACTGGATCGTCTTCACTTTTTGCTCGTAAGGTAGATAAAGCTTGCGCCCGTGCGTCCAACGCTCTTTGCGGTTGAGATTCAGCTATACCTCTTTGCATTTTGTCAACCGCACGATTAGACGGATTAACCATACTAAAAGTTTTTTCAAAAAGACTAGGCTGTCTTTCTACTCCCTCTAAACCTGTTTGTTTAGGCTCCATTGCAGTCGGGATCATATATTCCGCTATCACAGCAAGCTGTTCTGGGTCGTCTTTATTCGTCTCGTAAATTTCTGGGAAGCGTTCTTTTAATAGCTGTATTTTAGATTGTACCTGACCCCCCGGAGCTAGACGCACAATACCGCCTTCAGCCATCATTTGCGGTTGTGGCGCTTGGGTAGCAGCCCGTGGCATCATATCACCCATGCCAGTGTTCTGCCCCATGTCAGTCTTGGGTGCTAATGCTCGTGCTGCGTCTGCTATACCACCCTGCGGCATACCCGCAGCCATGACGACTTCTTCTGCTACTGTCGGTGTATCAGCGGCTTCTCTACGAGCGTAGTCGTCCCGCATACGCTTACGCCGTTTTAGCTCAGACGTAATAAATATAGGCGCTATTTCGCCTGTAGGCATCTTCATCTGCTGGATTAACGCAGCGTCTGGTAGATCTTTAAGGGCTTCGGTTTGCTCTAAGATGTTCATCCTGTTAATCCTTTATACAGGCCCAACCCAGATATACCTGCCCCCAAGGCTTGCTGTATTGGATTATATGCTTGATACGTGGCTGTACTGATATCAGGCTGTACAGGCACACCGCTAAGCAAACCAGCAAACCTTTCATATTGACGCATTGGGTAGTCTTGTTGACGTAAGAAGTCCTGATATGCGAGGTCAAGTCTTGCCTGATCTTCGCCCCTAATGTCACGACCAACAGTCTCAAGTAGCTGGGCACCCTGTATGTCTGCTGCCCTTGCTCTCTCACCGTAGTCTACAAGCCCTCTACCAGCCCCCAGAGCAGCCTGATACGCAGCCAGCCCCTGACCTGCACCAAACTGTCTTGACGCCTCTCTGGCAGATTGCACTCGCGCTCTCTCAGCGGCCTGTGCTTGTTGTACCCTAGCTGCTTCGTCAAGACTTATGCCTTGAGTTCTCGCAAGCTCCGCTGCCTCTGCCTGTTGCACCCGTGCAGCTTCATCCAAGCTAATACCTTGTGTCCTTGCAAGCTCCGCTGCCCTAGAGTTCTGAACTCTACCTGCCTCAGATACATCAATGCCCTGCATTCTGGCGCGTTCTGCTGCTTCTGATCCCTGTATCCTCGCGGCCTCATCTAAACTAATGCCTTGAGTTCTGGCTAATTCCGCAGCCTCTGAACGCTGTATCCTAGCAGCCTCATCCAAGCTTATACCTTGAGTTCTAGCAAGCTCTTGTGCCCGTGCGCCCTGCACTCTCGCATCTTCGCTAACGTCGATGCCTTGCACTCTCGCTCTTTCAGTAGCTTCTTGTCCTTGTACTCTTGCCGCTTCATCAAGACTAATGCCTTGAGTGCGAGCCAGTTCAGCGGCTTCTGCTTGTTGTACCCGTGCGGCTTCAGCAAGAGTAATGCCCTGTGTACGAGCAAGCTCTGACGCTCTGGCATTCTGTACTCTGCCAGCCTCACCAGCACGACCAGCTTCCATTCTGCCGATCTCGCTAATACCAAGCCCTTGGGTTCTGCCAAGTTCTGCTGCGCGACGAGCATCAACATCCATTTGCGCTGCCCTATCAGACTCAAACGCTCTCATTGCTTGTTGGAATGCAGCCTGACTTCCAGCCGCTTGGATATCGCCAAGTTGTTCTTGCAATCCTTCTTCTGCCATGCCTTGCTGTATGGCCTGACGAGATCCACCAAATGCTCCCGCGCTTATTGCTCCTGCATCTCTTGCTGCTTGGCTCCTGCCAAAGTCCTCACGGGCCTCACGTTTCTGAACATCCACAACATTCTGCATGTATGGGTCCATGTACTGCTGTATTTCCGATCCACTGAACTGACGGGCTGGATCGAAATCGTATTGATCCGCAGTCTGCGCTGTAAATTGAGCTTCCCTAAAATCACTAAATGGATCAGCCCTGCCAGCTTGAAAACCTCCATAGGCATCAGCCTCTCCTGCTGTAAAACCTGTATACTCTCTACCTCTTCCCGCTGAAAAATCAGAGAACGGATCAGCACTACCAGCTACAAACCCAGAGTAGGGATCAGCAGCGCCAGCTTGAAAGCCAGTGTACTCTGTGCCCCGTTGCCTCTGAAACCCACTGAACGGATCTGCACTACCTGCTTGAAAGCCAGAGTATGGATCTGCTGATCCAGCTTGGAAGCCCATATACGGATTAAATGCTGCCGTGTTATAATTGGCTAACCCTTCAAGACCAGCAATACCTCTACGCTGTAAGGCCGCTGCCTCACCAAGACCACCAATGGGGCTTTCAGCAATGCCACGAACCATAGCACGGGATGTGTTGATGTCACCGTAAGTGCTGGAATCGGCGAGGCGCTCACCGCCATACGGCACATAAGTAGACTGCCCCGCAAGATCCCCATAGGCAGGATCATCAGGATAGAATGGCTGTGTGGCTTCCTCAGATCCCTTCAGAAGTCTACGAAAGTACGGGTCTGCATAATCTGGCAGACTTACTGTTCTTGTGGTGCCGCCAGCGGGTGCCTGCTGTGATCCCTTGCCCATCCTATAACTCCATGCGGTATGCTATATACTCTGAATAAAAGCCGTTCCCCCGTAAAGCTCTTTCCCAACCTTTTCTGCCATAACCCTCAAGATGTTGACAGTCATTTTCTTTTGCGAACCGACCTATCGTTTCAATAACAGTGTCTTTCCATTTGTGTAGTTTAGTGCCGCCAACAAAATCAAGAACCATAGATTTACGTCTTGGATATGTAGCTATCCTTGTTGTTATCGCAGCGACCATATTATCCTCTTCATCAAGAACTACCCAAAGAACGTACACATCAGTTAGAATGCCATTTAAAACGTCTATAAGATCTATTTTCCCTCTAGATGTATCCTCAACGCTCTTCCTTAGTAACTTTTCAACATCCTTCCAAATATGCTTTACAGCCTCTTTAGGAACTGTGCTTACCCTCACGCAACTGCCACCTTCTCTTTTAATTTCTTAGGAGCATCCTTACCAGCGTCATTAACTTCGTCTAAAAATCCCCCACCAAAAGCTTTTGTTATGGCGTCTGTAGATTCTTCTTTAAGTACAAACTCACCATCAGTCAAAAGCACATCTTGTTCACGGTCCATCGTGGCTGGCACCATATCATCTTCTCCAGAACCATCGCCGGGGCCGTTTACCATCCCTTTGTCACCATTAGCAAAGCGTTCAATGGTGTCATCCAATGCACCTGACTGTACCTTATCAACCAGATCTCTTAGTGCCTCTTCGCCGTACTCTTTAAGGAATACGCCAAGTGCAACCTCTGGTGCGTCAGACAATCCTTTGACTGCTTTTACTGCCTCAACGATTACATCCTTTTCGTTCATCTCTTCTGATACAGTACCGCCCTCTGCGTAGTTTGTTAAAGCATTAGTCATAATGCCTGCCTGCATAGGGTTATAGTATCTGATCATCTCTTCTTCAGCGGTGCTATCCATGTTCTGCTTGGGCTGATAAGATCTAATGCGAGGCATAGGCGGTGGTATATCTACTTTTTCTTTCTCTGACATTTTAAAAGTAGGTGGGTTCATAGCATCGGCTATAAGCCCTGTGCTAAACCCAGTCCCTGCTGCGCCCAAGGCTCCTTCCACAGTTGTAGCCCCAATAGGCGCTGTAAGAGCTTTCTCGCCTATAAGGCTTGTTAAAAACTTATTTCCTGTAGTTTGCGCTGCCGCTGGCGCTGCCCCCGCCGCTGTCTGCGCAGTCGCTTGTGCCCCTGCACCGCCCAAAGCCCCTGCCGCACTGCTCATCAATTTGCCGCCAAACCCAGCAATAAGGCCTGTCTCAATACCTTTTCCTACATCACCTGTCTGCAAGAACGAGCCTAAACCTGCGCCAATACCAGATAGTAAAAAAGGGCTTGCCGCCATACCCGTGGCAGCGCCAAGAGCGGGTAGTCCAAGACTTAAAAGAAAAGGTAGGGCCATCTGTTTACCTCAAAGTTTTGTAGATCATAACATCTACATCGTAAAAGTTCAATTGAACTAATCTATCAGTTCAAAGTGCGGTCCATCAATGAAGGGCCTGCGTCCTTGACTCCTTCTTAAAT
>VMHT01149667.1_pt1 | contig 61504 bp, 77 predicted proteins | sample 4693611 | NCBI WGS metagenome assembly VMHT01 (sample SAMN12280063, study PRJNA550983) | marine metagenome | isolation source: seawater sampled from same location over 5 years 0.02-0.2 micron viral filtrate | place: USA: collected off the coast of southern California halfway between the port... ...
TGATTCCATAGCTTACACCACAGGTAATGGTCTTCCTGGTGATTTAACGTGTCGCTCAGTGGTCCTGGTATCGACTTAGCCCACCTACCAGATTTAATTGGTGGGTACCGTTGTAGCGATAGTGGGATTCGAACCCACCTTCGGACTTGTCCGCCCCTCTGCCGAGGTTATCGAAGGCTACCTTTGAACCTTTCAGGTGAGTTAAACCCACCAAGACCTTCGAGGCGAATTGCTTCTGACGCCATCCCCTGTGTTCATGCAGGGTCGTTATCGCTATGTGTCGGGGACTCATCCACCGTCTTGAGTGGACAGCTCAACCATCAATCGGTTGCCCTACAAAGGTAAGGAATAAAATCGTTAAGTTCCAAATTTATTTTTGTAACTCTATGAGTTAGAGTCGTTTACAACCACCCCATCGACCTGATGAGAGTAGCACCAATGACCATCGTCAAGTGTGAGTACGTAGTTGTCTTGTAGGTGTAACACCTCATCCACTTCGTTTCCGTATTTCTCGCTTGGATGGTAGGTTTTTTCGATGGCTACAACGCCTGCTACGGTTCTAGCGTCACGCCCAAATCCTCCGCGATACACGACTTTAGTGCCTATGCGGATTGGTAATCGTTCGTTCAAAAATTTTGTTTTCATCTTAGATGTCGTTTTCATATTCATATGCTCGGTCTGCTTCTTCCATGATGTCATACTCATATGCATCATCGTCATCGCTTGGGTAGTCATACCCCTCTCGCCATCGAGTCAATTTCATTGTCTCTGATTATAGTTAGGTCAAAACGTGTTCCCTTGAAAGCATCCTCCAATATCTTGGAGTTACCGCCATCGGCTTGCATATATGCGCAGATCAATGCGTTTTCGAATCCGCCACACGTCTTGCGCCGTTCGTACAAGGCGTCGATTTGTTCTTGAGTTTTCATTGTATTGAGTAGTTAACAAGGTTAATATTCGTTTTGTTTGAGAATGCTTCTGCGACTAAGGCACAGCCCCCGTAATCACGAGTATCTGTGAAGTATGCATATGCATCAATGAGTTCGGGAATCGTGAACTCCATAAAGTGGTTTATCATCGTGTTAGGCGTTAGCAGTACATTACTTCTCCGAAGAGCGACAGCTGAAGGAATACGTCTGCCGTAGTGGCATCGTCATTCTCCTGAATCAAATCATCGAGATGATGGGGGTAATCGTTAGCCATCAGTTGCATTGCCTTACACATGGAGTCCCAATTCAAGGGATAAACACCATCGGAGAACTCATCGGCTATCAGCACTTGGTGCTTTGCGTTACCCCTTAGGTATGCAAACACCTGAGGCTCCCAACATTCGGGAATATCCAAGTCAGCCAACGCTTCGGGGTTCTCTTTAGCCCACTTGTAGGCTTTTTCAAGTTCACCGTCGAGGGCGGTGTAGTCACGGTATGATGCATTACACATCATGTTAAGCATATGCGTATCGGGGATTTCAACAGTCAATTTCATTTGATTGGGATTTCGAAGTTTGGAACGCCTAAGGTGTAGCCTTGGCGTGAGTCGTGGAGAATGAGCATCGGATGGATGTCGATGGGATTGCCATCGCCCCAAACGTCGATGCCCTCTCCAATCACACCTTTTTCTTGTAGGTATGTATATGCTTGTGTCAGGATATTGCCTGTCGCATAATCGTAAGGCAAGAACTTGGTGACGTTGTTACGTTCATCCTTGATTCTAACCCTTGCACCTCTGGTGTTAGTCGGACCGTAGAACTGAACGTGTATGGAACGGAGTCGGGGGATTGAAGCATTAAAAGGCATAGTGTTAAAGATTTTGATTGGACAGCGTCGTTGCTGTCGCGTTAATAAGTTAAGGATGAAAATTCGGAACTTCCAAATTTATTTTTTTACCCTATGGGTATCGATTCGGTTTTTAGCCATCGGTTACGCATCACGACCCATACGATGGCCTGAAGCTCGTAAGGCTTATAATCAAGGCGTAACGCGACATTCACGAAGTGAGTTTGGAATCGGTCGTACTGCTTTAGGGTGAAGGTCTCAGGCGTTTTCCTTGGCTTCAACGAAGTTGTGCTGAAGGCTCTTGCCATCCACTTGTCAAGCGTTACGACTGACTCGTCACGATCCCCCACGTTTAACGCAAAGGCATACGTCTTAGGCGAGTCCTTGGTGATGGATACAGCTCCACCACGAATACCCCAAGCCCTGACCTTGTTAGCGTTGTAAGTGCAAACCTTGAAGTCGTCAAGCGTCAGGCCATCTGCATATGCCTGACACAAAGTCCAAGCGTCAACCTTGTTGCGAGGCCACTTGTTGTTTGGTGATAATGCCGAGATGATAGCGGCGGCCATTACTCTGGTAATGCTGAAATCATCTGACAGCAACTGAGCAAAGGCCATCGCGTCATCGTACCACTCGATTCCATCGCGTAACTCCTGAGGCGTGGCTCGCCTTAGGTGTACTGCAATGCGCTTCGTGGCATCGTTGAGTTTGATGTTTGAGATTGATGTTACCATGTTATGGTGATTTAATGGCAACAAAAAAGCACTCCGTAGAGCGCCTTTTCGTGTGCCGTGTTATACATATACGCCTTACTCGTCTTCTAGATGTTCATTGAGCAAATCAATAGCACCTTGGACTGCTTCGTCATCTTGACTGAAGAATTTTGAACTGCTGTCTAAGTTGAACAATTGGAATTCTTCCAATTTATCAACTAACTGCTGAATTTGTTCTTTTGATAATTGCATAGCAAAGAAATTTTTGAAGGTTTAATATTAATCTACGATTAGAAATTCAATTCGATTTGACCTGTTGTTTCATCCGTGTTGATTGACGCTAACAACTCCGCTTCTAACGCCTCACGCTTGGCTTGCTGGATGGCTTGTCGTCGGACGGCATCCTGAGGTGACTCCCCTTCGTTTAGGCTGAAAGCACATTCATTCGGAATCGAGCCGTTATGTTGCTTCTTTTGAGCAACCTTAGCAGCCTTGGCTGCCGCATTACGCTTACCAAGGCTTTCAACAGCCTTCCTCGCCTTAGGCACTGAGGCCGTCTTACGCTTCGACTTGGTGATGGGGCCGACCTCCTTCGGTTGGCGCTTCATCTCATCGGAATCGGCGACAATCTCAGAAGGGGTACGTTTGGTTGACGTGGCCTTCTTCGCCTTACGCTTCGCCTTACGCTTGGCTTTCGGTTTCGGCTCGGCTTCCGTAGGGATTTGAACCAAACCCTGCTCGACAAGGAACTCGACAACAGCCTCCAAATCCACAGGAACTGAAGGTGCGGATTTCGCCTTAGGCTTCGCGGCCTTCGGCTTGGGTTGCTCCATGAACTTGACATAGTTCCATAGGGCGTTGATAGCTTTCAAGGCCTCGTCCTTCCTACCCTTGGTAGGATTGAAGGCGACTTTGTTGACTGACTTGGTTACTTCCTGAAGTAACTGTACACGGTTGGGTTGCTTGGCGTTTGCCATGACATAGAGATTTTGATGAACCAACAACGGCGTCGATTCGGGGCCAAAGTTACTGCGACGAATCCTATAAATCCAAATTTGATTTCGCTGATATAAGTTATCCCCCTAAAGGGGAGATAGGTCGGCATCAGAACCATGTATGCGTATGCGGTGTGCATACGTGTATGCATATGCGAAGCTTCCTGCGTGAAGGGGAGCCGATTCTGTTCCGATGGCCCGACCGATAATGCCAACACAAAAGGTTCGACTACTGTCGAAAGCAAAGCCAATACTAACACAAAACAGCAAACAAAAAGCTGGAAATGTGTGCAGAAACTGTACGTCAAGCAAGGCACGGGGTTTCCATGTGCGATTTCCTATGTGTGTGCGTAGCGTGTGTATATATATATAATCCCCCAGATCTGTACTTCTGATCAAAAACCAAAAAAAAGGAGAAGGAGCGGGGGTAAAAGGAGGGGGGGTATATATGTGTCCACTTTTTAAACACACCTTTCCCTAAATATCGTCTAAGGAACTGTACATTTTGTTTCAAGGGGTTGACTTTTTAAAAAAAAAGCTGTAACTTTGCCTTACATTGTTAGTGATGACGCTCAACAAGTTGTTTTAAACATTACAGTGGTTCTTATTTGAGTGCGTGTACGCACTTTAGAACAAACTCACGTCAATCAAACTCAGTGGCTGTAAAGGCACAAGGACTGTCATGATAGTAAAGAGGAAGAATACCTACGAGATCCGCAGCAAAAAGGGGAAGTTGCTAGGTAAGTTCTTGACTGAGAAGGCTGCTAAGAAGAGATTGCGGCAGATTGAGTTCTTTAAAAACAAAAAAAATAAATAAGCTATATTTGTGGCATGGCAGTATTGACAGTCACAATTAAAGAGGAGGTTACTTTGAATGGTAGCCTCAAGACGTTTGAGAACGTCCACACTGAAACAGTAGATGACATCTTCCATAGGATCTATGGGGTGCTGCACACGGCTGAGTCCGAGCTGTTGAACTTTGCCACAGCAGATGCTGGTGGTGTATTCTCTGATGCAGACTTAGATTACTTGAGAATAACCAATCTAGACTCAACTAATTTCATAACTGTTCGTGTTCTTGGGAGCTCCAAAGAGTATTTTGTAAAGATCGAGGCGGGGGACAGCCTTATTTTAAATAACTCTATTATAGATGCAAACGCAACAGGATCTCAATCCTTTAGTTCGGGCAACATTGATAGCATAAAAGCTCAAGCAGACAGCGCCACAGTAAACGTAGAAATACTAGCATTAGCATGAAGCACATTAAGAAGCACGGTGGTATCCACACCATGAAAAAAGGAGGTATGTATGACGCCATCATGAAGTTCATGGGTGGTGGCAACATGGAATACATGCAGGAAGGTGGTAAGCCCGATTTTTTGGACCTAGACAAAGACGGTAACAAGACAGAATCCATGAAGTCTGCCGCTGCTTCTGCTAAGGAGATGGGTAAGGGTGGCCGCATGTACAGAATGGGTGGTATGAATGAGATGGGCCACGGAGGCGTACACAAGTACCCACATGGTGGCGTTCATAACGACGATTCTTCTTCAGATATTCAAGTCATGGCTAAGGACAGCTATAAAACAGCTGATGATCCTCAACCAGGAAGAGACTTCATATATTTGGTAGATGGACAGCCTACTGATTTCACTCACTCCGACATAGCTAACTTGCTTCAGTCTGAAGGTATTACTGGAAAAAACCTGAACACCAGAATGAGCGAACTCTTCACTAGCTTTCCCTCAAGAGGTGGAAGCGTCGAAGAGGAGAGAGCTTTCAGGAAAAGACAGATGGACAAGGTTTTGAAAGATGTGGAGAGTATCGCCTTGGCTGAGAAACGTGTTGAAGGCGGAGGGCAGTACATAGCACCCACAATGGGAACGGGAGCAATGGGTAAGGTAGGACTGGGTAGATTAATAAAAAGTGTTCGAAGAGGAGATGAGGCCAAGGCTACTGACGTTGGATTCATGTCCAATGAGGATCAAATGAAAATGACGAAGCTTGGGGAAATGCAAGAAGGAACCCCCAAGAATGTCAATACCGACGAATTCTTGAGGGCCCTTGCTCGAAACTTTCGAGGAAGTTAATATTCTTCTAGTAAAAAGTCTGTGTAGTTATCCTGTCCCCCTACAGTAAGGGACACGATAGGAGATGGTTCTACGACCTGTGCGCTTACATTTCCAAGCCCGTCCTGCACTACGTAGGCACTAAAGCTGTGAGTGAACTCGCCGTCTCGGTTGTACATATCTACAATCACGAGAGATCCTAAGGCGAGGGCGGTGCTGTTCCTTCCGCACATCTGACCACCAGGAAGCAGCTGAGTTTTATTGGCTCGTTGATTTACGTTTCCGTCACGATCAACGAAGAACACATCAGCGAATGTGTAATCCAAGTAATTGAACGGGGCGATATCGATGTTGTACTGGACAGCATCTTGTGCGCTGAGCGCTGTTGTGGCGATTAAGCCGAAGATTAAAATAAGATTTTTCATAGCAAATAACTGTTTTTGATTGTTTTGTAAATTCGGTTTGCTGATCTCAGTATAGGGGTAAAAAACCATTGCCTCCAAATTTTTTACATAACTTTGCTATATTCAATCATAGATTGAAAAAATATTACCACAACCCTCGTATCAAACGAATAGACCCCTCTTGGGTAGCCAATCGAAATGCAGTTAAGCAAAAACCTATCACTGAAAGAAGTCGTGAAATCCAACACGGCCAGCCGCCTTGGGATCGATAACACGCCCGAAGACTGGGAGATCGAAAACCTCAAGGCTGTAGCAAAGAATGTATTCCAACCTATCCGCGATCACTTCGATGTGCCGATTGCTGTAAGCTCTGGATACAGAGGAAAGGAGCTGAACAAAGCTATAGGAGGGAGCAAGTACTCTCAGCACATGGTAGGGGAAGCCCTCGACTTAGATGCCGACGTCTACGGTCGTATCACGAATGCAGATATCTTCAACTTTGTGAAAGACAACCTGGTGTGGGACCAGATGATCTGGGAGTTTGGAGATAACGAAGAACCCAACTGGGTGCATATCTCCTACAAGTCTATAGGGAAAAACCGCAAACAGATTAAGAGAGCCCACAGAGACAAAAAGAATAGAGTTTATTACACTGTAGAAAATGCCTAAGCAAGTATTTAACTATTCCCCTGGGGACAGCAAGCGTAAGCGCCCAGGAGTACATGCCAAGACAAAGACGTCTAGCAACAAACAAAGCAAAAGCTACAAGAAGGCTTATCGCGGGCAGGGCCGTTAAAGTGAGTTGTAGAAGCGCTGTACCGCTAGCCTGCCTTTCTGCGACATCGCATAACGAACTCTGTAGTTATATTTTGTTTCATCACGGAACAAATGATCTTCCATTGTTTGAGAAGGACTAAGCTTGTCGAAGTGCTTGTACAGATATCCAGCATTTACTAGCGGGTATATGATTCTATCCGACATGCTGTTCCTGTTTATCTGATAGTTTTCTGCTGCCCACGATATAGTAAAGAATTCTAGGTCGTATGCGAACAGCAAAAAGTGCAGATACGATTTGGTTAAGTCTGGGTTAGAATCAATAAAGCTGTCTGTTGCCGATCTTAAGTTTTTGAGGTGGTTATGCTTGACATATTTCTTGGGCATAAAAGAAACATCTCTGAACATCCTCTTCTTAGTAACTGTCGATTTCGGCATCTATGATATGTTGTATATTTGATTCAAACGAATTTACAACATGAGCCCTAGCGACACCCTCTTCTTTGCTGAAATGTATTCTCTAGTCAAGAAGATGGAGGAGACGATAGATGAGTTCGATATGAAGGATCGAACGATGGCATCAATCGTCATAGGCGTACTCGACTTAGACGCAATAGAATACGGAGAGACAGAGACAGAAATGAAGACCATGTACAGCTTTAACCTTCAAGACAGGGCAGAGCTAGAAACCGTAAAGTCGGTCATGGACAATGCGTACAAAGACGATGACGACGACGTCGATCTCGATGACTTCTTGGGAGGCTTGGGCATATCCCTAAACTAATGGAAGGACTTATTAGAAAGATCGTGGTTGGTCTCGATCCTAAAAACGGCATGGCATATTATGTGGGCATGCGAGCAGGAAGCGGAGAGATATCTGCAATAGTGGAAGACGAAAGGCACCTGCATAAATTTGGTAAGCAGAGATATCTGATCTACATTGAGAACGAAGATGGAACTATGCTTTGGAAAAGCATAGATGAAATGTCTTGTATCCTTGAATTTGATCTAAACTTCTAATGAATAGAAACAATCTTCTAACTGAAGGCAACGAGTTTCGACTCCCCAACGGAAACCTTTACACTGGTCAGTACCATGTCCATATATCAAAAGGAGCTATGGTAGGGGCAAGGCATGTAAACGCGCCCCATGATCTGCTGACTCCAGTTAATGAAACCGTAGCAGAAAAAGTATCTTCGATTCAAGAAGAGCTAACAGCTCAGCGTCAGCGTCAGTTAAATCTAGCAATAAATTCAAACAATCAAGCTTCTGCTCAATCGTCTTCCACCCCTCCTCCTTCTGGAGGAAGCAGTGGCGGTGGGGGCTACTAAATTTTAATTAATGAAAACATTCAATTTGTTTATTGTCGAGTTAGAGAAGACAGTAAACGACACCATCACAACGTCTGGTGGTTTAGAGTTATACATAGACAATAGATTCAATGAGTTTGAAAACAGAGTTACAGAAGGCCCTGTCGTGGCTGTCCCGTTCAAGTACGAAACTTGCGTCGAGCCTGGCGACACGCTTTACTTCCATCACCTCGTGGTTGTCAACGAAGGTCAGCCACTTACTGGTAATGATAATCACTACCTTGTCAGGTACGATGAAGACCACGCTATCAATAATCAAGCTATTGCTTTTAAAAGTAGCAGTACTGGGGCTATCTATCCTCTTGCGGGTTGGAGCCTTCTTGAACCCGTCGAAGAAGAGAAAGTTCAAAAATCGGAACTTATCGAAGTTGTCAAACTTAAGCAGAAACCAACAACAAGAGGTAGAGTCGCATTTACGTCTCCTGGGGTTGAAGCGCTAGGCTTGGAGGTTGGTGACGTAGTTGGCTTCAAAGAAAACAGAGACTATCGGATTAGGATAGACGGCAAGGAATACTACAGAACCCGCACTGAAGACCTTATGTATGTTGAAAGATAATTTATTTAATATGACCATGATGGCATCTAAAGAACGAGCAGCAGAACAACTAATGTCTACCCTAGAGCAACACGAATGTTTGATTGCTGATGGTTTTGACGAGGCTATAATAGGCATGAGTCACGGAGCTGTCCCCAAGGCCGTGTACGATATAGACCAGATTATCGACATCCTTTGTAGGGACGATGAGATGACTCGTGAAGACGCTATTGAGCACTTCGAGTTCAATATCGGGGGATCATACGTTGGTGAAAAAACACCGCTCTTCGTTTATTGTAACGAGGGTGGATCTTACTGGATAGGTGATGAGCCGTTCGAATAAGTTCACTACGGTCAGCGCTGCTCGACGCCTTATGTCAAGCATGGAAGTAGCCATCAACAATATGATTGAAGAAATCAAAAAGCCTGTCGATCCAGAGGCTGGTGGGTCTGCTAGGAAGGCTGAGCTCCAATCGATTAAGCAAACAGCAATAGACTGCAAAGAACTTCTGGTAGAGCGCCAGAGATTAGAACAAATGGTTAAAGAGTTACAAGCAAATGGAGAAATCGAACAAGACAAAGACTACTCAGGAGGATTCGCAGAAAAATTCTCAAAGTAATCCTACTGGGTTGATATACTGGTGCGACTATGACTTTAAAAGTGAAAACACCGTATCTAGTAATTTGCGCGTAAACTTCAAGCTCTCTTAGCTCAGCGGTAGAGCAGCGAACTCATAATTCGTAGGCCATTGGTTCGAATCCAATAGGGAGCACACGGTGCCATACAAAGACAAAAAAGATCAGGCTAATGCGGCAGCTAAACACTACCGAGAAAACAAGGGGAAAATAATCTCTAGAAGCTCTGCTAGAAACAAAAGGCAAAGAAAGAAAAACAAAGCATTTGTAGACCGAGTAAAAAGAATGTTTAACTGTGTGGACTGCGGGGAGTCAGATCCAGTAGTTCTTGATTTTGATCACGTAAAAGGGGAAAAGAAAAAAGCGATAGCTGATATGGTTTCTAACTACTACAGCATAAAAACAATAAAGGAAGAAATGAGGAAGTGTGAAATAAGATGTGCAAATTGTCATCGGAAAAAAACACATGAAAGAATGCACTCGTAGCTCAGTTGGATAGAGCATCTGCCTTCTAAGCAGACGGTCACAGGTTCGAATCCTGTCGGGTGTACAAATTAAATTCAATGTCTGTACTTGTAGATATAGATGGCTATGAAACTAAAGGGATTAAGATCGACCCTAACGGCACAGAGGGAGGTCACTTCGAATCGAGTGGGCTACTTATTGTGCTACCAAAAAAACCGAAGCGATCTGAAATACTCTTCCATGAAGAGCCAAAGAAGTTGCAGCTGTGGAGACGCTTGCCTATGCCCGAAGAACTGCAAAGGATTCGAAGTATGGATGAGTGGTTCGAGAAACCTTCCGAGTTTCGGTCAAAGTTTCGTGTATACATCGAGAAAGAGTTTCAACGCAGGAGGGACGGCGTTTGGTTTTACAACCATGGGGAGCCTACGTATATTACAGGGAGACACTATATGTTTTTACAGTGGTCTAAAATTGATATCGGATACCCATCATACCTTTCTTTCCAAAGAGAGATCTTTCTTCACATGGCCGCTTGCGAAGTTGATCCCCGTTGTTTCGGTCAGCTATATACTAAGTGTCGTCGTTCTGGCTACACTAATATATGCTCTGCTGTACTTGTTGACGAAGCTAGTCAAGTTAAAGACAAGCTTTTGGGCATTCAGTCAAAGACTGGTAAAGACGCTCAGGAAAACATCTTCATGAAAAAAGTGGTCTCTATTTTTAGAGGCTACCCCTTCTTCTTCAAACCTATCCAGGACGGTACCACAAACCCCCGCATGGAGCTGGCTTTCCGTGAGCCGTCTAAACGAATCACGAAAAACAACAAGACGTCTTACCGAGGTGATGCATTGAACACAGTCATCAACTGGAAGAACACTACAAACAACGCATACGACGGTGAGAAACTACATATCCTGTACCTCGACGAAGCGGGCAAATGGGAGAAGCCTACGGATATCCGTGAAGCGTGGAGGATAGAAAGAACCTGCTTGATTGTCGGTAAGAAGATTGTAGGGAAAGCCATAGTAGGGAGCACCGTAAACCCTATGGACAAGGGCGGTAAAGAGTACAAAGGTCTTTGGCATGACTCTGATCCAAACGAAAGAAATGCTAACGGTAGAACTAGGTCGGGCCTTTACAGGATATTTATTCCTGCTTACGAAGCCTTAGAAGGATTCTTTGATGAATATGGTAATCCTGTCATTGAGGACCCTGCCGAAAGCGTACACATACATGGTATAGATGGTGAGCTGATAGAGAGCGGAAGTAAGTCTTACTTAAAAAACGAAAGGAAATCTTTTAAGGATGACCCTTCAGAGCTGAACGAAATAACTAGACAGTTTCCCTTTACTGAGGACGAGGCCTTTAGAGACAGTATTGAAAGCAGTCTATTTAACATTGGGAAGATATATCAGCAGATAGAGCATAACGATGAGCTGTACCCCAACCCCGTAGTAACAGGAAACTTCCTGTGGAAGGAAAAGGACAAAGAGGTTGTTTTTTCTCCAACGCCTAACGGTAGATTTAAGGTGTGTTGGATGCCAGACCCCCCAGACAGGAATATTATAAGGTTAGAAAGGGGTAAGCCAGTTCCTCCGTTTCCAGAATATGGTTGCGGAGGTGTTGACTCTTACGATCTTGACGCCACAGTTGACAACCGAGGATCAAAAGGTGCGCTTCACATGTACAATAAATTCAACATGAATCGCCCTGCTAATATGTTCGTCGTTGAGTACGCTTCTCGTCCAGATCTAGCTAGCATCTTTTACGAAGACGTCTTGATGTGTGCTTTCTTTTATGGCTATCCTCTCCTCATAGAGAACAACAAGTATGGCATCGCAAGGCATTTTGAGGCCAGGGGTTATGACGGTTATCTTTTAGGTAGACCATCCCACCTTATGAGCAGGACAGCTCCTAATAACTCTGTAAAGACGAAAGGAATACCTTCTAACTCTCAAGACGTAATTCAGTCTCACGCTCAATCTATTGAATCATTTATTCATAGTCATGTTGGAATCAATCACGAAACAGGAGAAGTAGGCACTATGTATTTTAATAGAACCTTAGAAGATTGGATAGGATTTAAGATAGATAAAAGAACAAAGTTTGACCTTACCATAAGTTCTGGTTTAGCATTGTTAGCTGCACAAAAAGCAAAACCTAAAAAAGAAAGCAACTTTAAGGAAAGGGTATTTTTCAGAAAATATAACGTCTAGCAGCGATTTCTTATATTTGCGAGATATCGAGTATAGTGCCAGAAAAATATGAATTATACAAACAAAAAAGGTAAGAGTTCTTTTCCCGATCCTCTGGCGAGCACGGAAGCTAAAAGCACAAAGGAGTACGGAATCGAGTATGCAAAAGCTGTTGAGTCTCAATGGGGTAAGATGGGCGCAACTAGCTCTTTGTTTGGCAGAAGAAACTTAGTATTTGATAGAAGTAGGGACTACGCAAACGGCACCCAAAGCACAGATATTTACAAAAAGCTGCTTAGATCTTTGAACCCTAACGATGGGGATGGCAGCTTGATGAATTTGGATTACACCCCAGTCCCTGTTCTTCCTAAGTTTGTTCGAGTTGTAGTAAATAAAATTCTCTCTAGGTCTCCGTATCCCAATTTAGAGGCTGTCGATCCGTTATCTTCTTCAGAGAAGAACAGAAAAAAAAGAAAGATAGAGCTTCAGATTCAGCAAAAAGAACAGCTGATGAAGCTCAAGCAAAGCACTGGTGTTGTCTTTGATATAGATCCAGATCAGCTTCCAGATAGCGAGGAGGAGTCAGAGATCTTTATGGGCACAAACACCAAGACTGACGCGGAAATCGCCGCTCAGATTGGAACGAATCTAACTCTGTCTTGGAATAACTTCGTTGACGGCACGTTTAGGAGATGCGTAAATGATCTTGTTGCTTTGGGCATGGCTGTCGTAAAAAGATCCAATGACCCTAACCAGGGCATTAAGACTGAGTACGTAGATCCTACTAGGTTTATACATAGTTATACAGAGGACCCCAACTTTGAAGATCTCATTTACGCTGGTCATGTAAAGACCATATCTATTCAGGAGCTGAAGAGGCTTGCTGGTCATGAGCTTGATGAAGACGATTTTAAAAAGATCGCTGAGTCCGCTAAGAACAGCTACGGTAATGACTCTGCTAGCTTGCACAAAAGCTCTTACAACAAATCGCGTATGCGTCAGGAGTATGGGTATGATGAGTATATGGTTGACGTACTTGATTTTGAGTTCATCTCCGTTGATTGCATACACTTTGAAGAAAAAGAAAATCGTTTTGGTAACGTAAACTTCTTTATGAAGGGCTTTGATTATGAGCCGAAGCAGGGAAGCGTGTACCAGAGAACCCCACACAAGATGGAGGTTGCAACGCTCTACGGCGGGAGTTACATCATGGGCGCTGGAAAGATATTCAACTATGGTATGTCAAATAACATCCCAAAGAATATTCATGACCTGACTCGTTGCACTCTTTCTTATTCGGCTACTGCAACAAACATAAGTAACATGATGCCTAAGTCAATGGTGGATAGCTGCACTGGTTTTGCAGATATGCTTCAGTTGACGCATCTTAAAATACAGCAGGCCATAGCTAAGGCAAAGCCTGACGGTTTGATTATTGACATCGAAGGTTTGGAAAACGTACAGCTCGGAAAGGGCGGTGAACTTCAGCCTTTGGATCTTCACGATATCTATGAGCAGACGGGTGTCTTCTACTACAGGAGCAAAAACCCAGAGGGTGGATTCCAGAATCCTCCAGTAAGAGAAATCGGAAACAGCATTAGAAATATTAATGAGCTTATTGGGCTGTACAATCATTACTTGAGAATGATTCGTGACGCGACTGGCATCAACGAAATGATGGATGCGTCTACTCCGAAAGGTGATACCCTGGTTGGTGTTCAGCAACAGGCGATCGCAGCTGGAAACAATGCCACTTATGATATCACAAATTCTTCTATGATTCTTTTCAAAAAGGTCTGCTCAGATATCGTGAAGTGTTTGCAGATCTTACCCAAGGACTCTGTTATCTATTCGGCCTACGCCAATGCTGTAGGTAAAGAAAACATGGATGTTCTTGCTTCCTTCGACAGTTTACCTATGTACAACTTTGGCGTTCAGGTGGTGAAGGAGATGGAGGACAAGGATAGAGCATATCTTGAGCAAAACATACAGATGTCTATTCAGCAACAAGAACTAGACATAGAGGATGCAATTGCCATTAGGCAGTTGAAAGATGTGAATCAGGCAGAGAGGCTGCTTGTTGTTAGAAGAAAGAAGAGGATTGCTCAGAGACAACAAGTCGCAATGCAAAACTCTCAGCAGCAGGCTCAGATACAACAGGCTTCTGCACAGGCTACTTCTCAGGCAAAGATGCAGGAGATGCAAGCGCAGGCTCAGATAGATGCTCAAAAGATGCAGCTAGAGGCGCAGCTTGAGTCTCAACTTGAACAAATAAAACATCAGTTCAGAAAAGAGATTGAGATCATAAAGGCTCAGGCAATCTTAGGCGTTAGATCTGATGACCAGGAGTTCAAGGAAAAGCTAGAGGTTCTGAAAGAAGACAGAAAAGACGACAGGGTGAAGAAGCAAGCAGTAGAGCAAAGCAAGCTAATATCCCAAAGGAAAGGGTCTAGAGGTGAGATACAGGATTCTCCCGTTGGCTTAGGTATAACAAATCAGTTGATGCAATAATGGCAAGTAAGGTAAACTTAGACGTAGCAGAAAAACTAGACATCACCTGTAGAAGGGGTGATACTTTTTCTTTGACCTTGACTTTGAAAGATTCGAGCGGAACTGCTTTGCAGCTTAGTACTTTGGGATATGAGTTCTTGATGGATGTAAAGACGAATAGCACTAAGGTGGTTGGTGGCATAAAGCAGCGCGATACGATAGCCTCTAGTAATAAGTCTGCATCTAAATCCGACGCTAAGTCTTTAACGCAGGCTCAACAGGATCAGCTCTCTAATGCTTTTGTTTTTAGCGATGGGACTGACTCTGGAGTTGTTACTGTCACCGCTTCGGCTAGCGTTATGAGTCAGTTTCCTGTTGGAGTTTTTACATATGACATTCAACAAAATGTTGGAGGTGTTGTAACTACAATACTGCGTGGTTCATTTAGAGTAAAAGAAGATATATCGAACTGATATGCCTGAGTCAATAACAGTAACTATACCTGACGCTATTTCCCTTAACGTCACGTCCCCCAGCCCAGCTGGGGTTTCTGTGCTGTCTCCAGGCGCTAGCTCGCTAACAGTTACCGAGAAAGGCATTAAAGGCGATACTGGAGCCACTGGAGCTACTGGCCCAACAGGTCCTCAAGGAATTCAGGGGATTCAAGGTCCAGCAGGAGCTGACGGATCTGACGGAGGCACAGATATTTCTCTTGATTCAAGTCCACAGCTAGGGGAAAACCTCGACGTACAGGCTAGGTCTCTTTTTACTAGTACTACCGATGGCGACATACAGCTTACTCCAAATGGAACTGGAAGCATAAACCTAGACGGAACTGTTAAGTTTAAAAGATTCTCATCTGCTCCCGCTGCATTTGAAGGCGGCATGTACGCAGACAATGCTGACAATTTATACTTCGGGGTTTCTTGATAAATTATTACTTTTACAAAAAAAATATAGATGGCTACTTGGAAGAAAATATTAACGGAAGCAGATGCTCAAAGAGATCTTATAGCAGGCGCTGGTCTTTCTGGAGGAACAAATAATAATGTTCTTATTGGTTCTGATGCTGATGTTACTATCGCAGTTGATATTAATGGAGCCACGGATTTAGGCAGCAGTGTTGCATCTGCGGATGAGCTTTTGGTCTCTGACGCTAACGACAGCAACAACATTAAAAAAACTACGGTAGGCGATATTGTAAACCTTGCTAGTAGCGGGGTTAGCGGAAATACGTTTGCTAGTGATTTAAAGATTGGTAGAGATGCAGACAACCTGATTGACTTTGCCACCACTGATAATGAAATTACGTTTAGGGTTTCGGCTGCTGATGTCTTAGAGCTTACAAATGCCAGCAGTGACGTTGTTCTAACGGTGTTGACGGCAGATAAGAATTTCACAGTTAAAGGAACTGACGGTTCTTCTGCAATCACGGCCCTTGATATTGACATGGCGGCGGCTGGTAAAGCCACCTTTAACGGAGAGATCGTTGCCCCATCTCTAGATATTGAGAATGACGTCGATATTAACGGAACTTTAGAGGCTGATGCCATCACCATCAACGGTACGGCTATTGCCTCTGTATTGAGCCCAGTTGCTGGTAACACTAGCCTTGTAACTACTGGCGCTCTTGATACTGGTTCTATTACTTCTGGGTTTGGAAACATTGACATTGGAAGCAGCAACTTAACAGCCACTGGTACTATATCTTTAGGGGCTACCTCTTTCAATGACAACAACATCACTAATGTCGGTGATATTAACGCTGACTCTATCTCTGTTGATGCGGCGTCAGTGGGTTTGAATATTGATTTTTCTGGAGCCAATACAGCAAAGAGTTTTATTACGATTGGTGATAACCTTGCGGAGGCACTGGTTATTCAAGAGGGGAGTAATGATTACCTTCAGATTGTTACTACAAACAGCAGCGAGGCTGTAAAGATTGGTCATGGCGTTTCTGGTACCGCAATTACGATCGGCCACACTACGTCAGAGGTTACCATTGGAGATAACCTGACCGTGACGGGTGACTTAACAGTTAGTGGAACAACTACTACGATAAACACCACAAACCTTGAAGTTGAGGATCACATTATCCTGTTGGCAACGAATGCAAGTCCAACTCCAGATACTGGTGATGATGCAGGTATTTCCGTAGAGACAAGCAGCACTGCTGGTGATAGGGCTAGAATTACTTGGGCAAAAGACCAGGGTGCATCAAATGATGGAACGTATGATGGTAGCGGCACAGCCACTGGCCTCACTGGGTGGTCATGCACAAACCACCAAGAAAGCAATCAGGCCTCTTTCCCGATTGCCATCATGGAGTTTAGTACTAACTCAACTGCACCTACCAACAACTCTGCTGGTGTTGGCAGTTTTCACTATGATACTGGAGATGATAAATTGTACATTAGAACAGCTTAATGAGCGCCATATTGAAAAAGCAGGGCATTGACGTAAAAGACTTCAATGCTCAAGAATTAAATTACCTGCTCTCTCTTATTTCTAAATCTAATTTTGAGGGTAGGGATGTCTTCGTAGTTGCAGACATTGTAAATAAAATTAACTCAAAAATTAAATCTAATGAAGCTCGAAATCAATGAGGTTCAGATCTTAAATCAAGCAATATCAAATTCTACGATTAAAGGTTCTGACGCAAAAACAGTTTCTGTAATTATCACCAAGCTGGAGAAAGAGTTCGAAAGGCTGTACAAGCTCCAGGAAAAAAAAGTAAGCTAAGTGGCAACCTGGAAGAACATATTAACAGAAGCTAGCACTTCCGCCACTAACCTCACAAGTGTTGGTACCCTTACGACTTTGAGCGTTGACAATATTACTGTTAACGGTAATACGGTAAGTTCCACGAATACTAACGGCAATATTTTATTGGCGGCCAACGGAACTGGCAAAATAGAAGTAAGAGGTAATACTAATTCTGGTGCTGTAATTCTAAACTGCGAGGATAATAGCCATGGTGTAACATTACAGGCTCCAGCTCACGGCAGCTTTGCTGGTAGCTACACCCTAACGCTTCCTATCAATGATGGGGATGCAAATCAGTTTTTGCAAACCAATGGTAGCGGTGTGCTTTCTTGGGATGACCCTGCTGCCCTTACTGTAGCACAGGGTGGAACTGGGGCTACTTCCTTTGCTGACAAGGCGGTTCTTATCACGCAAGATAGCGGAACCGACACGGTAGCGGCTGCGGCTATGTCTACTAACGGTCAGCTACTGATTGGCGGAACAAGTGGTCCTGCTGTAGCTACCTTGACAGCAGGCAGCAACGTTACAATCACCAATGCTGATGGAGCCATAACGATAGCATCTAGTGGCGGCGACGGCAGCGGCGGAATTGCTAGCCTCTCTGAAGATAGCAACCCAACGCTTGGCGGTGATCTCATTGTTGGGAGTAATGATATCAAGTCTGTTGGTGATGTAGAGATAGTCGTGGATAGCGACAACAACACTACGGATAGTTCCTTTACTGTTAAGAACGGAGCTGGAACTGTTTTATTTAACGTTAATGAGTCTGGGGTTACCAGCGGCTTGTTAACTACTACTACCCCTACAGCCACCTTGGGGAGCAGCTTTCAACAGGGGGCTTCTGTTACTGGCACGGTAGATAATTTTGATTCTGGCGCAACATACGTTGCAAAAATATTTAATAGCGGTGGCACCGAACAAACGAGCAACGCAGTTACCATAAGCAGTAGCGGAGCAATAAGTTTTACCGCACCCAGCACGGTAGCTTCAGGATATGAGCTCAGGATATCTGCGACAGGAACTGGCAAGCTTATTAGCGATGAGGTGGTAAAAACTTTTGCCATAACCGCTGCCACGACTTTTGCTCACTGGAGACTTCAAGGAGTTGATTCAAGCGGTAACAATACCGCTAATAAGTGGTTTTTGCTCGACGTTGTGTTTTGGACTGGTCAGAACGCAAGCGGAACTGAATACCCTACGTCTCATTTATCATCAGATTCAGGCGGTGGAATAAATGTAACTAGTGGTTATGCTCACAGCAGTACATACGATGATTGGAAAGCATTTGATGACAACCAAGGCAGTGGTCACTGGACCCTAGGCAATAGTACCGCAAATAATAACTGGCTTCAGGTTGAGTTTACTGCTGGAGCACTTAATGTACAAAGTATATACATAAAATCGAACACAACCTACACTGACATGCATGGCATAAAGGTTATGGGAAGCTCAAACGGGAATTTCTCTGGCGAAGAGGTTACCGTCACTACGATTACTGGTAACGATTCTACAGCTGTTACAACAACTAACCTATAATTATGACGCTAAAGGAAGGAGCTACACAGGAGATAAACTCTAGGTGGCCTGAGCACAAACAAAGAAACTGTGCTCTTGTAAGAGATTTTTATGGAGATCAATATTACAAGAATATGTCCTCTGGTATTAGGCTTGTAGTTGACTTATATCAAGCCTTAAAAGAATCTGGAGCATCTACTTGGTCTATATCTTCTTCTGACTCTTCTATACTAGACGATTTGGCTGAAACCTGACACTTTTGTTTTTATTACCTTTGCTAAATGTCTTTGACTAAAAGCGAAAAAGCAAAGCTGAAGCGACTTGGCCTGTCTGGTTTAAGCAAGCCAAAGAGGACCCCATCACATCGTACAAAGTCGCATGTAGTAGCTGTAAGAGTCGGAGGCAAAATTAAAATTATTCGTTTTGGACAACAAGGCGCTAAGACAGCAGGAAAACCAAAGCCTGGTGATAGCGCTAAGACAAAAGCCAAACGCAAATCATTCAAGGATCGACACAGAAAAAATATAGCTAAAGGACCATCCAGTGCTGCGTACTGGGCAAACAAAGTAAAATGGTAAGACTAATTCTATTTTTATTACTGTTACCATTATATGCTTTTGCTCAACCTAGCTGGGTAAACGTCACCATACTTAGCGATCTCTACAGCGGAGAAACTACTTGGGAGATATACAATGGGCCACAAGTTGTGGCTCAGTCCTCTATACCTTACCAGAGCAATAACCTATCTAACGAGATGGTGTATCTCCCGTCTGGGGATTACGAGTTTGTAATCTATGACTCTTTCGGAGATGGAATTTGTTGCGAGTTTGGTGAAGGGTGGTTTGCTCTTAGTAACACGTGCGGAGTTGACACGGCGGTATTCGATTTCAACATCGATCAGTTAACAATTCCGTTTGTACTTGAGCCATGTGAGCCTCTCATCCCTGGCTGCATGGATGAATCAGCAAACAACTATAACCCTTGGGCTAGCGTAGACAACGGAAGCTGCAACGTAAGTGAGTGCCCAGAAGGCGAGGCATTTGTATCTATGGAGCTCACGCTAGACAACTGGCCTAATGAAACTGGTTTTACTCTCGTTGACTTGGCCGTTGGTGAGTTCTATGAACAGGTGCTTCCAGGGCAGTTTAACTTCGCTGATCAATTAGCTACGTACACCTACGACTTTTGCGTGGCTCTAGGTTTTGAGTTAATCCTCACAGATACGTATGGCGACGGGCTCAACGGTACCTCTACAGGGGGCGTGGCTGATGGAGCTGTCACTATTACTGCCTGCGGTGATTCTGTTATATGGGAACTAGAGGACTTGGGATTTACTGAGAACGGTGGAAACGTAGCTTACTCTGGCGCCGTGTTTGTAGAGCCCTGCGAAACGGACAGCGTAATCATGGGCTGCATGGACGACGACTACGTAGATTACAACCCAGAGGCCACAGAGCCAGCAGACTGCTTGACATTACACACCTGGGGTTGTATGGATACAGCAGCATTCAACTACGATGTAAACGCTACTATCTCCGATCTGAACAGCCCCTGCGTAACGACCATTACCCTTGAAGATGATGCAGGAGATGGATGGGGCAACTCACACGTAGGCGTAAAGCAAGGAGACTTGCAATGGATATTTACCGTCGGGCCAGGAGAGTTCTCTCAGTCATGGGATTTAGTGTTAGACTCTGACGAAGAGGTAGATGTATACTACTTCGAGATCGGAGGACCACAACAGCCTCCACAAGAGACGCAGTTTCAGACGCTTCACAACTCTATTATTATAACCAACGAGGCTGGGGACACCCTGATGGTTGAGGGGGACAATCCATTTTTTGATAACGGGCAGGGTGCCCTACAGCCATTTGGTAATCCTGAGTGGAACGTATATCACTTTACCCCGTACTGCGGAACTAGCTGTTTACCATACGTTTACGGATGCTTAGATGTAGACGCACAGAACTACATTGACGAGGCTAATACAGATGACGGAAGCTGTTACTATGCTGCTGGTTGTACACAAGCTGGATACCTAGAATATTATACACAAGGCTACGAGGCAGATTTTGACGACGGCAGCTGCGAAGTGCTAGCAGTATTCGGATGTACAGACGCCGAAGCCCTGAACTATAATGAAGAAGCAAATGTTGATAACGACAGCTGTGTCCCCGTGATCGTAGGATGCACAGATATCAATGCTTTCAACTACGACGAGGAGGCCAACACGCCAGACAACGAGTCTTGCCTGTACGATGCTGACTGCGTAGGAGAACCAGGCGATCCGTACTGGGCCAACGACGAGTGCTACATGTGGGTGATTGATGTTGACCCGTACTGCTGCGAGTCTGAATGGGATAACACCTGCGTAAGCCTGTACAGCTATTGCCAAGACGGTACCGCCACATACATCCCTTACTTCGATTCTGAAGTAAAAGTGTTCCCAAACCCCGTGGCTAGAACCTTGACTGTGAGATCTAGCAATCCTGTAACCATTGAGGTTTACAATTCTCTAGGAGCTCTTGTTGTTCCGCAAACTACTGACAATCAGATTGATATGTCTGCTATGCCAGTAGGAATGTATCAAGTTGTTATTAGACATGACGGTAGATCCATCGTAAAAAACATATCTAAGCAATGAAAAAACTATTAGCTATTGCAATGACGGCAATGAGCTTTTGCTCGTTATCTCAGCCAGACCTGGTTGTAAGTGAGCTCTACACGGACAGCCTTTGTGTTAGTAACATACCCTACTACTCTGTTCACTTCGTTGTAACTAACGAGGGTGATGAGGTCAGCGATTACTTCTGCTACGAGCTAGACGGAAACGAAGCCTGTCCAGACACCTCTAACGGTAATTACCCGTTGAGTCCAGGCGGCAATAGATCCTTCAGTGTGGGCTGGCTTAATTTCAATAATTTTGGTGAGCCTCTAACTGTTGAGGTTGTAAACGATGAAGATGAAGTAAACACGTTAAATAATTCATCAACCATTATTATACCAGATCAACATGAGTGTCCTCCCCTTGAGGTTGATCTTAGCGTAGACACAGTGCTTTATGATTTTGGTTGCGACGTGCTTGGCCCGTATCTAGAACCGCAGATTTTTATGTCCAATCATGGCACTGAAGACATAACCGAATTCTGTGTAAAGTTTCAGATACTCGGACAAACAAATGATACTGTTTGTTTTACTGGTCAAAGCTATCTTCCCCTAGCGTCTGGCTCTATGGCTGTCCAACAGTGGCCTAGGATATATGTAGATGGAGTTCTTAGTCTTCACCTTCTAGATGTAAATGGGGAGGGTGGATTTTGGTGGATGGATTTTGGTATTGATGAGAACACATATAACAACACTTATGTGGAGGTGCTGCCTAACATAGACACTTCTTGGTGTACGTCTGGATGTACAGATGAGATGGCTTGTAATTATATAGGTGATGTATTTATAGACGACGGTTCATGCGAGTACCCAGAGCTGTACTACAATTGCGAAGGTGAGTGCGAGTACGATACAGACGAGGACGGAATCTGTGATCAGCTTGAGATCCCTGGCTGCACTGATCCGCTAGCTAACAACTACAATGCAGACGCAACAGACGATGATGGTACTTGTGAGTATACAGTAAATGTAGCTCGTGAGGTATACGATATAGAACAGTTAAATGTCTACCCCAACCCGTTTGATGATGTAATCTACGTGTCAAACATTCCTGGATCTCTTTGTAGAGTAAGAGATTTAAACGGAAGAGTTGTGGTAGAAAGAACTACTTCTGCTGTGATAAGCATGAACTACCTAAGTGAAGGAACTTACTTGGTTGACTGGATCGTAGAGGGAAAAGTAATTCTAACTAAAAAGATTATGAAGAGATGAGGCTGATTGCTGCTTTGATTTTTGTGATGTTCAGCTTTACTGCTGAAGCTCAGTTCTTGAAGAAGACATTCAAGTTCGCTACTTTCTACACAGCTTTCAGCGGGAACAACTCTGTGTCTGACGTAGATGTTTACTCTGTAGCCAACGGACCACTGCAAGTAGACGTCATCGAGACCCCGTTTGACTACTCGCTCACAGCGGGCGTAAGAAAGATCGCTAGGTTCTCATACGAGAACAGAGCTAACAACTTCTACAGTGGCAACGAGCAGTCATATAGCGATGCTGCTACAATCGGAAAGGTCAAGGGCTTTGAGTTTCTATTTCAAGGCTCGTACCAAAGGCAGCAAGGAGTACAGTTCCTAAACCAAGATCACTTCCTTAGATACGTAGCGAACAACTGGATCGCAAAAGTTGAGTACCTGCAAGACGGGTTTGCTGACGTTAGTTACTTTGAGGGATCGCAAAGAGGCAGGTTGAACTTAGGTAAGAAGCTTTCGCTTAACCTTGGCGTAGTGCAAAGGCTGTCTGAGCCATACGGCTATGATCCGCTCGCAGATTGGACGCTAGAAAACAACAGCATCCACTATACACAACTAGCCATCGAGGAAGGTTACAACGTAGACTTTGACTCTGGAGAGTTCCTGAGCCCTGACGGAGACTTAGTTGCAGAGAACGTACAAGTATGGGAGTCTGTGGTAATACCACAAGTTTTGATTGACTACACAGATAGAAAGCGTAGCGAACTACCCAGCCAGTGGAATTACTCTTTGATTGCTGGTTTTGACTTCTACCATTTCACGCAGGACTTCTGGCTTCACAGCTGGGCTAACGTATTGCCATATCACCTAGATTCAGAAAGCGAATACTCTTATCAAAACTTTCTAGATGGAGACCAATGGATTGACTACTCAGGAGGGTTGGTATTCGGGTGGAAACTAAACAAGAGCCTGGGGATGTTCCTAGAAGGCAGATACCATAAATACTGGAACAGAGAGTGGCACAACTTCTCTGTCGGTGTGAACTACGTAATTATTTGATATGGCAAAAGAACTAAACGAAGACACAGGATTTCACGTAAGCGTCAAAACGCTTGCAGGTATTGGCGCTGGAATGGCAGCCATCATCAGCATGTGGTTTGTGCTACAGGCAGACATTGCAGAAGCAAAGGAGCTTCCCGTGCCACCAGACCCAGAGATTACACGTATGGAATTTGATATGAAGGACCAATTAATTCGACAGACTATTATGTCTACTCAGGAAGATGTCACTGAGATTAAACAGGATATGAAAAGGATCGAAGAAAAAATCGACAAACTAAAATGAGGAATGAAAACTCTTGCCATTGTATTATTTGCGCTATTATCGGCAACTGCTTTTGTGGCTGTTGTAACGGCTGAGGAAACGGAAGTCTGTCAGTCAGGAATTTGTGTTGTTGAATTCAATGCTGCTTTCAACGCACAGAATAGCGTAGATTGGATTGATAAACTTAGCGACTGCGAAGTGGCTAGGGTTGATATCCTTGAGCGCCCCGATATGCAAAAGGATCACAATATAGTTGTGGTTCCTACGATCATTGTTTTTAATGAAGGCGAAGAAGAAAAGCGCTTTCAGGCTAACATTATGATGACCGTTGACGCAACAAAAAAAGATGTGCAGGGTGTGATAGATGAAATTATAATGAGCTCTTTCTAATGAAAACTTTGAAATACAAAAAGGGTGGTAAGTTCAGCATCACCAACAAGAAGATGTCAATCGATCCCCCTAAGGGCTATCACTGGATGGAAGAAGGAGGTAGATACTATCTGATGAAAGGAGACTACGCTCCACACCCTGGAGCTGTAGAGAAGGCTACTTTTAAAATGGCGGACCACCCAAAGAAGAAATAATGGCAAAGAACGCAGCACAACAGGCAGCTATTGCTATCTCTAAAAAAGAAAGAGGCGAAGCGCCCAAAGCCAAAAAGGGCATGAAGTTCAACCCGAAGTATACTCGTGGCAGTTCAGACGTGTCCAGAAGAAAGAAGCTTATGGCACAGATCTCTGCTATTTACAAAAAACACAGAGGCACAAAACAAAAAAGAAAGAAGAAAGGATTTCCACCAGCCGTTGCCGCTCGACTGAAGAGGCTCATGGCACAAAGAGATAAGATATGAAAGTATTAAAGAAGGGCGGCATGTCAGGTTTGGATGCTGCTCAAAAACAAGTGTATCGTAGAGGGCTTGCGGCATACATGTCTTCTGGCAACCGACCAAAGGTTTCTCAACATGCTTGGGCTATGGCTAGAGTAAAGTCTGCTTTTGGCAAGAGGGAGGCGGCTAAGATCAGGGCTGGCAAGGGTAAAAAGAAGAAGAAAAAATAATGGTTATATTTGCATTTATATAAAGAATAATTATGGCTACAACCACTGCAACAATTACACTTTCGAGTAGTGACCTTACTGGTGACGCTCTTGCGCTGTCTACTACAGCGACACTAACCAAAGCTGGAAACTCAACTGGTTTAACTCAGACTACTGGTATCGGTAGAAAAACCACATCTGCCACCTCTCAATACGTTTTGTTTGATGGGTCCAGCTATGGTAACGGAGCTCACAAAGTTTATTTAAAAAACACTAGCACTATTGCTGGGGAGTTTTTAACTATTGAAATTAATTCTGAGCAGATGGGTAAGCTTTATGCTGGTGACTGGGCTTTCTTCCCTTGGGAGGCAAACGCTGACACTAACGACATTAAGATTGCGCCAAGTGTTTCTACAGCAATAACCTTGGAGTACGCTTTGTTTATTGACGAGTAATGGCAACAGTACGCGCTTCACTCAGCCTGAATAGTGCTGACGTGCTTACAAGCGCGTTGGCCTTAACTACGGTGGCTAATCTTAACTGTGACTCTGGCGCTTTGATCAGAGCCAAAGTAAAAGCTACCGATCACGATACTACTGCTCTCCGTATTTACGCTGCCAATCAGTGTAACGAAAGGGCTTACGTCTACTTAAAAAATCTTGATACTGAGCTTGAGCAATACGTTTACATATACAACGACTCTGAAGCTGATGCTCTTGTAGCCAAGATCGGAGGCGGTGAGTTTGCTTTTGTCCCCGTTGCAGTGGACAAAGCTTACGTAGTTTATGCAACCAAGGTAGACACGATGGTCGAGTACGGTGTATTCGGTAACGACAACTCAACTGTTCCGTTCACTGGAGCTGGAATAGATTAATAGATAAGACATGGCACAAACGAAGGGTTTTTTAGAAAAGCTAGTTGGTCAAAGCATGGCTGCTCCTGGCACCTACAACAAAGCCACTGGCGGACAGGGCTACGCCGTTGGGATTACAAATGGTCAAAAATTTTTTGCTGGGTTGGGCTTTGATGGAAAAACCATTAATGTTGATGGTGCTGCCTCACACGGCTATGTGTACACGGACAACGATGAAGATCTCGAAGTATTCGTAGACACAGCCGCTAAAATTGTTTACCCTACAGGAGAAACTGAAACTCTAATATCTATGGATGACGCTGAGATTATCAAAGGCTCATTGGTCTTAATCGAAGGTCACGTTGATAGCGATGGGCTTAGCAATGACGGGCTGTACAAAGTTAAGAGCTTTGATGCCAGTGCGTCTTCTTTTCACCTTGAAAACATCAACTTTGAAGGGTTTTTAGACGACATCAAGGATGGGGTGTCTGACGCAGACGACTCAGGATCTGTTTATGGAACAATGACGTTGCTTCCGTTTCCCCCTACGTTTAAAATAGTTCCGCTTGACGATGGAGGAATTGCTTCTATTCAGGCTAACAACTGGGCTGGAACAGACGATATTGTAGCAGATATTCCAGCGGGAACAGAGCTTCTGGTTGAGGCATTCCAGGTTACTTCTGCTGGCAGCAATGCTTCTTGTATCTGTTACTTGCCCTGCTACCCCAGCCTCAAGTTCCATCCGCAGAAGTAGACTTTACAAGACACAATTAAATAAACATAAATGAATAATCAACCTGATCAAATCGCAGGAATGAAGGTCTTCAGTAATCCTGAGGACCTTGCTGCATCTATGAATACCGCTTCAGAAACCACAACTGAGGCGCCTGTACAACAAGAAGAAGCTGCCCAAGAGCAGCCCGTAGAACAGCCTGTAGTCGAGCAACAGCCCCCACAAGAAGCTGCTCCAGTACAGCAAGAAGAAACAGTTCAGGCTCAACCACAAGCGGTTGAACCTACAACAAATACAGAACCTGAGTATACAGAGCAAGACGTCGAGTCTGCTGTGTTTTCTTTCCTGAGTAATAAGCTTGGTAGAGACGTCACTTCACTCGATGATTTGTCTGTTACTCAACAAACAGAAGCAAAAGCTTTAGACGAAAGGATCGAGGCCATCGCAAAGTTCGTAGAGGAAACGGGCCGCGCACCAGAAGATTGGTTTAGGTTTCAGTCATTGAATCCAGAGGGTATGGATGATATGACGGCTATCCGTATTCAGGTAGCTAATGAGCACCCAAACTTGTCGTATGATGAGCTCAATCTATTAGTCAACAGCAAGTACAAGTTGGACACAGACCTCTACACAGAGGACGAAGTAAAGCTTGCACAGCTTCAGTTAAAAATGGATGGTGACAAAGCCAGAAGCAGCATTGAGGGAATCAGAAGTAGCTATTCTGCCCCTGCGTCTCAGGACAGCTCCCCATCCGAACCAGAATCTTTGATTGACGATGCGTGGATCGCAGAGATGTCCAAAGAGGTTGACGCGCTTGACGGTTTAGAGTTTGACCTGGGCGACGAAAACACTCTTGAGTTTGGACTAGATGCCAACTACAAATCGCAATTGAAGGATCGCAATGCTCGTCTTGACGAGTTCTTTGACCCATATGTTCGGGATGACGGTAGCTGGGATCACGACAAGCTGTCGGCCCACATGGCAGTTATCGACAACATCGACAGGATTGTAAAGTCGGCTTACACCAGAGGATTAGGTGACGGCCAGCGGACTCTTGTTGATACAGCCGCTAACGTCTCTACTGAAAGTCCGCAACAGGTGGTTCAAAACCAACAAACCAATCCGTTGGCTGACCAGCTAAAAAATATTCTCGGCAGTCAGTCCAACAGACTAACTTTTAAAATCTAAAAAATTATGGCTACTACAGCTACTACAACCGTAGACCATACAGCATCTGGTGCTCAGTATAGACTGACACCTGAGAAGTATACTACGATTGATACATTGCTAGATCCTACAAAGGATTTTGTAATTCCTCAACTTGTTGAGACTTACGGTGATCAAGGTATCACTGGATTCATGAAAATGACTGGCGCGGTTATCGCTGGTGGAACTGCCGATCAAGTTGATTGGTGGGAAATCGGTCGTCGTCACAGAACCATCCTTGGTACTTTGGACGCAACATCTGGTCAGTCTGATGTCTTTGTTCCTGATGGAACTGCTGAAACTGCTGGAGCCAACGAGGATCCTGCTACTATTAAGCACTTGCAAAACAACGACATCATTATGAATGTCGCTAATGGCGCGCGCTACTTGGTTACTGATGATCAAAGAACAGAAACCTCCACTTTGGATGGTGATGCTGTGACTGTTGTTCGCTTGGACGGTGCAGCCTTTTCTTCTGCTGACCCAGTAGTTACAGGAACTTTTGCCGTCGTTGGTAACATGTACGCTCAGGGTTCTGATCAGCCTAACCGCTTTGTAACTCAAGACCTCAAGAGACGTCAGTCTCCGTTTGCGATTGTGAAGGGTCGTTACGAAGTCAACGGCTCACAAGCAACCAACATCGGATGGATTGACATCGGAGGCGGTGACTTCCGTTGGTTCATGTACGAAGAGGCTAATGCTCGTAAGCGCTTTGAAGATCAGCGTGAGTTGACTATGTTGTTTGGTGAAAAGCAGGCAGATACTTCTACTGCTGTAGCTAAAGACATCGCTGGTACTGAGGGTTACTTCTCTGCTTTGGAAAACAGAGGCATTCAGGTGAGCAACGCCAATGCTAACCCTCTCGATTCTTTCGCTGAGTTTGACGACATCATCATCGAGCTCGACCGTCAAGGCGCTCCTGCTGAGTACGCTATGTACGTAAACAGAAAGCAAGACCTCGCTATCGACGACATGCTCGCATCTGGTATCGCAACTAGCGTTACTGCTGGTCTCCCAGGTCAGTTCGGTGCATTCCAGAACTCTCCTGACATGGCTGTACAGCTTGGATTCAAGAGCTTCACTCGCGGTGGTTACACTTTCCACAAGCACGACTGGAGATTGTTGAACGATCCTACTTTGGCTGGAGCTGGCGTAGCATTCCAAGGCGTTATGTGCCCTATGTCTCAAGTGGCTGACCCACGAACAGGATCTAAGGCTCCTGCTTTGGCGATGTACTACAAAGAGGCAAACGGATACTCTCGTGAAATGGAGCACTGGGTATCTGGTGGCGGTGTATTGGGTCACACCAACAACGGTGACGCAGGTACTGACCAGGCTGTATTCCACTACAGATCTGAAATTGCTATGTGTGTCCGCGCTGCTAATCAGCACGTACTCATCAAGGGATAATAATTTGAAGTGAGAGAGTGGACCCTTCGGGGTCTACTCTCAATCTTCATAATAACAAACTATTATGGCTATTAATAAATCATATCCAGGACCTCAGGTTGTTTCTAGGCGATTTATCGTTGATGATGGATTGACTGGAAGCGGAGACACTGCTATTTACGGCGTTACTCAGCCCGCAAACAGTGTTCTTGAAAAGGTTTTTGTCAGAGTTTTGGCGGCTCCTACGCTAACATCTGGAGACATTTCACTTGAGGTAGGCACTGAGTCAGATGATCCTGATGACATCATTAACGATACTACCGCCCTGAATAATGTTCTTGATGGTGCAGTTACGATTGCGGTTAATACTGTTAAGGACATGACTTCGGAACTGGAGTCGGGTGTTGCCACTACCTTGAGGACAGACGATACTCAAGTCAACTTTAGGCTGAGAACATCCACTGCTGTTAGTGTGGCGGGCAAGTTTGAAGTTTCTTTTGTCTTTAGAGTCTTCGAATAATCTATTATGAGAAAGGGGGCTTCGGCCCTACTTTTTACTTTGTATGATTTGTTTTACTACATAAACTAAAAAAAATGGCTGCAAAATATTTGTACTTTAATGCCGCTGCTGATGACGCTGTTACGCTTCCAGTAGAAGCATTACAATCAATGAACCACAACGGTGCTAACACCGTTGTGTTTGAATTCCTTACCGACAAGGTAAACGGTAACGTATCAATTACGATTACTACCGCTACTGATAAGGAAAAAGAATTTATGGAGGACGTTTCAAATGCTATTGCTTTTGGAAAGGATCAGTTTCTTGTTATTGCAGATGACGAGGACGGAAAATATATTTCCACTAACGTAGGAACTTCAGGATCTGTAGTCGCTGCTATTGGCAGAGATGTAGGGCCAAAAAGAAAAGTTGAAGATGTGACTGGAGCAACTAATGCTTTGACTGCTGCTCAGTCTGGAACAATCTTTACAGTTAATGTTGCTTCTAACGCGGCAACTACTTTGACGCTTCCTGCAATTACTGCTATTAATATTGGCACGTACTACGAGTTCTTTATTGGAACAGAGAATACTGGAGGCATTGACATCTTGACTGCAAGCACTGACGACACAACTGGTGACGTTTTTGTGGGGGCTTTAGGCATTGGCATCAATGGTGCATGGGGTGCTGACACGGCGCAAGACGGAGGTGTTTTCTACTTAGTTGCTGGCGCTGACGACAACCAGATTAACTTGACGGGAACTGAAGCTAATGGCGCTGGAGAGGTAGGCTCTTACGTGCGTTGCGTTGCTGTAAAGCATGATGGCTCAGCTCACAGTCAATGGCAAGTAACTGGTTGGATTGGAACCGACGATCCTAACGGAACTGGAGCACAAGTCTTCTTAGACAGAGATTAATATCTTTATGTGTTATAAGAAAGGCTCCTTCGGGGGCCTTTTTTATTTTCATTATATTTGCACTACTAATTCAATTTAATATGACTACACAAACTAAGAAGTCTCCTGGGAGACCTAAAAAAGCCCAGGCACCTGCACAGGCAGTAGCACCTGCTGCCCCTGCAAAGAGGAAAGCTCCAATCCGTAGAAAAGAAAAGGTTAACGAGCATAAAGAGTATCAGATTGTTCGCGGTGGAGGAATTGTGTATATGCTGCCGCAGAAGGGAGTTACCATATACGACAAAGAAACGGACAGCGTAAGAGAGATTAGGTATTGCCCTAATGAACAGTCTATCTTTAGAGATGAGCAATCAGACAACGCACGTCGTGAATCTGTAGCCTTTCGTGACGGTAGACTGTTTGTCCCAAAGGAAAAGCCTAACCTAAGAAAGTTTATAGAGGCTCATCCGCAAAACCAAGCAAATGGAGGGTCTGTCTTTAGGGAAGTGAACAAGAAGAAGGATGCTGAAAAGGAGCTCAATAAAGAGTTCTTGGTAAACGAAGCGGTCATGATGGTGCGCGACAAAAGCATTGAAGAGCTGCTACCTATGGCCCTGTACTTCAAAGTAGGCATTAATCAGCCAACCACTGAAATCAGATTTAACTTACTGCGCATTGCAAAAAGCAAGCCCAGTGAGTTTATGGAGGCATTTGATTCACCGCAGGTTCAATGTCGAGCGACTGTAACTCAGGCGGCAGACTATCAAATCATTAATGTAAAGTCTAATGGTGTATACTGGTTTGACGCCAACAGCCTAATTGTTTCGGTACCTGTAGGTCAAGATCCTTTAGATGTAATGGTTAGATTCTGTTTGACAGAAAAGGGCGCCTCCGTCTTGTCGTCCCTAGAGGAACGGCTTGAACGTCTAGCATAAAGAAAAGGCCACCGAAGGGTGGCTTTTTTGTTTCGTATATTTGTTTCATGGACAGAAAGTTTTTCTTCTTTCGTAGGGAGCCAGAGTCAGAAACCAGTTCATCTTTTTCTGATACGGGTGTAGGGCTGAGCACGGTGGCTATACCATCTGAAAATCTGACGTTTATAACGGCGGGTAAAAAGAAGGTTACGTTCACATTTAAAGATTGCAACGGATTTGAAGATTCTTTGCTTCAAGAGGGCGAGTCGATCCCAAAAGCAAACATTACTGTATCGTGTAAAGAAGGAGAGGAAGCTAGCCTTATTGAAAGCGTCATAAACTTTTTGTCTAGAAACACGCCCAAAAACATCATGAAGTTTGATGTGGTTGCTGGTGAGTCTACTTTCAATCAAGCTGTAGTCGATAACATTAGCGACGTGACCTCTGTCATCCCTGCTAATCCTGTCAACACCTTTACTAAAGAGGTTTCATTGGGTGAAACCAAGCTGAAGTTTCAAAATACTATAGCTGGTATTACGTTTCCTGGAGAGTTGCCTGTATTAGATTTTAACCACGAGCTTATTTCTGGAATAGCAGAAGGCGGTGGTGCAATTAGCTCAATACCAAATGCAGGCACGGCTGCTGTAGATACTGGTAATTTTACTTTTGTAAGCAGCGGTGTATTTGGCCCCTCTGACGAAAGCTCTCTAAAAGAAAAGGCTGTCACTATTGGATCTACCGCTAGATTTAAGATGGCGTCTAATCTTAATGTTACCTCAGGGGATTACACGGTTTATGCAGCTATTAATTTTGGCTCTTTTACTGATTCTAATTTATACGGTATAGGCGTTTTATATTCAGATTCTGCTGGAGAGTGTTTTGGGTTTGGCGGCAGACATAAAAACAATGGTGCTATTAATCAAGGTAATGATGAGTTAATTTCAAGAAGAGACGTGTTTTCTGTCAGGCATGCTGGGATCACTGGTATAGCTCCCTTTGCAAGCACTGTTTCTACTGAAGACGGAACTAAATCTACCCGAATACCAGATTCAAATGTAGATGCTAGCAATTACGATGCGAATCACGTATTTATCATAAGAAGAGATAAAAACTTCAATATATTTCTTCACGATAGAAGCGGAAATATTATATCTAAGATACCTGCTAAAACAAACATAACCGACCCTTCTCTGGTGGCTTCTTCACCAGGAAGAACGGATGGAGATTTTGTTGTTAATGGTGTAGGTTCAATAAGGAACAACATAGGTAGGTTTTACTTAAACAGGTTTGGAATTATAAGTAGCGACATTGGTGCAAACAACGCTGCCAACCTGGCAAAGCAACTACACAAGTTTTACGGCACAAAATAGCTGCCTTTTGTTTTTTGTATATTTGTGTTATGGTAAGCGTAATACAAGTATATAATGCTTTGAAGGACCTAATGAATAAGGAGCAGAAGGGTTTTATCACCCCTGCTGTATTTAATTCGTTTGCCCCACTTGCTCAAATCAATATATACAACGAGATATTCTCTGAGCTCATAACTTCTAAGCGGCTGTCTCGTCAAAACTTCGATCCAGGTGGCAATGTATCTCAAAGAAAGCAAAAGCTAGAGGATCTGTCATTTTTTGTTAGAAGAGAGACGATTAGTGTTGGGAGTGCATTTGATGCAGACGAAACAATTTCTATATCTGGCTTAAGTCCAGATAGCTTTCAAAAGCCTGACGACTTATCAAAGATCATATCTATATCTGCTGTTGCCACAACAGATGAGAATGTTCTTATCGATATCAACCCCTGTGAAATAGTTTACAATCCAGCGGATTTAGATAATCTTTTGGTGAGCAATTTGTCTTCACCAACCAATATGTTTCCTGTTGCGTTTGTGTCTAACACTACAATAGAGCTGTTCCCAGAGGATGCAAGTGGGGACATAGAAATAACGTACTACGCCAAGCCCACCTCTTTTAATGCTGATGGAGGGATTGAATCTGGTCAACCAAACATAGATGTGCTTTTAGTCGGAGGCACAGAGCTTCCTGGGCCTTCAAGTAGAAACTTTATGTTGCCTGCTCACTACTTAAATGAAGTAGTTGTAGAAATGGCTAAGCTAGTAGGGGTTAGATTAAGAGATCCCAATGTAACAGTATTTGCAACGAGAGAAGAAGCTTCTGAATAATGGCACAGCATAAAGTAAAACTTAGTCAAGTCATTGGTGATTTTAAACTCACGATGGACGGAGATGATTACGCTAGTAACGTCTCTGATGTGGCGCTCAGAAACTTTGCTTTGAGAGGGGTGAGAGAAATAGGTTTTGATTTAGGCAAAAAAATCAAATCTATAAAGCTTCCGATTGCTTCAAACAATAGCGTTGCTCTGCCCAACGACTTTGTAGATATGTCTAAAATTGGCATTGTAGACACGGATGGGGTGTTGAGGGTGTTTGGCAATAATAAGTACATCAACTACTCTCGCAAGTATTCTGCCAATGCTGATGGCGTTGCAACAGTTCTTTCGATAGACAATCAATACGTAACACCTACTGATTTATCAGAATCTGGTTCTGATAGCACATCGATTTACGATGGTGGTGATCATGCGATTGCCAGCAACAAAGTTTTAGATACGGAATCTAGCAAGGGGTCTACTACTGGTGCTTCTGACGATCCAGATGCTGGCGACCTGAGCTTCTATATATTTGAAAACTATCTGTACCAGGGCGGAACAGGCAGGCTTTATGGCTTTGGAGGGGGGCATACGCCAGGCGAGTACAGGCTAAATCTTGATGAGAACAGAATCGAGATAGACACCAATAACGACTACACGGAAGTGGTGTTAGAGTATGTGGCTGATGAAGCTAGGTCGGTAGACCCTGAGGTCCACGCATATGCAGAAGAAGCCCTGAGGTCTTACATGTACTACAAGATCGTAGAAAGAAAGGCATCTGTTCCGTCTAACGAAAAAGCTAGAGCTAGGGCAGAGTATTACAACGAGAGAAGAAAGGCCAACGCTAGACTCAGCAACTTCACAAAAGAAGAAGCACTTAAGACGATTCGTAAAAACTTTATGCAAGCACCTAAGTACTGATGCCGATAGATAAGATTACACCTAGGCAGCTTGATTCTGATGCGGACTCAAAGCTGGTCAAGAAGTCGTCTTTTCTAGACGCTTTGAACCTGTATTCTGGCGATTCAGAAGAAGGGAATAGAGGGGTGCTTAAAAATATCAAGGGCAACAAGGAGTTGGAATATGGCCCCGTACGGCCCTTTGAAGGCTCAAGGATTGTGGGCAGCGTAACGGATAAAAAAACAGACATAGTATATCTTTTTGTTTTTGCTTCAGATCCAACTTATCATGGCGTTTGGGCTTATGACTCTAGAGGAATTCTTGCGGGTGATGGTATAGAAATAGTTAGGTGCATATACAGAAGCAATCAGTTCAATTTTCCTTCTCAGGGTTTTGTAAAAGGAGATGTGGTTCACATCAACAAAAAAACCCTGAATAGCGATGATCCTGACTTAGAGAAAGACGCTATACTATACTTTACAGACAACGTCAATGAACCAAGAAAGTTAAATGTATACCGAGCATATGACTTTGTGATTGGTACAAATAACATACACGGGTATACTGGAACACAAGAGGAAATATATGACGAAGCAGACTTCATAACTGCCTGTCCTAAAGCGCCCGTAGAGCCGATAACTTTTTCGTTCTCTAACGACAGCTCCAGAAAAACAAGCAACTTCAAGACCGAGCCTGGCTTCCAGTTTGCGTATCAGAACGTGTATCAAGACGGCTTTGAGTCAGCAATATCCTGCTACTCTGATATAGCCTTTCCGCCTACAATTATTGGTCAGGGAGCTCAACAGGTAGATCACTCTTTGTTCAATCAATGCGACCTAGTGATTCCAGCCCAGGGCAAGGAGATAGCAAAGGTGAAGATCTTAGCGCGTAAGGGCAATACATTTAACTTCTTTGTCATAGATGAGGTAGACGTTGTGCCAGGTGTGGCAACGACATTTCCATTTAGAAATGACAGAATTACTAAAGGTGTCCCTGAGTCAGAAGTAAATAAGCAGTTTGACAACTTGCCAAGAAAGGCGCAGTCACAAACTGTGGCTTCTAACAGGCTTATGTACGGCAACTATCTAGACGGGTACGACAACGTAACAACTTCATGTATTGCCACTTTGCAGTATGCCGACAGGCCAAAAGACTTCGTTGATTTGAACATCAAAGTGAAGCCTGCTTTGAGCTTGCACGGAGTGGGTCAGAAATCAACTGGATTCGAATTAGACCTCTCTGAGATCCCTGATGTTTACAGCGCAGGAGACACTGTGAACTTTACGATTACTATAGCTCCAGAAGGCAACTGGCATCTTTACAATTTCTCAGGCAACGAAACTTCTTACCATCAGACAAGATTGGTTGGAGCTGTAGAACAAGAGGCCCCCGATGGGCTAATAGATGGCATCAATGAAGAAATAGGGCTTTTCGTTCAAGAGGCTGGTACGGCTGGAGAGGCTTATCTCGCTGATAATGATTTTGCTTTTGGTAGCGGAGGAGGTGTAAATAATTCAACGCAAGTAACGTGGAAATCAGGAGGTGGTAATGTAGATGTAGATGGGGATACAACTCTCGCTGTATATGGAAGCAGCGCAGGTGCGCCTTTGATACTGAAAGGTGCGCCAGTTACCTTTACTGCTAACTTTAGTTTTGGGGTTGACTACCCTGATGGCGGAAGAAATGCAGTCGCTAGGGCTATAAGTTTGATTATATCGCCAGGTCCAGGCAGCGGGGCCGAAGACGATGCTGGAGGCGATGGAGACTTTACAGAAAACGGAGATAACGTATAGGCTATGGCGCAACTTACTGATCAAGAAATACAAAATCTCATAAACAATGATGAGATAATTGGAGCAACAGAAGATGGCGTTTCAAAAATAGTTTTGCAGCCTAACGGCCACCGATCTATTTCTGAGGTGAGCGTTAACATCCCTCTGTCCGACGGCCAGATAATACCTCAAAGCCGTATTGCTGACCCCAATGACGAGACTAGCCCTCTGTCTAAACTTATTGTCGCCGTCCAGGAACAAGGCGCTAGCCCAGTTGACCCAGAATCGATGGTGCCTATAGGCTTTTTCATAGTCAATGAATATAAAGCTGACTTTGATCTTGAGATAACAAATGAAGATGTAACAAGGCCAAGGTTCATTATAGCTATAGATAGGTTGTTTGATGTTCAAACTGTTACCTGTTTGCATGCTCCTCCCAATCAATTCGTTAATAATTTAAATACTGATGAGTTTGTTCTTGGATCTCCAGTTACAGAGAATTTGGGGTGGATTGTCTTGACTCGTCCGACAGCAGAAGCTTTATTCAATGGTATTCTTGCGGGAGAATCTTACACCTTAAACACTTTTTTAAGTGAGACGGGTGTAGGCACATACCTTGAGACGTTACTCACTACCCCATTTAATTTAGACGTTGAAGGAATTGATAGTTCATTAGACACATTGCCTAATTATTTGCGTCAAGTTGGTTATTTAGATGCTTTTAATTTAGTTGCCTTGACTGGATCAGACGCTCCATCTTCTTTTTCTTTGTTAGACGGTGAGGGTGGTCCAGGAGGCGGCAGGGCAAGGGGTGTGGTGCAGCATACCAATGAGGAGGGCGAGCTGGTTGATGTCGGTCAGGTTGATTTCGATGATGCCCTTATGTTTAATCAGGGTTCGGTAACGGTAAACCCAGATCCCGATTACACGGGAAATGAGGCCAATAACAGGTACGAAAGCTTGTTTTTTTACACTGGCACAAAAAGCGTTTTGTTCAAAAAAGATCTCTCTGATGGAGTTAGCTTTAGGTATCAATCTTCTCTTCCTCAAATAAACAGGAGAAATGTTGAAGTAGGAAGTGGCGACACCGTTTCATTATTTCCCCTTAACGGTACAGAAGGTGAGTTGCCTGAATTCCCGCCTGGTCAAATTGCTGTGGGTATTGTAGATTTTAAGAGGCTTCACTCTTTCGCTGAAATATCTACGCTTCTTTTCTTTATAAACAACAGGAACATAGAGGATAGGTCGTTCAAGACTAACGCGAACCACGACTTCGGAATCATATACTACGATCAAAGGGGCAGGCATGGCTTTGTAAATCCTTTGGTGACTACGTATGTACCTGGGTACTCAAATGATGAAAGGCAAGGCCCTCCTGGCTCTGTATCTGTAGAACTACAGCTCAACCATACTCCTCCAGACTGGGCACACAATTACAAGATTGCGTACTCTAGAAATACTAGCGTAGGAAACTTCGTGCAGTATTCTTCTGGTGGCGCTTTTATCCAAGAGATACAGGATCAAGAAATTTCTGAATCAAACCAGAACATCTATGTGTCTCTTAATTACTTGCAGCAGCACCCTATATCTTACTCTACTGCTTACGGAGCAAGAGGCATTGATGGCGGGCTAAATATCTACAAGTATCAAGAGGGCGATAGGCTGAGAGTTATATCTTTTGATAACGGAGGAAACGAAAATAGAGAATACGTTCCTTCTAGCTTTGAGTTCGAGGTGGTTGATTACAGAATACTAGAGGACAACGTAGATAATCCTTTGGCAAATGTGCCTGTTCCTACGAATCAACTTGGAGCTTTTGTTGTTTTGAAAAATAACCCCTCGGCATATGGATTTAACTATTCTGCTGTTTCGGCATTGTCAGACAATTGGGGGAAGAACTGCATCTTTGAGCTGTACAGCCCCTTGAAGTCTGCCGAAGAAGAGGATAGGATCTACTATGAAATCGGTAGCACTGGAGCTGTGCAGTATAACGCTGACGCTACGGCCCTCGTTCACGAGCCTCAAACTATTACGCTAACAAAGGGTGATGTGTGGTTTAGAAAGGTGCCTGTCAACGTAAGAGAGTTTTCTTCTGGTCAATTCAACGACTTAATTTTTGACCAAGATGGAGAGATAGGTAACCCCACACCCAACTTCAAGTCTGTTTACCTAGAGACCATGTCGGTTAGCGATCTTTTCAGATCTAACTCGCACTCTATAGGCAGGCCAAACGTAGTATCTGAGTCGGCTGGACAGGTAATTAGAGAGTCATCAATCACTTACTCTGATCCTACCGACCCTTCGTCAAAGAAGCCTAAGTTTTCTTCCTTTAATCTGTTCAATATAAACTTCAAGGATCTGCCTGAGGTGTATGGCAACCTGACGTATCTCGCAAACTTCGGTGAGTTCCTGGTTGCGCTACAGAAAGACAAGGTAAGCCTAGTCCCCTTGAATAGAAACGTACTGTCTGACGCTTCAGGTGGGCAAAATATCATCGCTTCAAAAGAGATATTGGGCAGTGCAATCTTTGTAGATGAAGAGAAAGGCTCTGATTCTCCAAGCTCCGTAATCGAGATAGATAGCAAGATATACTTTGGTAGCACGGGATCTTTTTCTATTTGCAAAATGGAGAAGTCCAAAAGAGGCTTACTTACTATTTCTGATAAGAACGTAACTGCTCTAATTAGAGATGAGATAATCGCAAAGCAGGGAGGGGCTGGCGTGGTTAGGCTGGTGGGCGGATACGATCCCCTAAAAGAAGAGTACCTCATAACTATTTTATCTGTTGAAGAGATATCATTTGATGACGGCACTAATCCGCAACTTGTTGAACAACCAGGAGGTCCTGTTCAAGACCCTGGCCCACAGATAGCGGATAGCTTGATTGTTCCAGACTCCAACCTAGACGGTGTTATAACCATCGAGGATCTATTGGCTCTTGAGCTTTATCCGCCTTTGATTACGATAGATGCGCTGGAAGAAAATGGCTTTACTGTTTTGGTTGAGGGCCAAGTAGCGGTTGACCCAGACGCAACGGTAGAGGACCTTATAGAAGCGGGCTTGCTTACCGTTGCAGATATTTTGAATTCTGGCGTGATAGATGTAGAAGACCTATTAGTTGAGGGTCAAGTAGTAGTGGATGACCCAACCCTGGTTGCTAATCCAGGCGACTTTATTGTCCCAGACCTGAACGAAGATGGTGAGCTTACTATTAATGAGATACCTGGAATAAATGCTGAGAATTTTGTAACTCAGGCTGCATCTTATTTGAATAATCAAGTAGGCACATTTGAGGTGTTTATGCAATTGTTTGACGCTTTAGGAATAGACATCAATGATGTCGCTGAGGAGTTAGGTGTAGAAGTTGGTGGCGGACTGACAAGTTCAATCACAGACCTCAATCAGGATTCAGTTATTAGCGTAAACGAAGCGCTTGATTTTGCCTCTGATAAAAAAGTAATTAGCGCCCTTATCCAAAAGCTTTCTTCTCCCTCGCAATCTGTTAGTGGCGACAATCTAGATGGAGAGCTGGTAGATTTGGGAGATATTAGAAGCCTTTTGTTAAAGCTAAAAGCAATAGACTTAAATACTTTAAAAAAATTGCTTAGCGATTCTAACGTCGATAGTCTTACTGGCACTGATGATTTGCTTACCATATTGGCAAACTATGGTCAATATACAACCGACCTTGACTTAGGTGTAACATTTGATCCAGACGAATAATGACCATAGCATACTCAGACAAATACAATTTGTGGACCACCAGGTACAGCTTTGAGCCTACCTGCTATGGCACCGTAGGGAACACCATGATTTCGTCAAAAGAAAATGGTATATACAAGCACGACGTCAACGAGATTAGGTGTAACTTTTATGGCGATAGCTTAGGTTGTAGCCTTGAAGTCGCTTCGAATCGAGACCCTTCTGCCATCAAGTCGTTTAACTCAATCTCTTTAGAAACCAACAGTCCCGATTGGACGGCAACTGTATTTACGAATGATGAATACAGCTCAGCGAGTCAAGAAGCGCCTGTCGGTAATTTAAACCCCGTCAGCGGCCGTAGTTTTAGATCTAGAGAGGGCTTTCAATATGCTGCAATACGTAGAGACACAAAGAACTCAACTAAAAATATTTTTTCTATAGGTCAAAGAGTTTCTAGTGTAGATGTCATTGGGCTCGAACAAACAATTGCGACTGTTAGGCTCAACTATAACTCTAGCATACCGCCTAATATTCCCCATACTACTAATTTGCTTAACAATACTTCGGTAAAAACTATTGAGGGTGCGGTAGGATCAGAGCAATTAGTCAATGTCATAGAGGGTGCTACCATGAAAGCTGTTGGTTTGGGGGATCGTAGCCTTACGGTTCAATTCCCAAACAACAATTTCTATTATAATGAAGATTCTATTGACGCTATTTTTCTTCCAGAAGATGATGGTGTTTCCTTGGGTTTAATTTTAGTTGTTGAGTCTACTTCTGCCTTAAATGGAGACAAAATGAGGGGGCCATATGCAAGAGTATCGTTAAGCACTACTACTACCGAGGCTATTGAGCTGCATGCCATAAACTTGGACTACAGCCTTTCTCATTTGGACGCTAGCTTGAGTCAAAATGTTACAAAAAAGAAGCAGTCAGCCCAGCAGCCGCGCAGTAATTCACGTTTAAGTCAAAATCGTTAAATTTGTAAATCATGATGGATTTATTTTGGTTCGACTTCCCAGGATTGAGTTATGCGATTGATCCCATAACTATAGCACTTCTTGCTGGTAGCGCAGCAGCGGACTATTTTTCTGCTGAGTCAGCGCGTGATGACGCTCAATCAGACGTGAATCGAGCACAAGCTGAAGCCAGGGGGTCAGTAGCTGATCTGGCTAAAGAGAGATACAAGAAGAGTCAGGACGATGCAAACTTAGAGGCCATGATGACTGGCTTCCGATCTGTTGGTATGGAGCCCTTGCAGACAGTTCAGGCTCAGACCCTAGAGGCCCTTAGTACTGGAGGTGAGCGAGCGCTTATGGCGGGGGCTACACCTCTTGCGAGTCAAAGTGTACAGGCTCAAACTGCCACCCAGGACATGGACTTTGTTAGGGAGCTACAAGGAAGGCAGGTTGCGGCTGAACGGACCGCAGAGATAGATGCTGCTAACGCGGCTGCTTCTCAGCAGGCTGCATTGCTCCAGGCACAATTAAATCAAGATGCTTTGACGCAAGCTCAGGCTAACCTTGGACAAACAGAGGCGGATCTTGCTTCTTCGCTTCCAGAGAGCTTAGCCGCTGGGCTTCAGCTTGCTCAGGTTATGGAAGATGGGGGTAAGCCCGTAGTTCAAAAGCTCGATGGCCCAGAAGACCACGACAAAAAGAAGTTCGCTATTATGGAAAGCGGAGCTGTCATAGACGAGGACAATGGTGAGAAAGTAGCAGAAGCTACGGGTCAGGAATACATACTTAATTCAAAGCAGGCAAAGGGTATTCACGATGAGTACGATACAGTAACAGAAAAGATTAAGTCTGGTAAAGATCTCAGCGAAGAAGACTGGATGGTTTTTTACAAAGCTGTAGACGCTGTATTTAGCTTGCCACAATTCAATGAAGAAACAGCGTAATGTCAGAAAGTGTAACACCTTACGTTCAGAGAACTACTTTTGCTGATGCTATAAGAAGTGTAGTTCCTCTCATGGCGCAACAACAGGCGCAAGCACAGAGGCAAGAACAGTTTGAGCAATCGCTGGCTTTGAGGTTGGCTCAAGAGCAGAGGCTAAGCGCCAAGAATCTTTACGATGCTCAACAAGATCAGTTGAAAGCGGGCCGCAAAGCACAGGCAGAGCTTGCTGGATTGAGTGGCGATTTCAATTACGATGATGCAGAGGTGGCCGTAAAAGCTTTTGCTCAAAAGGAATTTGAAGAAAACCCTGAGCTGTTGACTAGTTTCAAAGATCAGCTAGGGACTTTTTACTCCAGGGCTCAAGCAACACATGATTTCTTGGACGAAAGACAAGGCGAGTTTGCTGATTACACATATGGAATCAAGAGCATCGATGGTCAACAATGGACTGGCAAAGAGCAAGATTTGAATAACATTGTAAAGCGATTAAACTTTGGTGCTTTTGATCCTACAAGCCTTACTCGTGACGGAAATACCATCGTAGCTTCATACTACGGGCCTGAGATGGATGAAAATACTGGTAAGCCAACCATTGTTGGCACGGGTCCAATCGAAGATGCCCCTTTCTATGACAGAGAGATACAGATGGGTCAATTTAGCCTGTCTGCATATACAGCTCCACTTGCTAGTAGAGATCCGCTAACCTTCTATGAGAATAACATAGATAGCATACTTGATAATGTAGTATCGCAAAGGGTTCAAGGTCAGCTTTCAGATTTAGAAGCTGAAAGAAAATACATTCAAACATCTCTCATCAGTGCTTTGAGCCCCCAAACTGGATTAAGCCCTGAATTAGAAGAGGCTAAAAACACGGCCATAGAGATGTATGCTAACGCTAATGGCAAGCAACTAAGTGAAATCAGAGGCAATCAAGATGAAATTGACAAAGCTGTTGCAGCGTATGCTGGAGGCGTATCAGAGCTTCACGTTGGCGGATCTAGTGACGATCAGAGGTATGCTGGTGTTTCAACTCTATACAACAAAGACTTTGGCACTATATACAGGCAAATAGAGAAGTTGCCTATTTCAGAGCTTGAAAAAGAATCAGAGTTTAGACAACGTGTTCACAACATGGTTTTTAATGAGGCAATAGGTAATAGCAATGCCATGAGGGGTGCTAGAAACTTTGCCAAGAATGATTATTTAACTGAAAACAGCGGTAACGTATCGGCTGATACTTTAGATGACGATGATCGAAACAATTATCTCCAGGACCTCGAAGACGCGCTGATTGGGATTGCCCCACCCTTTACTGATTCCGCTAAATCTAAGGCGACCTCTACTGAAGTTAGGAAGGGACAAGAGGCTAACGCAATTTTGGAAAGCGCTTCTCAAATCTCTTCTTTACCGCTTTCAGACTTTGATGCTGAGATCTACGAAGGGGCTGGGGTTGAGGTTGGAGAAGATTTTGATGTAAGCACCTTTGAAATGCCTACATTAAATGTTGGTTTTGAATTGACTCAATACCTTACGGATCAGTACACAAGAGAGCCAGGAAAAAGGATAAAGAGAACGATCGATGAGGATGGTAAGCCAATACCAAAGAGTCAACAGGTATATGAAGAGCTTCCAGGTGATGCCAAAGAAATAGTTGAGGCACCTAAAAAAATATCTGCCTTCATAGATGAACAGGGTCAAAAGATCATTATGCTTCATGGGTTTGCAGATCCAAGCATACCTGCTGTTTTCATTAACATCACTCAAGACCAGCAATCTAAAAACAGAATTGATCAGTTGCTTTCAAGCCCATTTGGGGGTAACATATCGATTGATGAGTTGTTTTTAATTCACAACAAAAATTTATTTAAGTAATGGAGGATAAGTTTTCACAGCTGTATGATTACTTGAGTAAGAATCAGAACTACTCCTCCCTTTTCCCTGAGGGCACTACGCAAGACTCATTCAAGCAGATGTATGTTTCTGGAGAGCGCCCCATCGGTAGATTGTTTCAAGGACTTTCTATGGAAGAACAGCTCCCTTTCGATTTGGGCAACCTGTCTCAGTTTTCTGAGGACTACTTCGGCGTAAAAAAAAAAGAATCGACCGTACCGTTCGAGGGGGTCGCGGGGGATCAGGAATTACAGCAGGCTTTTCCTTCGGCCCGTCCTTCTACGGTTGCTTCGTCACGCGCAGATCAGCTGGTAAGTCAAGGCGATGGAGCCTTGGACTTCACTGTAAGACCTGGCCTGTTCGGGTTTAATGATATTAGTATCAAGCCAGAGAGGCAGTTTCTTCAAGGCAATCTTGGAAATAATGTAAACAAAACACCAATTGTTGGCGGTCTATTCGATCAATACTCAAGGGCTCTAGCTGTAGGCTTCAGCAACTTCAAAACGATAGACGAAACCAGGGCTATGTTTGCTGGTCCTGATGAAGAAACAGTAGAGGCGTATTATAATTCTATGCTTGAGCACCAGCAGAGAATTGATCAGTATGGCGAGAGCGCAGCGATGAAAGAGTTTCTAAAGAGTGCAAGGGAATATGTTGATGGAGGGAATGCATTTGGTGGGCTAAAAGCAATGCTAGAAAATCCTAGCGTAGTGCCAGAGTTTTTGTTGCAGAGCGGTCTAAACATGATCGACCCTGAGGCTATAAAATCTGGCTTAAAGGTTTTAACCACGGGCGTTGTAGCAGGCGGAGGAATAGGCATGTCATTTGGCGGGCCCTTAGGCGCTGTGCCTGGAGCTCTCGCTGGAGGTGCAATGTCAGTCCCATTTGCTATGGCAGCGATCAATGGAGAAGTCGATATAGTTATGTCATCAGCTGAGTTCCTCAATGAAGAACTAGAAAAAGCTGGCTTAGATTTTGAGCCAGAAGCTATACTTCAGATCCTTTCAGATGACGAAAAGTATAAGTCGATTAGGAATAGAGCTGTAGCTAGAGGCAATACGGTTATGACTGTGGATGCCGCATTTGGCGCTGTAGCTAGCAACGCTTTGAGGGCTTTAAGAGTTGCAAACAGAATTAGCGATAAAGTTCTTGTGGCTAGCGAGCTTGCAGGCGAGGTTGCGGCTGGAGCTGGAGGGGAGTCACTCGCTCGATCCGTGGCTGGTCAGGAGCAAGACCCTCTTGAAACAGGCATAGAGGCTGGTGTTTCGTTATTCACGACTGGCCCTACTAATCTTGCTTCTACCTATGTAGGAATGAGGCGAGATAAAATGTTGAATGGAGAGATTGAACGATTGGTATCAGCCAACAACACTAAAGCCTATTTCATAAATGATGGCAGGCTTGACGCCGATGGCTTTTCTGACTTCATAGAAACTGCCACCAATGAACAGCTCCTAAACACAAACATAAGGGTAGACAACGATCCAAGGATGCTTGGATTTGTAGAGGGTAAGTTGGAAAGAGCTCAGATAGAAAACGGTTTGCCAGAAGGTGTTTCTGATCAACAGAGAGCACAGCTTATAGAGTTGGAGACTAGGCTGAAGAGATTGGATGGTAGCACTAATCGTAGCGCTGAATCAGTAAGAAAGAAGTTGAGGTCGGAGATAGACGATATAGTTGAAAATATAGAAGCCCCCACTACAGCTCCCGTAGAGCCATCCTTAACAGGAGATCCCGCCTCACCAGAAGCTACTGTAAGCCAAGCGGAGATAGACGCTGCTCAGGCAGCAGATCAACAGCAAGCAGCTGAAACTCAAACCATGAGATCTCAGCAGACTCAAGAGGCTAGGTCTTTGAGGCAAAGACAAGAAGCGGAGGGTGTGTACTTTGAAAAGTCATACAGCTTTAGTAACCCTAAAGAGTTTCTTGCCGATGTTTTAAACAACAAAACGAAGCTGCAACGCAAATGGCTTCGTGCTAGTAGGTTAAACCCTAGGTCGGTGTTTGATGCAGTAGAAGCTAAGCAGGCTTTTATCAGCTCAGAAATGAGCAAGGTGCAGGCTCACGCAAAAGAATTTGGAAGGATAGAAGCTTCTATTGCTAAAGAAAGCAGAAATGATTGGGCGCAGCAGTTTGATGCTTTACTCAGAGGCGGAGAGCCTGGGGAGCTTATGAACTCCCAGTCTATTTCTCTTGCGAGAGAGATGAGAACCAACGTAGACAACCTGTCTTTGCGGCTTGTAAATGAAGGAGCTGTAAAGATGAGCGAGGTGGACAAAGTATTGTCAAACCTTGATACATACCTTACGAGATCCTACAAGCTTTTTGAGCAGAGGGGATACAAGAATCAGCTTGCTTCTGCCGAGGGGCAAGAGATAGTCAACAAAGCAAAGCTGAGGCTTAGAGCTGATAACTACGAAGGAGTAGTAGATCTCGCTCAAAGAGATGCTTTTGGCTCTGAAACCTACACAGCAGAAAACAATCCTGATCAACTAAAGTTTGAGGAGTTGCTTGAGCAGCGTCTTGACGCTAAAGTGTCGGGCATTCTCAACAGAGACGGTAATTCGTTTGCTGGTAACCCCAAGCTTGCTAGCAAGGACTTAAACGTCTTAAAGGAAAGAAAAGAAATACCTGTAGAGATTAGGGCGTTGATGGGGGAGTTCAGTGATCCTCTTCAAAACTACGCTCAAACTATTCTTCGACAATCTCAACTTGCAGAGAACCATAGAGCGCTAACGACAATAAGAGACAAAGGCAAGGGTGTTTATTTATTTGATCAACCCCAAGGAGCTTTTGACACATTAATAGCATCTGAAGGTAGCGAATCCTTGAGCCCGTTGAACGGTCTTTATACCACAAAAGAAGTCGCCGAAGAGTTCAATAAAGCTGGAGCCAATATGGACTTTAGCGGTCCATCAGAAAAGATTATGGGCAACTTTTTTAGCGGATGGCTTAAAGTTACTGGTTCGGTTAAATGGGCAAAAACGATTGGATCTGTTGGAACTCACTTTAAGAACGTATTGGGCAACCTGGGCTTTATGTGGTCCAATGGTCACACAGATCTTACGATGATTCGTGAGACGTTCAATACCGTGAGGAATGATTTAGGCAGCATGTCTGATGCAGATTTAAATGCAAAGATGCAGAAGTACATATCCTTAGGTATTGTAAAGCAAAATGTGGGGCTGGGAGAGGTAAGATCTATGCTTGGTGAAGAAGGCAGCTTTGACGATATCGTTTCCTCTAGGCTTGACAGCAGAGGAAAAAAAATGGCTCAGTCAGGCAAAAAGTTTGCCGAGGATTTGTATCAGGCTGAGGACGATTTCTTTAAAATAATTGCATACGAAAACGAAGTATCCCGTTATTCAAATGCGGAGTACGGGGTCGAGCCATCCAAGCTTACAGGGCAGCAATCACAAGAGTTGGATGCTAAAGTTGCAGAAATAGTAAAAAACACCTATCCAACTTACAGCAGGACACCCGAAGCTGTTAGATTCTTGAAGTTGAATCCCGTCATAGGAAACTTTGTAAGCTTCCAGGCTGAGTCATACAGAACTGCCTTCAACATTATTGATACGGCTCAAAAGGAAATAAGATCAGATAACCCAGAGATAAGAAAGATAGGGGCCAAAAGACTGGCTGGCGTTACTACCTACCAAGGCGCAAAGACTGGATTGATAGCATATGGCGGTTCGGCTGCGGGTGCTGGACTTATGGGTGTAGCAGGAGCGTTAAATCCAGGTGCTACCGAGATAGAAAAACAAAGAGAAAAGGACATTAGGATGTATTTACCTTTTTGGTCTGAAAACAGCGACCTTTATGCTAGCAGCGGAGTTGAAAATGGAAAGTTCCGATACAGAGACCTATCCGCTTCAGATCCTTTTGGCGGCATATCAAAAGTCATGAACGCTATCGCCCTGTCAGAGGGTGGCATAGACGGAGAGGTTAGCATGAACGCCTTTATAGACGGGTATCTAGCTGTGCTTGAACCTTTTGTTGGCGTTGACATTGCTACGAGAAGAGGATTTAATTTGCTGAAAAACGAAGATGATTATGGTCGGCAGATATACAACCCAGAAGATTCTTTCTCAAACCAAACAAGAGAGATACTGAGCTATGGGTACGAAGTGCTAGAGCCTGGTACGTTTACTTCTTTGCGTAAAATCTACAATTCTGAAGAAAAACTCAATGAGTTGTTTGGTCAAGCTACTGGCTTAAAAGAGTTTGAAGTGGACTTTGAAGAGCAATTTGGCTTCAAAGCCAAGGCTCTGGGCGAGCGTATGGCTGATGCAAGAGACCTTAGAAAGAAGAACGCTGACTATGAAACAGACTTTTATGAACAAGAGTCTGTTGATTTGGCAAACGATGCGCTAGAAAAAATAGAAGAAGAGATTAGAGAGTTCGCAAGAGCAGCAAATAGACTGGGTGTTCCAGAGGAGTTTCTTATAGAAAAGATGCGTCGCATGACAAAGTCTGAAGGCAACGTAAGCCTTTCAGAAGAAAGAGCAAGAGATATATACAACGGTATATTTGTACCACTAACAACAGAGAGATGAGTGAGAAGAAGAAAATAAAAAACACGAAGCTTGGGGCTTGGCTAAAGAGTAAGGCGCCTAACGTACTCGACACGGTAGGGGAGCTGTTGCCAGACCAGGGGGCTCTGGGGATAGTAAAGAATCTGATTGACAAAGATCCCGAAGTAAATACCGATGAAGGTGCAGCTATGGTAGATGCAGAGATAGAGTTCCAGAAGAACGTAACCGAGCGATGGAAGGCAGACATGGGCAGCGATGTAAAGCTTGCTAAGTTGATTCGTCCCATCACCCTGATCGCTTTGATGAGCATGTTCATGATTACCATGATCCTCGACAGTCTGGATAACTGGCCGTTCAATGTAAAGGACAGCTACATAGACTTGTTGCAAGTGCTCATGCTCACAGCTTTTGGTGCATACTTTGCAGGTAGAACGATTGAGAAAGCGAAGCGATGAAGATAAAGAAGTATCCACATGGCGGTGTCCACCGACCAGTAGCGGAGTCAACATCTGTTCAGATGCCTGACCCTAAAGCATTGCAGGCCCTTGAGGATGCGGAGAGATTGAGCTCTGTAAGAAGACAAGAGGAAATAAATACATTGGGCTACCCTGCTAGTCATGGTGGTTCGGTAAGGTCAGTAAACCCGTTGTTTGACATCCTCTCGATTGGCGGACCAAAGTTTTTTTCTCAAATAGGTAAAGCTGGGATCAAGCAAATAGCCAAGTTTATAGGCAACACACCCAAGACTCAGCTTGACAACATGGCGCCAAGAGATATCGTGCTCAAGGCGTTAGACCCTATGGACGAGCTGGCTGAACGCAGAGCCAAAGAGAACCTTGAGTTTGTATCTGAAAGAGCGATTAAGCAGGCTGGTGCAGAAGACTCTGGGGCGCTAATAAACTTGCAATCTAGATCCGATGCTTTGCTTGATGACGCCATGGCAAAAGAGATTTCAGAAAGACTCAGGCTTGGCAGGAAAGCAGATGATATATTCAGTCAGGCTTTGGTGGATGACGTGACTAGAGTTCGAAATGTTGGTAGCGCTAAAGATGTTTCTAGAATTGAAAACTTGCCTGGTTACGACAAGGCAGATGAGTACGCAAAGCTTTTTGAAGAGCTGGGGTTGAGCAAGGATCAGGCTATGACTCTGCTAGAGGAAAGATTCATGATGGACCCAGACGCTGTAAGATTGCCTTTGAGCGCATATGGTAAGCAAACTAAACGTCTGAACAGATACGGCGGTGTTGTGCCAAAGAAGAAGAAGAAAAAAGGCATGAGGGTCAAGAAGAGATGAGAACTAAAAAGAGAGACCCCAAGGTGGGTACGGGCAAGAAGCCCAAGGGATCAGACAGGAGGCTGTATACTGACGAAAATCCGAAGGACACTGTTCGGATAAAGTTTGCTACCCCCGCTGACGCTAGGGCTACGGTAGCCAAAGTGAAGAGGGTCAATAAACCGTTTGCTAGAAAGATACAGATCCTTACAGTTCTTGAGCAACGAGCTAAAGTCGCTAAGAAGCTAGAGCAAGCTAGGATAGCTAAGGCTGGTAAAGAAGCCATACGCAGAGCACACAACCGTAAGGCTTAGTAATCCGTCTTGTACTTCCAGGTCCTGTAAGAGCTAATAGACTTTAGGTCGGACAGATTAATTCTAGTGATTACATCCTCCCTGTTTTTTCTCTGATATTTCTTTTTGTATGCGTCAGCTTTGTCTGTAACCATAACGTCCTCTACGTGATCTTCGCAGTACTTCCTTAGGTCTTTGGTATCTACTACGCAGAAGCCTCCCTCTTCAGGCATATCAAATGCTACGATGCTGGAGTAGCCGTACATCCATCCAGGATTCCCATTTACGTTTCTGAACTCGCACCATATCTCGTCAGGTAGATTGTTTCCTTTCACGTCCACCCCGTGATTTGACCCACCCTCAAAGCTCAACCAATAGTCTACATGCATGTGTATGTCTTCCGAGCTGCGGCTCTTCATGACTTTTAGTCCGAGCTCTTCTGCCGCTCTTTTGAAGCGCGTTTCAGCTACCCAGCCCGTCTTCGAAGAGTATCTTCGCCTGCTCTCCTTCATCGTAATTTGATTCAAAGTGTTCGTAACATGCATCTTTTACTAAGTCTAATTCGTGATCAAGCATAACTTTCATGACGATCAGCATGTTGGCGACAACGCCTGGGTTTATGCAGGGGCTACCGTTTTTGTCATGCAGATCTTCGTAGAAGTCTGTTACTATACTATGCAGCCTTATCGTCGCTATTAAGTAGCTTTCGGCTAGCTGCTCTTTTGTTAGCTCTTTGTTTACCATACCCTAGTTCTTTAATCTTTTCTATCGCCTGTTCTATCTGACCTTTGTTTTTGCAAATGAACAAAGCTGGGACTGGTTTTCCTGAGTCTATCAAGTGATTGAGGAACAGCTTCCAACGCATCGGAAAATCATGATGCGAAGGAGTGTACCCCTTGGTTTCGATTATCCATCCCTCGCCTGGTCCAACGAAGTCTGGTGTGTATTTAATTGGTAAAACGACTCTATTGCTCCTGTCGGAGAGGTCTTTCGCCTTGGACGTCATCTTCAAGTACGTGCCTGGGTATCTGAACTTATCAAGCAGGACGTATTCGTGTTGCTCGTAAGAAAACTTAAGTCCAGATCCAGACAAAAGATCAGCGCAGGTCTTCTCTAAACCGCTTTTGTACTTTCCTAAGTTCTTTTTTTTGGCGGTTTTGCGTCTAGCAGTTCCTTTTTTGCTACGCTTCACGACCAAAATATACACCTTATTCGTTCAAAAACGAGTCGTTTCTAGGAAAATTAAAGTTTGATTGACTTCCACCATCTAAATCTAGGCTACCGAACAGATCCTTCTGGGTCTTGTACATCCTAAATCCTGTGCGTGAAGTATTCATCTCAAATCTGACTGGCTCTTCGATTGGCGTTGGCTCTCCGCCCGTTTCTACGTCGCGCACTTTACGTATGTGAAGTTCTGTAATCTTTCTATCAGACGGAATGGGATGCTGCACCTTTCTGTGAATCGTCATAAAACAATCCGACCTGTTTACAAACTTTCCACCACCTTCTGTGTCCTCTGCATACGGTGCAATCGGCAAGCCATCGCTTCCTTTCCTGCGTTGCGCTTCTGTCACGGCATGCATGTTCAGCCAGACTGCTACGTTCTGAGAGGTAGATAGAGTCAAAAACTCTGAGGCAGCTTCATAGTGGTAGTCATGCACCCCAATAGAGCTGTTCTTCATGTCTAACTTCAGGCTGTTGTATGGATCAACAAAGACCCCGTCCACTGGCTGCTGCTTAAGTATCTTTTCTAAAAACAGGATAATATCAGAGTAGCTGTATATCTGCTTGTTGCTGATAATCGTAAAGTGTTTGCCCAGCCACTCGTATGCCTTCTTGCGTTCGGCATGAGTCATAGAAGATATGTTCTTATTTAAGGCAAACTGAATTAATGACATCTTCAAAGAAGCCGTTCTATTTTCCGAAGAGTACACCACCCAGTTCCATTTGTGGCGCACCGTGGAGTTGATCATCATGTACAATGCCATCGTGGTTTTACCTACGTTGCTGTGACCATTGATGATTACAAACTCCTTCTTGTATCTAAAGTATTTATCTAGCTCAGGGTCTCCTGTATCTAACCCTATGGGTATTTTACCTTCAGCAAAATCCTCAATCCACCTGAAGTCTTCGTCATCGGATGATATGAAGGACATATCCCCGTCGTTAATCAACAGCTCCCTTCTGACTTTCTTTTCGTCATCTATGGTGACCGTGATGGGATCTTGCTTTCCTTTATCTAAGGCCTCACGTATTGTGCGTATAGTGTGCTCCTCATCCTCAACGTCGCGCTTAAGTATTTCCCTGGTGAGTACGCGAATGACCTCCTGCTCCTCCATCCTGCCAGCAGACACGAACCCACCACATAGCCTAGCCGCACGTAAAAGCGTATTGTGTTTTTCCCCGTCGGGAGCTTGACGTATCATCTTCGCCGCTAAGTTTAGCTTGACGTAGTCGGTATAGTCTATCGCTTGAGATGATGCTACTTGTTCTTTCTTTTCTTCAGATGCAAAGGCGCCAAAAAGATGACTGCTCTCGTTTACTACAATGTCAGGGTCGTATGACTCGTAGCAGGCTCTAGATTCGTTTATTCCCGTGCTGTCTACATCTAGCTGGTATTGCTTGTCGAAGTAGTCTACAAGGGCTCTAAAATGGTCCCTGTGGCGTTCAGGATTGGTAATCCTTACCAAAGCCTTTAATCCATCACCTGATGGAGATATCCAACACGAATACACGTATGGATCAGTTGCAAGTATTGGCTTTGATTTTACTACATCAATGTGGTCAAAGTCTAACACCACAAAGGAGCTGTGCTTTTCAATCCCCTCGTCTTTCCTATCACCAAACTCTCCGCTAAACAAGACAACTGGCAGGCTTTTCTTAAAACTCTTGTCCCCTCCCCGTATCTTTTTTATTGTCTCTTCAGAACTCCCTTCTTTGATTCTTCTTAAAGCATCTGCAATAGCGACTGTGTATGCATCGTTCTTCGCCTTCTTGAAGATGTTTTTATAGATGGTTACTCGCATCGGAAGTAGTTCCTACTTGTTTGATTGATTCTATCCCTTGTATTATTATTCTTCTGTTCTTGGCCTTGGGAGGCAACAGCTCCCTATCAAGACGCGCCATGGTCCACTGGTCGTAAGCCATGATATCTTTTGGGTTATCGTACCTACTTACGATCCATACCGATCTCTTCTGTAAGAATTTTTTCTTGTGGAATCTGACCGTAGCGGTCATGTAGTATATAGGCTTGCCCATGCGTAAGGGGAAAGAAAGGGGGTGGAGCTCAAGCCCACACCCCCAATCGATGCGTAAACCCTTTTACTCCTATGCTAGAACGGAAGGTCAGTAGCCTTACCGTTTTTTGCCTGATTGTTTCGGCGCTCCTGAGCAGCTTCGCTGTTCGGGTCCCACACGCTAAGGCATGCCTTACCCGCTTGAGACATAAATAGTTTGAAGCGCACATTACCGCCTTGACCATTCGCATCACGCTTGGTGGTGTACTGGTCAACGCAGTCTTTCAGTTCGTTGTCCTTGAGGCGGAAACTCCACCCCATCAACTCACCGTTTTCATTGTAGCTGGGCTCATCAGCCCAACCTACGAGAACACTCTCGTACTTTTTCTTTTCACTCATGATTAGAGGATTATAAAGATTAAAATAAATAGAATTACTGGTATGAGACCTTCAAAAATCTCTTCCGTGTGTTTGTCATTAAACTTCATACTGTAAGTAATCTTTTGTTGGGTCGTAGTCTTCTCTCAAGAAGGTTCTGATCCTGTTTATTGCATCATTGAATTTCATTTCTCCCACAAAGATTGTCTCGTCTGTACACTTGACAAGCGCTGGAAGGTACGGATAAGTTTTCTCCTGCACAACCCAATAGAAGTCTTTTATTCCAAAAACCTTCGTGTATATGTAAGCCTGTATGTCGTAACAGAAGTCTCTCACGGCGTACCGAAACTTCTCTGCACTGCGAGCAGACTTGCTGTCGCTGATGAATCCGTTACCAAGGCAGTCGAGGAATCCTTTTACTTGTATTCCATTTATCTCTTCGAGAAAGCCTACTTGGTAGTCGCCCGCTAGGTAGGTGTCAAGTAAGCCACATGTAGCAAGGCGGTCAATCATATCGTTTGCCATCTTCCAATCATCGTGTGATACGATTGTCTTTCCCTCCTGAAGGCTTTGCGTTTTCAAGAGCTGTACTGCCGCCTTATACTCTGAAGTCATAGATGGTTTCTTGGTATTTTTCGCTCTGTCAGATAGCTGTGCCATGATGTGTGTCTCTGACATTACCACGTAGTGATTCATTGCTTTTTCTCTTTCGAAAAGCAGCATGTCGTACAACGTACCAAAATCAAGCGCGTCTGATTTGTACATAAGTTCACCTTTCATGTATCGGTCAAACTGAGCCATATCACCTAACGCCTGTTTTACTGATGAGTAGGACAGGTGTGACTTGTCGTATCGTTTCTTTAGTTCTTCGGGTATATTCATTAGTCGTAAATTGCTCTTCCTTCTTCGTCTTTGTATTCGTATGTTTCAATCTCCGCCCAATGCGTGGGATCGCTTGGCGTAAGCCAAAATTTCTTGCCCTTGGAGTTGATGAAAAACTCTGCGATATCTATGTCACCCACGAAGTCTTTGTGCTTTATGAAAAAGAGGCCAGAGAAGTCTGGGTTACTATCTGATGTAGCAACCCATGACTTCTTCATCTTTAGCTTCAACGCAGATGCTCTAAATGCAGCATACTCTTTCGGGTCTGTCCTGACCCTATCAACTTTATTCATCTAACAAACTTCTTCAGCCCTGCTATTTGCTTCTCTGTGAGCTGATCGCCTTTCTGCTTTATGATTAAATCAAAGGCTTTTTTCTTGTCTGTTTGAGACTTCAGGTATGCCACGGCCTTGTCCATCATATTCTCTTCGGGCTCTGACTTCTCTTGCTTTGCGATAGCATCTGACACTTCGTTGGCTGAAGCGATAGAAGTTTCTATGCCTATGCCCAGCATTGCTAATGCTCTGCCTATGGCTGATGTCTCGCAGTTTTCTATGAAGCTCGTCTTGTTAATCATGCTGCTTCCATGCACTTCGTGTGCGTGACCTGTAGCTATAATGCGATGCTCTGTGTCTGCTACTGATGCCTTGCACACACATTGATCGGACTCAAGCAACGGGAACTCCGTTATTAGACTCCAGTTTTTGTATTGGTCTTCTTGCCTAAAGAACTTGATTCGCTCGTTGACTTCTACGTAGTCCTTGCCTTTAATCTTCGTTGTTTTGAACTTGTAGTTGCTCATTTGTTAACCTTTGATTTAATTGTTCTGCTACACCTTGTAGCGTTTTAATTCTTCTGTTTACCCGCGATATAGCGGATTGTATTTTTTCTCTCTTCAGCCAAGTGTCACACAGCGACCTCGCTAGGTCGTAGTTGTCTTTGTATCCTGCCCAATGCTCTAGGTTCGCCTTATGCTTGCGCTTGTGATGCAGCACGGTTGCGTGGTTCATCCCGAAAGACCTTGCTACGTTTACCACGGGCATCTCTTTGGTCATGGCAACCATCATGGCTGCTCTGGGCTGTACTTGATAGGCTAATCTGCTGTTGTTTCTTGGGATGAGGTTGAGTTCTTTGTAGTACTCACTAAGCATCTTCTGAACTTTCAGTTCCATGAATTGAATTTTGTCCACCAAACGTACAATCGAATTGTTAATAATCCAAGAACAGGAGGAACTTTGTTTCTCAACGCTCTCTAACAGCGTGTCACGGGATCTCCCCGCGCACCATGCGTCCCTCCCTGGTCAGCGTTCTGACCTCTTCTTCAAATCGTGATGTATCTGAGCGTACCTCACCATGCTCTCGGATATGTTCAGTGTTGCTTCCATAAACTTACGCTGATATTCTTTTGTCTGCATTGATTCTTCGAAATGTTCTTCGGCTACGTTTGTGCCGTGTTTTACGAACTGTTCAAGGTGCTCGTGTACGGGCGTGTTAACCCAAAACTCTACGTCGAAGTCAACAATGTCTTGTATGGCAAATAAACGTGCTAGACGCGCTGGTGGCGAATCATTTGGGTATTTTCTTTTAACAAATACTACGGCTTCGTGATTGGTCATTAAGTATTTTTTTTCGGTTTCTTGCGTGTCGTGGAAATCTCCACCTGAGTTCCCGTATCTCTGTCATGTCAAGCATCTTGCTCATGGCGTTTTGCACCCTAATAGGTTTGACCCTCTGTGATTCTGCAATCTCTCGCTTTGTGAAGCCTGATGCCCACAGCGTCAGGTACGTGATCAATTCGTCTTTGGTTACGATAGAGCCTTTGGTTGCTCTGAAATGGTTGGCCTCGTTTATCACCAAGTCAACTTGGTCGAGGGTGTTTTGGGAGAGCTGTATCAATGTTATTGAGTTTACGTTTGTAATTAATTTTAACTTGTGAGTAGACGTGTTGTATCCACTCGTTGTAATCCTTCGCGGGATCTTCGTTTGCACTACTCCTCACACAGATGGTCGAGGTAGTCAATCCATTCGAGGCCGTAGATTTCTTGGAGTTGTTCATGTGTCATGCTGCTTTTTCTGTTCCAATCTTTTCTATGGTTTTGTCAATCAGGCTATCAAGCATAGCTCCGAGGTCTTTGTGCCAGTGGTCCGCACCCAAGTCCTCCACCTTCATCTTGACTAAACGCACGTTGTCGTGGTCCCCCGTGAATTGGGCAACAGTATCAAAGAAGCTACCGTAGAACGAGGAGATTGAATGCTCGTCGCACTCGTAGTTGCCGTCATCGTCGTACATCTCTTCGCTCTCGATGATGTTGCATCCACCGTTGTTGTAGACGTCGTAGTAGATTCGGCTGATGGCTCGGAGTGCCTCGCCTTCGCTAGTGGCTGCTCTGCCTGTGTCGGGTACAAGTGCCTTCCAGTATGCGTTGTACTCCTGTTGGTATCGTCCTTGTTCGTTCCAGTATTTCATTGCTCTAAGTTTTTGATTAGTTTTTCTTCCAACAGGTAGTACATAGTTTCTGTAATGGCATCCGAGATTTTCTCCATCAGCCAGTCATTGTCATCGAGCGCACTTGTAAGAACCTTCTTCATGTCTTGCTCGCTCAGGGTGATGCCCGTCTGTCCTGTCAATCTTTCGACATCTCGTATGTCCCATTGCATGGACGGACCTACAAAGACACCTGCGTCATTAATTAGAGGGTATTTATTCATTGTTGTGAAGGCATTTGAATGTTGTCTTGTTCGAAGAACACGAGGCTGTAATGCTCGTCCCACGTAGTACCGCAGTTGTGGCACTTGACGTCGAAGTACACAGCATCGGGGTCGTACTGGTCTTTCAGCGTGCTGTAACTGATGTGGCTGTCAGCCTTGCAGTTTGGGCATACGCCTTGTAGTGGGTCTTTTATCATCGGTCTATTATTACTTCTTGTATTGCATCTGAAAGGGCGTCTTCCATCTTAGCTACCACAGTTTCAATTTCACTGAATGAAAGTTCCTGTTGACAAGCATATAGTATGGCAGTCAGCCTCTTGTATGCACCTGTGTCATTGAATGCTGTGCTGATGCGCTCCAGTAATTGGTCGGTTTGTTTTTTTGTCATCATGTCTTGTAGGTTGAGGTTATCATTTCTCGTTGTGGTTTATAGCGCATAAGCGCAGTTCATGCATTTCTTGTTCTGTATTGGCTTTGAAGTCAAAGCGTTTCCATGATATTCCGTCGAATGTAAAGTCATAGAGGTCTTCGTGAAGCTCGGTATCATGCACCTCGATTACTACGAGTGCATCATCGGGGTATCCCGCCATCAGGTCAATTAGTTCTTTCTTTGTCATAGTCGTGGTAAAAAGTGTTCGTCATTAGCCAAGATTCCCAAGATGTCGTGTACGATATCCTGTGATCGTATGTTTGTGTCTGTGTCGTTGGCTGTGTTAGCCACACGCTGTGCCCATTGGCGGAAGATTTCGAATTGTTCGTAGCTCATAGTGTTGCTATTCATGTGTTAGAGATTGGTTGAATGTTGTCCCAATCGCGGTTTATCTCAATCGGGAGTTTGTAGTAAGTATTGGTCACGGGGTCTACCCAAGTTTCGTATTCACCTGCAAAGGTTTCTTCTACGTACTCAAGTCTGTTGCGGATGTATTGTTCCATGTGTTAGAGTTTTGAGTTAATGTGGTCGGCTTTGTTTATCCCTTCTATCCACGCCACGCAGAGTTTCTCTCTCGTAGGTGCAAGCCTCATGATTCCATAGCTTACACCACAGGTAATGGTCTTCCTGGTGATTTAACGTGTCGCTCAGTGGTTCAGGTATCGACTTAGCTCACCTACCTGATTTAATGGTGAGTACCGTTGTAGCGATAGTGGGAGTCGAACCCACCTTCGGACTTGTCCGCCCCTCTGCCGAGGTTATCGAAGGCTACCTTTGAACCTTTCAGGTGAGTTAAACCCACCAAGACCTTCGAGGCGAATTGCTTCTGATGTCCATCCCTTGCGTTCATACAAGGACATTATCGCTATGTTTGATTATTCTGAAGGAAGACCATTGCATACGTTGTCCCACTCGTCCTTCGGGATGTCGTGCCAATCAGTCCAGTACATAAACTCGTCTTCGAACGCCTCATGCAGTGTGGTGTATTCGTGTTCTTGACAGATGCGGAGGGCGTCCTTTTCGTACTTGACGTAGAAGAATCCAATTCCTTCGAAATACCAACCCTCCCACATGGGTTCGTTGGTGATTGAGCAGTATCGGGGTGCGTTTTCCATGTGTTAAAGATTTTGATTGCTGAATTGCCCCACAAAGATAAGGCAGAGTTTTCGTTATTCCAAATTTATTTTTGTAACTCTATGAGTTAGAGTCACTTACAGACACCCCATCGACCTGATGAGAGTAGCACCAATGACCATCGTCAAGTGTGAGTACGTAGTTGTCTTGTAGGTGTAACACCTCATCCACTTCGTTCCCGTACTTCTCGCTTGGATGGTAGGTTTGTTCGATGGCTACAACGCCTGCTACGGTTCTGGCGTTACGCCCAAAGCCTCCGCGATACACGACTTTAGTGCCTATGCGGATTGGTAATCGTTCGTTCAAAAATTGTGTTTTCATTTCATATATCGTTTTCATATTCATATGCTCGGTCTGCTTCTTCCATGATGTCATACTCATATGCATCATCGTCATCGCTTGGGTAGTCATACCCTTCTCTCCATTCAGTCAATTTCATTGTCCCTGATTATAGTTAAGTCGAAACGTGTTCCCTTGAAAGCATCTTCCAATATCTTGGAGTTGCCACCATCGGCTTGCATATATGCGCAGATCAATGCGTTTTCGAATCCGCCACACGTCTTACGCCGTTCGTATAAGGCGTTGATTTGTTCTTGAGTTTTCATTGTATTGAGTAGTTAACAAGGTTAATATTCGTTTTGTTTGAGAATGCTTCTGCGACTAAGGCACAGCCCCCGTAATCACGAGTATCTGTGAAGTATGCATATGCATCAATGAGTTCGGGAATCGTGAACTCCATAAAGTGGTTTATCATCGTGTTAGGCGTTAGCAGTACATTACTTCTCCGAAGAGCGACAGCTGAAGGAATACGTCTGCCGTAGTGGCATCGTCATTCTCCTGAATCAAATCATCGAGATGATGGGGGTAATCGTTAGCCATCAGTTGCATTGCCTTACACATGGAGTCCCAATTCAAGGGATAAACACCATCGGAGAACTCATCGGCTATCAGCACTTGGTGCTTTGCGTTACCCCTTAGGTATGCAAACACCTGAGGCTCCCAACATTCGGGAATATCCAAGTCAGCCAACGCTTCGGGGTTCTCTTTAGCCCACTTGTAGGCTTTTTCAAGTTCACCGTCGAGGGCGGTGTAGTCACGGTATGATGCATTACACATCATGTTAAGCATATGCGTATCGGGGATTTCAACAGTCAATTTCATTTGATTGGGATTTCGAAGTTTGGAACGCCTAAGGTGTAGCCTTGGCGTGAGTCGTGGAGAATGAGCATCGGATGGATGTCGATGGGATTGCCATCGCCCCAAACGTCGATGCCCTCTCCAATCACACCTTTTTCTTGTAGGTATGTATATGCTTGTGTCAGGATATTGCCTGTCGCATAATCGTAAGGCAAGAACTTGGTGACGTTGTTACGTTCATCCTTGATTCTAACCCTTGCACCTCTGGTGTTAGTCGGACCGTAGAACTGAACGTGTATGGAACGGAGTCGGGGGATTGAAGCATTAAAAGGCATAGTGTTAAAGATTTTGATTGGACAGCGTCGTTGCTGTCGCGTTAATAAGTTAAGGATGAAAATTCGGAACTTCCAAATTTATTTTTTTACCCTATGGGTATCGATTCGGTTTTTAGCCATCGGTTACGCATCACGACCCATACGATGGCCTGAAGCTCGTAAGGCTTATAATCAAGGCGTAACGCGACATTCACGAAGTGAGTTTGGAATCGGTCGTACTGCTTTAGGGTGAAGGTCTCAGGCGTTTTCCTTGGCTTCAACGAAGTTGTGCTGAAGGCTCTTGCCATCCACTTGTCAAGCGTTACGACTGACTCGTCACGATCCCCCACGTTTAACGCAAAGGCATACGTCTTAGGCGAGTCCTTGGTGATGGATACAGCTCCACCACGAATACCCCAAGCCCTGACCTTGTTAGCGTTGTAAGTGCAAACCTTGAAGTCGTCAAGCGTCAGGCCATCTGCATATGCCTGACACAAAGTCCAAGCGTCAACCTTGTTGCGAGGCCACTTGTTGTTTGGTGATAATGCCGAGATGATAGCGGCGGCCATTACTCTGGTAATGCTGAAATCATCTGACAGCAACTGAGCAAAGGCCATCGCGTCATCGTACCACTCGATTCCATCGCGTAACTCCTGAGGCGTGGCTCGCCTTAGGTGTACTGCAATGCGCTTCGTGGCATCGTTGAGTTTGATGTTTGAGATTGATGTTACCATGTTATGGTGATTTAATGGCAACAAAAAAGCACTCCGTAGAGCGCCTTTTCGTGTGCCGTGTTATACATATACGCCTTACTCGTCTTCTAGATGTTCATTGAGCAAATCAATAGCACCTTGGACTGCTTCGTCATCTTGACTGAAGAATTTTGAACTGCTGTCTAAGTTGAACAATTGGAATTCTTCCAATTTATCAACTAACTGCTGAATTTGTTCTTTTGATAATTGCATAGCAAAGAAATTTTTGAAGGTTTAATATTAATCTACGATTAGAAATTCAATTCGATTTGACCTGTTGTTTCATCCGTGTTGATTGACGCTAACAACTCCGCTTCTAACGCCTCACGCTTGGCTTGCTGGATGGCTTGTCGTCGGACGGCATCCTGAGGTGACTCCCCTTCGTTTAGGCTGAAAGCACATTCATTCGGAATCGAGCCGTTATGTTGCTTCTTTTGAGCAACCTTAGCAGCCTTGGCTGCCGCATTACGCTTACCAAGGCTTTCAACAGCCTTCCTCGCCTTAGGCACTGAGGCCGTCTTACGCTTCGACTTGGTGATGGGGCCGACCTCCTTCGGTTGGCGCTTCATCTCATCGGAATCGGCGACAATCTCAGAAGGGGTACGTTTGGTTGACGTGGCCTTCTTCGCCTTACGCTTCGCCTTACGCTTGGCTTTCGGTTTCGGCTCGGCTTCCGTAGGGATTTGAACCAAAC
>VMHT01044157.1_pt1 | contig 61443 bp, 56 predicted proteins | sample 4693611 | NCBI WGS metagenome assembly VMHT01 (sample SAMN12280063, study PRJNA550983) | marine metagenome | isolation source: seawater sampled from same location over 5 years 0.02-0.2 micron viral filtrate | place: USA: collected off the coast of southern California halfway between the port... ...
GGACCAGGTGGTGATGGTTGGAAGAAAATTCTTCCTACTATGTTAGGACATATGTACGTTGGTACAGGTAATAACAACCAGAACGGTAACCAGAAGTGTAGTGACCTTACTGGTATACAGGTTAGAGGTCTTAACTTTGGTAATATGGGTGAAGAAAACTTTGAAATGGGTATGAGAAAAGGTTATTGCTTGGGTAACTATAATGGTTCCCAGAACAACAATACCTTTAAAGTTAACTACAATAGTGATAGTTACAACAACTTAGGTGGTAGTTCACCACCATCAGGACATGGTGGCATGTCATCTGCACACTGCTCTTCCTCTAGTTCTGTATCAGGACAGGGCAACTACGATTACGGTACTAACATTCCTAACTACTAATGACAAGCACAACATCGAATGACGTCATCGTAATTGATGTCGAGAAATTTCCTAAAGCAGGCGAGTGGGGTATTCAACTTGGTACTCATCTAGGTCTAGAGGTATATCACCTTGCAGACGAGTTTTATCAGTATATTCCACAAGACGTTACATATCTTAGATTTACTAGTAAAGAAGGAATCTTTGGAGAGAAGTATTGGGCAGAAATCAGAAATACTAAATCAACCTACGGTGTTGATGAAAATGGAACTACAAATAAAGAAAAAGAAGTCATCGAGGATACTACATTCTCTAATTATGTTATACCTTTTATGAAAAAGGTTATGATTATGAGTGTGCAAGAAACTTTTGAGCATAGACTCAACGTCCTCAATACAGACTTCTCTACACTTGAGCAAGCAACATGGACAGATCAGTTATGTGAGGCAATCGCATATATTGCTGATAATGACTTCACAACAAAACTTATACATAAGTTAGCAGAGGTGAGGGACTTGACAACTTTGCAGTTTGCAACTAAAATAGTTGACAAGCAAGCAGAGTTCTCAAGCAAACTCTACGACCTAGCAGTCGCAGAACAAAAGATGATCCATATTATTGATGGATGCTCTAGTGTTCGTGAACTGAACGTTGTTCTAGAAGATTATTTCTCAGAAGCAATGTCAAATGCACAATGTCTTGAATATGGAAGATGCACAACCAATGAAGAAACAGGAAACATCGAAAGAAAAGTCACTTTCGACTACTCAGGCGGACTCAAGTTCTGATCCAAATCAGTACGATTATAGAGTCGCAGATGTATTAGAGGAACTTAAGAGTATCGATGATTGGGATGTAGATGACGTGTCTGTCAAATTGATGGACTGGTCTGAACAACAACATTTCGGTCAAACTGAGTTTCAAAATAAGTATTACGTTGTTAATAGTCAGGTCACACCATATAGGCAGATCAGACAAGCAATGATGGAGATCCAAGGTAGGACTAACTCTCTATCTAAAAGTACTATTCAACTTAAGCGATGTATGAATGACATTGCAAGGGTTAAACATGATATGACTGACCCTCTAAGGGATGAGTTTGAGAAGCAAGATAAGCAATACGAATTAGAATTACTCTTCCTTGATAGGCAGATCTGGATTAATAAGATCAAACAATGTAAGGAAGAACTTGATGGTCTCTTTAATATTATCAAAGAGAAAGCAGGAACTGATGATCCTGTAGAAATTACAAACATCCTAGAGAACAAGGAACTAGAGGAAGTTGAAGAGCATAAGTACTGGATTGCTCGTATGGGTAAGCAGTCAGCAATTGATTTGTTGACTACTGGTAGAGTTCAAGCGGGTAATTTAGAATCCATCTTACAAATGAACCCAGACGATCAGGCAGCATGTTTAGATCTTGCAATGACATATTCTACTGCTGTTAATCGTTCCGTTGGTGGAATCAAGGAAGCAGCAGAAGCAAGAGTCGATAAAATGATGGAAGGTAAACCACCTCAACTATTTGATACAGCAGGAGTTCTCTCTGATTATGCACACAACAACCTCCAAGAACGTCTTCAGTCTTCCGATAAACCCGAAACTGCCTCCTGAATTTCTTGAAGAGAAGTTTGTTCCATTCCTACTAAGGAATGGAGATTTGATTTACGACTTATATTTTACAACAAGAATGCCTCCATTCATGCAAGATGCAATGGGGGACGTTTTTCGTACCAATGCTGATGCTCAAGGGTCAGCACAAAATGCATTATATGTGTCAGAAAAGACTGGTATTCCATTATCAGCAACGTTTAACAACATATGGGTCAGACCAGACCAAAAGAATCTGAATGAGTTCATCAAGAACTTTAAGTTTCTATATGACAATGGTGTAAGGTGTGCAACTATACCTCATACATCATGGGTTATGACTGGACAGATTCAGAAAGAGTTTCCAGAACTAGAGATTAAGAATACTATCTTACGAGAGGTATCTAAACCTAATGAGATTGTATCGCTTGCGAGTGCAGGTTTTCATTATATTAACCTTGATAGGGATGTAATGAGAGATAGAGATCTGTTAGTACGCATTATGGATGCGAAGAAATATTGTGAAGAAAAGGGTAATCCTATCAAACTATCATTACTTGCTAATGAGCATTGTTGGGGTGGGTGTCCTATCATGCCAGAGCATTATCAATACAATGCAACAAGAGTAGGAAGTGACCCTCAATACTTTAATAGTACTATAAGTCGTGTGTCATGCTCACGTTGGGATGCTCATGATGCTGCACATGAACTTAAAGCAGCAAACATTCCACCTTGGAAGAAAGACTGGCAAGAGTTTTTAGATATAGGTATTGATGTATTCAAGTTACATGGTAGAGAAGATGCCATGAGACTGCAAGAATCTATGGATCTCATTGAAAGATGGCAAGATCCTTTGAGTCCGCTGATGTTCCCTCACTTTGAGGAGTACATGGAAGATGTGGACATGCCTGATGCACCTATAAATATCTGGCGAGAGAAGATCAAAACATGTCGATTTGATTGTTGGGATTGCAACTATTGCGAATCTGTGCTAGACTCTCGGTTAAAGAAACAAAAGCGTGAAATGAATCCACTCGTAGACCATGCTATTCGAGCAATTGATGGTGCGGTTGATAATAACTCAAACTTTAATCCCAAAGGTTATAACGTACTTGGTCTTTCATCTAATAAGGTGAGACACTTACTTAATAATCTATGCAATGAGCGTGGGACAGTATATGTTGATGCAGGTGCATACATGGGTAGTACAGTATTTGCTGCACTCATGGGTAATACTGCTGTCAAGGCATACGCTATTGATGACTTCCAAGAGGAGATCATCAAACCTAAACGTAAAGACTTACATAAAGACTACGAAGGTATTACAAATCCAGTTGATGAGTTCATTCAGAATGCTGAGAAGTGGATGAACACAGATTGCTCTATTGGTTTCTCTGTTAAACCTATTCAAGCAGTGGTATTTAATCCTGAGTTCCCACCTCGTGTAGTATTCTATGATGCTGCTGTAGATGATGACATGGTTCCTAATCTAGAACATATCCATAAGTATGCTGACAAAGATTACATCCTCGTAGTTGATGATGCAAACTTTGAAGGTGTGATTGATAAGATTAGGGAGTTCACTGAGGATAAGAATGTTATCTGGGATAGAACTATTTTGACGGAGACTGCAGAAGACTCTAATGATTTTTGGAACGGTGTTTACCTTTGTGTAATTGAAAAATGATTTTATTTTCTTTCATTCTATCCATTCAAACATTATTTGCTAATCACATACCAGTGATGTATGTTCAAGTACCTCAGTGGGCAGATGATTGGGCAGTGTGTGCTGTAGATATTCCAGACTCAGCATGTCACTGGTATATTGTGTCACCTGATTTTACAGGTGAAGGATTTGACTGGGAGACAGCACCATGGTTTGATGCTAATGGTCTTAAAGACGTAGCACCAATGCAAAAAGAAACAGTATTGCAGAAGTTACAAAAGAAATGATTGATATACAAGATAATTTTCTACATGATGGTGAGTTTGAGCATCTTTATAAGATGATGATGAGTTATAATGTTCTTTGGGAAGCATCTAAGATTGTTGATGATGCACCTCACAACATGAATCGCAACATGCAAATGTGTCATTTCTTTTATGATAGACATGCACCTACCGATAAAACTATTGAGATTCTTTACCCTGTATTGCAAAAAATGCAACCTTGTGCTATGATCAAGTGCAAAGCAAACATGGTCATGGGTACTGATCGTATCGTGGAACATGGTATGCACATTGATATACTGGACGCAGATGACCGTCCTTATATTAAAACAAGTATCCTTTACATGAACACATGTGATGGTTACACATTATTTGAGGATGGTACTAAGGTAGAGTCTGTTGCTAACAGGTTCGTAACATTCCCAAATGGTTTAAAACACACTGGCACTTCAACAACTGACTCATCCTTTCGGATGGTAATTAACTTTAATTATGTTTAAAATTTTAGAATCAATTGCTGAGAAAGAACTCTACATGGGTTATATTTTCGGTATCATGATCTTAGGTGGTTACATCCGTCAGTATCATGTATTGGATGATGTTTACTCATTGATCAGAAAGTATATAAAAGATAATCGTATTATAATTATTCTCACATCTATTCTCGGAGGTGTATTACCAATCCCAGGCAGAGTTGCTCTATCAGCACCTCTACTAGATGCTATCGCACCACCTGATAAGAAAAAGCGAAGTTACTTTGGTATCATTGACTATTTGTCAACTCATCATTACTATTGGTGGAGTCCATTAGAGAAGACTATTGTATTACCTATGGCAGCATTGGGTATTACTTACGGACAAATGTTATCATATACATTTGTACCTTTGATTATCTGTTTAGCATATACATGGTGGTTTATCTTTACTAAGGTAGATGCTCGATCAGTTGTACCTGATCTTAGTAACATTCAAGATTTTGATTGGAAACGAGCATTAAGAGGTTGGGCACCATTCATTGCTACACTATGGTTCTTAATGTGTGTAGGTAAGGCAGGTGCTATATTCTTCTTCCCTTGGTTCTTTGCAATGTGTTGTTACTATGGATGGTTATGTAGAGATTGGAACTGGGGTAAGTATATCAATAAACAGTTTGCTATAATTTCAACTATTGTTCTTGCTCTTGGTGGTATCGTAGGTCTTATTAAAGAACCTGTTATGGCATATGTAGAGGGAGCAGATGTAACTATGATTATACCAGTCACTATTGTTGGCATGGTAGCAGCATATATCATGGGTTCATCCAGTAAGTATGCAGGTATCACTTCAGCACTTGTATTGATATTTGGTCCTCAATATCTTGTATGGTTCTTAGCAACTGAATACTCAGGGTATCTATTATCCCCTGCACATAAATGTTTGATGATCGGACAACAATACTTCGGCACACCTATCAAGAAATATTATAAGGTTTTAGGTGGATTATGTTTATGGTTAATTGGATATGCTTTTGTAATAACGTTTATCCTATAAATAGGATTGTAGAAATAAAAGCAATGGTTAAATGTCACAGTTAAATGTCGGTACACTGAACGTTGGAACGACCCAGTTTACTGGTGACTCAACAACGTTAAATACTGCACCTGCTAGTGATCTGAGTGGATTTCTTACTGGTACACCCAGTGCGAACCATTCGATCATGTGGAACGGTTCAGCATGGGTTCCCACCGCAATGGGTGGAAGATTGTTAGGGATGAATGTATATACATCGCAGAACGGTACTTGGAACTCTAAGACTACAGCAGGTGGTAGTGGTACATGGACTAAACCAAGTGGTTGTAGCAATGTATTAGTATATGTCACAGGTGGTGGCGGTGGTGCAAGAATTAATGATAACAACTATCGTGGTGCAGGAGGTGGCGGTGGTGCTACTGCTATTAAATGGATTGACGTGTCAGGAGTTAGTACGGTAAGTTATACTTACGGTAATGGTGGTGCTTATGTAAGAAATGGTGGCAGAGCAGCATCAGGCGGTACGTCATCGTTTGGTTCATATTGCACTGCAACTGGTGGACAAGGCGGTCAATCAGACAACCCTCATCAGGGTGGACCTGGGGGAAATGCCAGTGGTGGAGACATTAATTTGCCAGGGGGTGGTGGAGAAATGTCACACAGTTCAAACAACGAAGGTGTGGCAGGTTCATCATTCTGGCATAAAGCAGGTTCATCACACCATTACTACAATAACCAAGAAGAAATCACTCATGGACAATGGGGTTCTGGTGGTGGTCATGGTTATTATTCACAAAACTCACACGCATACAACAACTCAAATGGTGGTGCAGGAGTCGTAATCGTTTACAATTATTCTTAAGTAACATGAAAGCACTAGTACACACTACAGCAGGTCTCGTTTGTCAGTTTGTAGAAGACGCAGACACATTTGAAGCACATAGCGATTACGCATGGAAAGATATCGATGAAACTGGATTATCTTTTGTTGCAGGGACAGACCAACCCCCAGATTTTGATTACGATCAATCAACGGATACTATCTCAAGAAAAACAATAACACCCGAACCATATGATATGCAGAGAAAGTTTGCATATAATGAACTACCAGAACAACTCGATCAACTCTGGCATGACATTGATGATGGTAAACTAGGAGAAGCAGCAAAGACTGGCATCTGGTACAACGGAGTCAAGAGTACGAAAGACGCATATCCAAAGGGTTGACACCTGACTGAAAATCCATTATAATACGAGGGTTCACTTGGTAAAACCAATGCCCTCTTTTATTTTGACCGCAACTGACGAAGACGGAACTGTCACAACTAAGGAGTTTGAAGGAACTATCCTACAGGATGTGGTGGAAAAAACCTCTGACTTCCTACATGGTGTCGGTTATGTATTCGATGATCTCTATGTTATCGAAGAATCGGAAGACAATGATGTTCTTCCTTTCAGTGATGTTATGGAAGCAGTTCGGAATTCCGTAGCATCCGAAACTGAGGTATAATCCTCTATTTCATATATAAAATGTAGTTTACTTTAGAATAAAATCTAAGTACAAATGGGTAAGACGTTTAGGCGGGGTGGTAGCGAAAAAGGCAACTACTCCTACGGTAAATCTATCCGAGACAAAAGGACTCGGAACTCGAAATCAAACTTTCTCGAAGACACAAATGGCAACTACAAGTCAAAAACAAATAGACAACAAAAATTCAATGCTCACGTCCAAGAAGAGGACTGGGGATGACATGGATTTCTATGAAGATGTTGACATGCTAGAGTTCGATGATGGTTCTGAAGTAGACACCAATCTTGACTATACAACACAATACTAACAACATCAAATGACGGAACGTGATGAAAAATTCAATCGGGGACTGACTCTGTTTGAAGAGTCATTGCACAAACCTGATCATAAACTCAGGGCATGTGCGCTAAACCAAACATGCCTTGACGAACTACTCGAAATACGAGATCATGTGTTAGAGTACACCCAGTCATTACGGAGACGAGAGGATGAGTTACCTCTACCATAGTTCTATGTTTGATACAGACGAGAAGACTCTATTGAAAGAGTCTCTCGTTAAATACGTTTCGTATTTACAAAAAAGATTCTTCAAAGATAAGAATATCTCGGAAGAAGATTATCATCAACAAATGAATCATATTGAATCAATTGTTGGAAAATTACATCTAAATGATCTCTATAAATTATGAGTATTGAAATGTTTTGCCCTCAGTGGTATTACGTTGAGAGCGTACCTGTTGAGTATCAGGAACAAATTGAAAAATTATTTGAACCGCAGATCAGAGACGAGAGTCTATATGTGCAGTCCCCTTGGGACTGTAACTGTTTATCTACATTTCAATCTAAAAGTAATTTAGATCTACCTTGGAATGACTGGTTAGAATGTTGTAGGTCAACACTTGACAAGATGATTGACGCATTGAAACCTAAAATTGATATCGAAGTAGTACCTCAGGAAGCGTGGGCAAATCTATATACTAAAGGTATGCATCAAGAGTACCATACACATAGTTTACCAAACTGTAATCTAAGCATGTGTTACTTGTATGATGTACCCGAAGGTGACCCATTGTTTCGGTTCATTTATAATGGACATGATAACTATAAAAGGTCAGGTCTAACTGAAGCATTTGATATGCCGATTCAAACGAGAATCGTCCCTAAGGCAACTAAAGGAGACCTTATTATATTTCCCTCGCATTATCCTCATTTCGTTGCTCCTAACCCCTCTGATGCCCCTCGTATAACATTCTCAGGGAACTTGTACGTTGTGCCAAACAACAAAGCGTCACAAGACACCCCCACACCATAAAATTCATGCTATGATTACTCCTGTAAACAAACCTCAGACTTCTCTCGGCATCATTAAGTCGATCAAGAAGGCACTAAAAGAGGCAGACAAAGATCCCTTTCTTTATTCAATCGATGAAATCAAAACTCTCAAACGCAAAAAGCGTGAATGGCAAAACCTCGAACGCAGGGCAAACATCGAGGAACGCAATGGGTTCGGTCAGTACCTATAAACTGGACAATGTAAACATCGAATACAATAGTTCATTCGATTGTGTTCAAGAGAACGAGGATGATTGGGTATCCAGTGTCCTTGGTTCTGAATATGATGTAGTCAATTCACTTTATTAAATATGTCAGAGTCAACTTCCTATCATATCTACTACGATGATAAAGTTCTATTCAAGAACTTGAATCTAGAAGAGTTCACATTGATCTGGAAGAAACTCTATCGGTCATACCATACTGACAGTATTACTTACTCAATTTGTAAGGATGACTTATGCACCTTAGAACAGAGTTATTAAATGAGAATCAGACTGGAACCTCGAAAAGGTAATCGACAAGCAGAAGAAATGTTCAGATATCATTTACATCGTGACGGTTATGTTCATGTGAGCGAACGTCTCGATAGATGGTATGTTTTTCACCCAAATGCCAACACAGGTTTTTGGGTACACCCAACAAAAGACCCTAACTGGATTGTACACAAATGAACCCATACAAAGTTGTTTACTGGAAGGATGGTGATAAACTATTCGACCGTAAAGAGATCATCACTTTTGGTGAAGAATCAACTGCTAATCTAATGGACTTATTTGAAGAGAACATTAATTATGATGTACATTGTGTGAAATCCCAAACATTACTGACTAAATAGTATCAGTCAATACAAATGCCATGCACTAAAACTCCAAAACATTATGGAAATCAAATTCAACAAGTGAGGTACAATGCACAACATCTTTACACAGAAACAAACTCCAGAGTTTACAAACTTTCACGCTGAAACATACGAAAACCAGTTATGGAATGACTACTTTGAATGTTTAGTTGATTCTGAAAACTTAAGACACAACCAATCAGCAAAGAAAATCTGTAGATATCTAGTTCCAGAATAGGACACTCTACAAACTGTCACAAGACCCCTAGAAGGGGGTCTTTTTTTGTGCTATGATTACAAAGTAATCGAGAGAGACCTATGCAACTCACTGCAACTGGCGGAAACATGGTAGTTGACTTCTATCCAGTCAAGTATGCTGATGGAACTATCAGCGAGCGTCTAATGTATAAGACAGTCACATTTTGTGAGAATATGCAGTCGAAGTCATATATCAATACTGAATCATTTCAAAAAGAGGTTGACTCTCGTGTTGAGGGTTACAACTATGAAGTAACTGACATGCATGAAGAACCCCAGTTGTTCAACTCAGCACTGATTCAAACTCGTTGGTGATATGACACTTGACTAAGTGGCACAACCCCCTACACAGGGGGTTTTTTTATGCTATAATAAGGGTACTGACGAACAAAGCATGAATTTGAGACCCCATCAGCAAAGAGCATTCGATAGGATGCAGCAGTATGATATCGGTAAGATCATCGTACCTACTGGTGGCGGTAAGACTTATATTATGATCGCTGACTTGATCGAGCAGATGCAGCAGAGATATGATACTACAACTGTAGTTGTTGCACCTCGTATCCTATTGGCAAACCAATTGTGTGCAGAGTTTACAGAATTCGTAAGTGATGCTGATATTATGCACGTCCACTCAGGTGAGACTCACTATACATCTAGCACTAAACCTGAAGATGTCAAACTATTTGTAAGCACACATACTAAGCATAAAATCATCTTTACTACATACCACTCATTACATCGTGTAGTTGATGCAGATATCACTATTGATACTGTATACTACGATGAAGCACACAATGGAACAGGCAAAAAGTTCTTTGAAGGTGTGAATGGTATGGTTCACAATGCTACTCGTAGGTTCGCCTTTACAGCAACACCTCGCATGGGTCGTGGTGTCTCAGCATGTCGTGGCATGAACAACTCAACCGTATGGGGTCAGACTCTAGAGAACGTACCTGCAACAGAATTGATTGAAGCAGGTGCTATTCTTCCACCTCAGATTGTACCTTTTGAGACTGATAGAATCAGAGAAAAGCATAACGCACATGATGTTGACGCTGAGAACCTCAAGGACATTTTAAGTTCACTTGATAGTCAGCAGTCAGCAAAAGTATTAGTGGCAGCACCTAGTTCAAGAATCCTTGGGTTCATGTTGGGTAGAACTGACATCCTAGAGTATCTTAAAGAGAATGGATATGATGTACTACACATCACATCTAAGTTCGGTGCTATCATCAATGGCAAGAAAGTAGGACGTGAAGAATTCTTCAATACTCTTACAGAGTGGGGCAACGATGACAACCGTAGGTTCGTTGTATTCCACTATTCTATTCTATCTGAAGGAATCAATGTCAATGGTCTCACTCATACTGTATTGTTGAGGAATCTACCTATCATCGAAATGGCGCAGACTATCGGACGTGTTATCAGAGTTCATAAGGATGATCGCAAAGCAGTTGAATCTGGTAGTATACCCGCAGGAGCATTCCATCTTTACAAAAAGGGTGCAGGTTATGTAACTGTCCCAACTGGATTTAAGTATGGTGATCGCATTGCAAAGAGACTTCAGAGTGTGGTAGAGTACATTTTTGTGGAAGGTATCCCACCCCTTTCATATTGCTGATGTGTGACAGTTGACAAAGTGTAACAACATCCCACACAACACCCCAAATCTTTGTTATATTAAGAATGTCGAAACAAACCAACGTAAAACTTTCAAGGTTGCGTTCAGTCGCATTTAAATCGAACTTAAGTAGTTGAGTTTTGTTTCGACCCATCCATAAATAATCTGTAACCATCACAGTTTACTAAAATGAAAATTGAAGACGTTACCAACAGTCCAAAAGACTGGGATGATTTTTGGAACAACTCAGAAGATGGATTTTACTTTGATTCTATTACTGGTCTATCCTACCAGATCGAAGGATGGGATGGGCAAGAAGATAGTGCATCAGAGTATCAGAAAAAGATCTATATGGAATCTACCATCGCTGAATTGGAAAGTCAAGCAGATGACCCTATGGGAATCGGCAAGTGATGTGACAGTTGACAAAGTGACCACTAAACCCCCACAGAGGGGTTTTTCTATGGCATACTAGTAATAGTTAAACAAACAACACATGGACATCGCTCTCGAACGTGAATATGCCATCGACAACATGGCAGACTCACTCTTTGATCAGATGAAAGATTTGATTAAGCAAGATCATCAACTTGATGCTCTGGCAATTTGTGAAGAGTGGTTGGTAGATGGCAAAGACCCTCAGGATGGCGATTATAAGTTTATCTTCCTTAAGAACTTCACACTAAACGAGGACAACTAATATGAAACAATCAGAAAAGGATTTTCAACACTGGATTGAACAATGTCCCGACCTACTCAGGTTCAGACTTGAGTATGTTGACATTAGGGCAGATGTTGAAAACGTCATCACAACTTATGAATACGAATTTGCGGATGATAAGACTAAAGAAGAAGTGACTGAAGCAGTCATCGATGATTTTTACAATCAGGACTGGTCAGATCATAACGAATTCATTGCACACCTTTTAGACAGGAGACTCTCATGAAAACAATCGAAGTTCCTTTCACTTACAATCAATTGAGTGACATGATTTACTACCTAGAATGGAAGTTAACCGAGATATCCGAAGCAGGATGTGATCTAGAATTTCCTGATATTGAAAACACATTGCAACAGTTACAGGAGACTCAGGACAGACTCAGAGTGAGAACTGAAGAGGATTATCAACTCATGATGAACAATAGAGCAAAACAACCAACAGCAGAGTGGTAGTGTGCCAGTTCAATTAGTGTCACATAACCTATTGTAATGGATCTATGATCCTTTATAATAGTAGTATAGCAACGGAGATTACACATGCACAACTTTAAAGAATTCCTTGATTATTGCGAATCATTCTATTCACCTAGTCACCCTGACGTTTTATATCCTATCGATGGATTAACTAGACAAGAGTTAGCACTTGCAACTCTCAACTATCTTGATCTATGTGCAGTTGGCGATCACGTTAACTGGGGTGATGGTGATTCACTAGACAGAGAGAGAGTCAGAGATTTTGTTATTCAAAGAAGAGCAACTGAAGCAACAGCAACAAAAATGGGGGTTGCTTAAATGACTTGTTGCTCAGAGTGTGGTGTATCCGTAGATTTTGGAAGCGGATGGTATGTCAATAGAGTTCCATCCGATGATGGATTTATGTGTGCAGAGTGTGCTTCACTAGAGTGTGATCGTTGCGATAAAAAGATTCCACTTGATGAAGACATCACCCCGAACGATGTTTACGGATGGGACGATGATGCCCCTGTATTGTTTACTGACTTCGCACATCGTATTTGCGAATGTTGCTTAACAACAGATGAGAGAAAACTTTACACCTTACAATGCTCATGACTTACGACAATTCAAAAGAGGTAACAATCAGGTTATCCAAAAGAGAACTCGGAATTCTCAACATGTATACCTCTGGTTTATTTGCTCGCATCGATAGCGATGTAACAGAGTGGGGTAGTTCATGCACTGGTCATGATACAGTCGAACATGACTATTTTGGTAAAGATGCAATTCTAGGATTAAGAAAAGAAATCAAGAATGCAGTAGACTCATTCTATACTCATGAGAACGATCTAAGACTACCAAAAGATCACAACGGAAATCCAAACCCTTGTGCCAGATAATAAAGTGGCACAAGACCCCTCGCAATGGGGTCACCTCTTGCTATAATAAAGACATGAACAAAACAACTTCCACTCAAGGTCTTAACATCGATCTTACCTCTGGTCAATACGATATGCTCGTTGACCTCGTGATGTCAGCATACGATCTTGACGTTGCTGATCAAAAGGACTGGGATCCCCAGACTTTCGATAACTTAGTTGACAATGTAATGAATGCGAAGTCAACTTACTTGTCAAATTCAATAAAGCGATAATTCCTTTATTCTTAATTCCAGTGGGTGACTACCTACACCCCCCAAACATTTAATTTTATTCCTTTTATTATGAGTCATTCAATCAACACAGAAATCCTAGAAAACCTCTACGAAGAGATCTTAAACGAACTAAGTTTCAAGAATATCCAACTCGGTATTATGCTACCGATGCACAAACTTGAAGAGATCGCAGCAGATCACGCACAAAAACGTTTTGAAGAGTTAGGTTAACTCTTCAATTTCTCATTCTTTCAATTCTTCAACTCATGAACACATTTTTCGCAACAGTTAACCAACTCGAAGTCCCATTTTATGACTTCCCTAAAAGTCCAATTTTGGTGCTTGGATTCTTTGGCATTCTCGTGGCAATGGTCACAGTTTACACAGTGAATAAAGCATACTTCAATTCACCTTTTAACCCTGACAATCAAAAGAGATCATGATCACACAAAAGAGACCAACATTTGCTGAACTTGAGCAAAGATGGCGAGAGCATAATCATGAGTATAACGAAGAGTTTACCCAAAACATTTACGATGCTCACATCGCAATTGCTGAACAGTTCCCATTCTTATATGATAAGTACGGATTCCCAAAAGAGGACTACTAAATGAAATTTACAAAAGACCAAATTGAATACCTTAAAGAGTGTGTTTCATTCCATTATGAAATGAACTCTGACATCAAAGAACACCTTATTGACATTAACTCACAATGCAGTAAAAAACTAAGGGAGTGTGCCAGTGAATAAAGTGTCACAACATGGGTTTCTTTTAATCTCATTATTGTTTATAATAATAGTATAAACAAACAAAGGACATTATGAACTCAACTTCAGTATACGTTGAACCAGTTAACAGAATCAAGCAAAGAATTTTGTTTGATGACAATCTACAGAATATGGCATGTTGCTGTTGTGACTGGGCAGAATTCGTTGTTGAGATCAACGAGTGGGGAATTGAGAGACTTGGGGGTGTCTGGTTCGATGATCTTACAGAATTCGATATACAGCACTTAGACATCTTCATTAAGGCAGAAAACGGATACATCAGAGAGGAGGTTTAAATCATGTGTAACAATCAACTTAAAAAGTACGAAATCGGAACAGAGGGAGAAACTTACGATTTTGGTTATGTTCAGAATTCACAGCAGTTTATTGAAGAAGTTTTTGAAATCGCATTTGGGGATGATGCAATCAACCGTAACTATTCGATGGGCGAAGTATTAGATAGACTCATGGAATTTAGTGACGATGCATTACGTTATAATGGAGAGTTAGATTAATGACTCAGGTTCCAATTAGTTTTGATGAAGCATATCAGATGACGAGATTATACGATACTCTCAGAGATATGGACTTTGAACTCACTGACAATCAAATAGCAGTATTTGATAAATTACTTGATATTCGTAAATATGTCAAGTCCGAGGGTGACAGTTAATTATGTGTCACACTTACCCGCGCATTGGTGGTTCAAACCGCTATAATAAAGACATGAACAGAGCGTTGCTCACTTTATCAATTGCTGAGGGATACCCTCGTTCTGTTCAAACAATTTTCAAATTACTTAAAATCAAATGAGAATGACTAAAGTTCAAGTTGTTGCACAATTCAGAGAATTACTTCGTGAATCAGGTGCAAACCTTAGGGGTGATTCAATTGCTAAACGTGAAGCATTTAACAACTATGTTGACATGCTTAACAAAGAAGGCGATGTAACTGACTGGCAAGCATACAACTGGAGCAACCCATTCTAATGACAATTACAGAGTACAAAGAACTATGCAAATTAAATAAATTGCATATCGGTGAAGAAGTCCCCGAAGATGACAACACCGAAGAAGAAGAACCAATTAACTACTATCAAGGAGCATAAACACATGATCATCGAAGATTTCAGTAGAGAGCAATTTATTTTACTCTCAAAAGCACTTGATAATTATCGTATTTACATGACCGAAGCAGAAGAAACCTTATCTGAAGAAATCTTGGATAATGTCTTTTATCCTAGTATTGGAATCAGTAAACCAAGGAAACCCGCAAAGGTTACAAGTATAGCGGAAGCAATCCGCAAGGGACATAAGTAACTATACTATACTAAACAAAATGAGTTGGAATCTTATCCCTTGGAGCGAACAAACAACCAACGTAATGGCAACAATGACCTATGAGGATTTAATCGTTAAGTTACAACAATTAGATGCTAATCAGTTAAAGAAAAATGTTGCTATCTACGATGAACATTTAAATGAGAAGGTATTAGTTCATAACGAATTAATCTTCTTTGATAACAATCAATTCCCTTATTTAAAGATCTAGATGAACTTCCAAAAAGGTGACTATTACTCACTAAATGACTTAAATGGATGGGTTAATTTCATCGATAAAAGTTATATCACTCTAGTCATAAATGAGTGGACTAAATGTGACGAACTAGCAAAAGGTAGTAGGAGTAATGTACATCAAGTGCAGTTACTAATATACCCTCACCAATGGAAAGATATGGTGAAAAGTAACAGAAATCGCTTCCAAGATGACACCATAAATAACACTCATGAAACGTAATCCGCAACCTATTCTTAATAGCGAGTTTAACACATTTTGGACTATATGTAAAGAACTCGTGGTAAGTACTTGGGAGTTGTATAGAACAACTGTAAGGGACAAAATGATAAGAATAAGGGAAGATTAACGAATGTTGTTAAATATTAAAATAAATCTATTGTTGTTAACTATACCGAGATTAATCTCTCAGGTAATTGTACTCTTAGCACGCAACTTACCGATTGTCAATGATAGTCAGCAAACACAGATTTTCTTGACAGATTATCAACAACTATGGTATAATAACTCTGTAAGGGTTCAGAGATTCCTCTAAGTAACACATGCTAAGTAACATCAAAGCACCTAAGAAGTACTTGGAGTTGTTAACACTTTGGGAGGAAGGATTATGTCCACTAAATGAAGGTATTGCTTTGTTTCAGTTCTTGTTAGATACTGACCAATGTTGGGATGATGAGATATTATCTAACACAGCAAGTTATATGGTTGCTGAAGGATTTTGTTATTACGTTTACACCCCTTAATTAACAACAATGACCCAAAAGATGCTCTATAAAGTTTATAACAATGACTGCGAACTTGTAGGGGAATTTGTATCAATTTACGATATGGAACATTTTATGGACGATGTTAGAAACTCACGGGGAGAGAGGTATAAAGAATTGCCCAGATTATCAGTATTTGATTATATTAAATCTATTGGGTATTATATGGAAATTGATTGCCCTGTGACAGTTGACAAAGTGGCACAATAGGGGTTGTAAGGGGTTGCCCACCTGCTATAATTAATGTATACCAAACAAAGGACACATGAGAAAAATTGAAACTCAAATGAACAACGCAATCCGCAACGGTTCTAACTTCAGTTCATCCAATACTTCAGTTACTCATGACAATGGCGAAGCGTTTGTTTATCTACATGGAAATCACATCGCTACTGTTAAAGACAATTCGATTCTTTTATTCGATGGCGGTTGGCAGTCTAATACAACGAAATCCAGACTCAATGCACTACTAGACGAATTTTCTTATGGCATGAGAGTATTTCAAAAGCAATTTGAATGGTTCGTAGGTTACAAGAATGTTAAAGAAGATTTCATTAACGGTATGGAGTTAGCAATCGACTAGTTGACATATAGGAGCAAATAGAGTATAATAGAGGGGTACAAACAACCCCTCTTTTTTATGTTTATGACTTAAGGCACTAATCACAGTCACTAATTGTTAAGAATGGCAGTTAAATTGCCCCCCTTAAATATAAAACAGGGCCATAACCTAACCTACAAAGGTACCCCAGAGCAAGCAATATATTATCAAGATCTTAAATACTAGTAGATTTAAAAAATTTCCCAGAAAAATTTATGCCCAACAGAGATTATCCCCAAGATCTACGAGTATGGTGTCTAGAAAGTTTGATCAAGATGGAAAGTCAACTCCACAGTGACATGTACCAGGTTGCAGACATGTACTTGGGTTCGTACACAACTAAAAACCCCGAAGCACTATATACACTATGGATGGGGTGGAAACTAAAACGTCCCTCCAAGAATACGAACCCCCTGTAAAATAAATGTCACAAAGATTCTACACAACACTCGAAGAAGACGACTTTGGCGATCTAATCCTTACGATACCTTATGAAGTGTGTGAAGAACTTGGATGGTCCGTCAATACTAAACTAGATTACACTATAGAGGAAGACTCCTTTACACTGAAGAAACACCAAGATGAACAATGAACAAGAAGTAGCAGAAGCACTCAATGCGATCAACGATTGTCTAATTGCACTAGGTAAGCGTTTACAAGAGGTTGAGGAGTATGTTGCGACTATGAATTTTAGTGAAAAGATATTGTATAAACCAAACGGACAGGAAAAGTACTTAAATATAAAGGAAAACTACGATCTTATCTACGAAAGATTAGATAAACTAGAGAAAGAAGGACCATGGGATGTAAAATAGTCGATGGAAGTGCTGATCAGATTACTGATGTATGTCAGGATGCTGATGGTTGTCCACGCTTTGAACCTTTACCTGCTGATAGAACGATCGGTATCAAGTATCGTGAATACCCAAAGAGTAGTATTCGTGGTAGTCTGAATAGTTTAAACAATGTCAAGGTAAATATCACTGGTGCTGAAGGACAAGCAGTGATGTATCCTTCCATCTTAGTCGGTAATGAAGGCGGTCGTGCTACATTTGGTGGCAATCCTGGAACATTCTCACAACCTGTGTCTGCAGCAAACTGTGGTAAGGTAACGAGAGCAGGTACACAATGCCTCAGTTTCAGTAATGGTGCTGTTGCAGTGTACGATTATTTCCCTACAGACCTCTCATTTAGTTTTCAGAACAGTGATACTTGGTTTTCTTACATCTACACGATGAATAGTAACTCAGGTCAGATTGGTATTGCCTCTTATATCATTGAGGATGAACAGCGGGGAACCACTGGAGGTACTTCGGATGGTACTCCAACGGGCGATCCACTAAGTAACAGTGCCATTGCCAATACTATTTGTCACCCTTGTGCAGGATTTACTTGTACCCCCGCTTCCACACAGTGCTCATATACTATTGAAAGTGATGTAGATTACACTGGAGATGAAGATTGTCCCCACCCGACGCTGTTTGGCATTGGTACAGGAAGTTTTAAAGTGGTGTTTACCTATGATTCGCTATCCACTACGATTCCAAACGGTGTAACGGACCTCTCAGTGTCCTATGATGGCACGAATTACTCCGATGCATGGAACGAAGGTGAGAACTTTGGTATCTCATTTGACTCTCCCCAGAATACTTGGCAAGCAGGAGATGAAGCAGCAGACACCTTTACCGTGTATACACTTGAAGCAACAGGTAAAACTGGTCTTCAACTGAATATTCGTATCGCACCGATCGTCGATGAGTCGGGATCCACTGTTGCATTCACAGGAACACGTTGGACTGTCTTAGATATTGTTCAACCTGGCACAGGATATGCACAAAATGATACATTTAACATCACTCATGAGCATACTCACCCCGATAATACGACTACAACCTTTACATTAACTGTTAAAATCACTACTGTTGGACCAATCGAGTCTCAATCTGGGTCAATTGCTGATGTTTTGCGTAGTGGTGATACATTAAATGGTCATGAAGTGACTCGTGTTCTTCATGGACCTTCAATTGATAGTGATTATGGTACTGACAAAGGTCTCTTCCCTTATCATTTTGCTTATTTGGATGGAAATGGTAACGATTTTACGAAAGACACCTCTTATACAAGTAGTAGAGCACACCAAGTAACTGCAATTGCAGGTTACGGAATCAAAGATGTAGGATTTTTTGGTGGACTTTATGAGTTTACGGATAAGTCTGTTCAATATACTACTGGTTTTGTTGACAGGAATGCTCCTGACGTCTATAATACCCTTGTTCAACCTTCATGTACCGTGAAATTAGACAACGGAAGAGTTGATCGTGTCGAGATTGACAACAACGGAGGAGGTTCGGGGTGGAATACACTCGGTAGAATCCCTGAGTTGAGTATTACCGCACCAACTGTAGACTCTGGAGTGGCAGCACAGGTCGTTGGTGAGTTTCAAAACGGTGTTTTGGTGAATGTTACCGTCACAAATCAAGGAAGCGGGTACGTTGAGAGCAATCTTCCTCAAGTTTCCGTTACAAATATCCATAAAACAACGAATTTTACTGTTGAAGACGCTGCTGTGCGCGAATTTGGGTTCGATAACCTCACTCAGTTCTATAAAACGTTCCCAGAAGCAGTAGATGCGTTCCCAGAACTTGATCAAACGGCAATTCAGACAATTTTATCGGAACATGAGACACTAAAATCAAATGTTGAACCAGTAAAGGCGTATGAAAGGAACGAACCTAACGTAGAAATCAAAAAAGACCCCAATTATAAGCGTAGAGACGAGATGGTGCAGCGTCTTTTTAATAGACAGGACGTAGAAGGACTAAAAGTAACACTTAATCCCCCACAAACTTACAAAAGTATCGATACAGTTGATTTTGGACCGTCTAAAGAAGCGCAAGACCTCAAAAAGTCTGCTAGAGAACTGATGGAAACACCTGCAATTGATAATGAGGTGCAAATTGAGAGTTTAATCCAAGATGTAGTCCCTGAAACTAGCATTTATGACGAATCTTACGTCGAAACTGTGCGTGGACCCTTTTCAGAACTGCCATATTCGTCTGACCTCACTAAATACTTCATGAGACAGTTTATACCAGATGGAAGAGGAGAAGTAAAGGTTAATGTTTCACTTGGTGTGACACAACAGAACGTAGGAAATGCACATTTCACTTGTACCGCATCCGCAACTACAAGAGCAAACGAAACAGACCCTACTACTGGCGCGGTTACATCATCTACATTCTCATTTCCCTTTGGTCAAGTTCCTCAAGGACCTGGTTGTCAGAATTGGAGTTGTAGCGGAAACATGACTATCCGCAATGACTTTACCAATGCATCACAAACCATGGCAAGAGCAACAGAAAAATACGGTAACCCTTATAACGTAACGTAATGTCAGTACAAGCAGCAGCACTATTCATGGGAACATGTAGTGGACATGGTAAAGCAAATGGTGTCAACTGGCACCCAGGTCCAGGTGGAGGCATTCTATCTCCTTGCCCTCATCCATCTCTTGCACCTTATATTGTACCAAAGGGTATGGAGATTGCGGATAATTTTGCAACATGGTTACCTACAGCACAACTTCCGTTGGAACCTATTGTAAGAAACGTGGTAATTAATAAGAAGATCCCTATTATTGATCAGGATAACTTAACTCCGCATCCTACAGTCACACAGCATGTTACAATGTCAGTAGGATTCAAATGTTTCACGACAAGAAATACTCCTGCGTGGCATTGTACTATTGGAACAGGTGGAGGTGGTCGAGAAGCACCTACAGGTCATGCTCGAAGACTTTTTGCAACTACAAAGACAGTATTCATTAATGGAAAGCGTGCAGGTAGGATGGCAGATCCATTTGGAAATAAAACAGTTCCATTTCCATGTTTGAGTGTAGTTGCAGGAGCAAGTAAAGACGTATTCATCGGAAGTTGATAAATAAAGTGGGATAGCAACCCCATTAAAAGTTCTAATGTCCTATGCATTACACTTTTAATGATTAATCCCGATCGCGATCCAAAGTACATGTTGGAAACACATGGAACTGTAGGTCTAGTCACAGATTACGGTTCGACTGCCTACATAGAGAAAGCAAAAACTAAAAAAGAAGTTAAACCACTTAGCAAATGGCGTTAAAGGATATTAAAGGTCAAAACTTTAAGAGGTCTCGAAGATTCGACGACCTTAATATTGCTTTGACTAGAAATCCTTTTACAAAAGATGTCTATAGTGTGAAAAACGACAACGCTATTAAACAAGCAATTAAAAATTTGGTTCTCACCTCTCCTGGTGAGAAACCATTCCAACCTCTTGTAGGTTCAAGGGTAAGTCAGTTACTTTTTGAACCTTTGGATGCATTTACCGCTGATGCAATTAAGCAAGAGATCATAAATACCATTACACAGCATGAACCAAGAGTAAATCTTACTAAAGTCGATGTAACACCGATCTATGCGAATAACAAGATCAACATAACGGTAGAATATCAGATTGTCGGATTGCCCATTGTTGAATCGATATCCTTTGTCTTACAGAGACCCGAATAATGCAACCGAATAACTTAACAGCACTAGACTTTGAAGATGTCAAAGCAAGTATTAAGTCATACCTAAGAACTCGGAGTGAGTTTACGGATTATGACTTTGATGGTTCTGCATTATCGTATATGGTTGATGCACTTGCTTATAATACTTACTATACAGCATTCAATGCTAACATGTCACTGAATGAAGCATTCTTGCCTTCATCTACAGTTAGAGATAACGTCGTTAATATTGCCAAGTTAATGAATTACACTCCTAGAAGTGTAATTTCATCTAGAGCGTCTGTAAAAATTGATGTTCAGACTTCTCAAGCAAATGGAGTGTACCCAAGTAGTGTTACCTTAAAGAAAGGTTCTATTGCGACTGGTGGTAACTTCGTTTGGAACATTTTAAGAGATACTACTGCTGAAGTTAGTCCCACTACAGGTATTGGTACCTTTCCTGAGGTTTGTATCTACGAAGGACAAATTGTAAACTTCCAGTACATTGTTAATACCTTTGCAAGACAAACATATTCAATCCCTTCTGCAGAAGCAGACCTTGCAACACTCAAAGTTAGTGTAAAAGCAAACGAGACTGCCACAGCATCGGATATTTACAACCAAGTAGACACTGTTACTGGTCTAACCGCATCTACCCGCGCATACTTCCTTTCTGAAGGTGAGGATATGCGCTTTGAGGTTAGGTTTGGTGATGATAGTGTCGGAAGAGCATTAAAAGACGGAGAAGTCGTACAATTCGAGTATCTGGTGACTTCTGGTAAGGAAGCAAATGAAGTTAACTCATTTGGTTACGTTGGAACTGCGGTAGATGCTACAGGAACTAATGTTGTTACTTCTGATGTAACTTTAACGGTTTTACATCGTTCTCAGATGGGAACTAGTGCGGAAAGTATCGAATCTATCAAATATAACGCTCCAAGATACTACTCCTCTCAATATAGAGCAGTTACAGCGCAAGATTACGCTTTAATCACTCAAAGGATCTATGATAATGCGGATTCCGTTGTTGCTTATGGTGGAGACAGTTTAAATCCTCCTATTTACGGAAAAGTCTTTATTGCAATCAAAACTAAAACAGGATCCCTTCTAAATGACGCTACAAAGAAGGAAATTTCTGCTAACCTTAGGAAGTATGCCATGGCATCGATTGACCCTGTTGTAGTCGATCCTGATAACGTATACATCTATACTAAGATCTTTGCTCTATACGATACTGGAGCAGGAAGTAGTTCTTCACAGATTAAAACCGATATTCAGTCATCAATTAATGATTGGGCAACTCAAACACAGATTAATAACTTCAACTCAACCTTTAGAGGTTCTGCATACGAGAAAGCAATCACTCTTGCTAATAATGCCATCACTGACGTTTCACTACAGACAACTACTCTAAAATACATTACACCAAATAGTAACCAGACCAATACTTACTGTATTAGCACTGGTAGTGGACTTTATAACTCCGCACCTTCTAAAGATGGTGATGACGGTACTTGTAAGAAAGAACCTGTCTTGTTATCAGGAACATTTAGAACTGCAGACCGTCCTGGAGTAGATCAGCAGTTTGAAGACGATGGATATGGAAATCTACGCATTTTCTATAATACAGGTACTAAAAAGGTATATACGAACAACTCAATCGGTACAGTCAACTATGATACTGGAGAAATCTGTTTTGGTCCAGTAAATGTGATCAGTACAGGAACAAATGTTCCGTCTTCTTCGGCAGTAAATATCACAGACACTGTAACTGGTGCAGGTAGTGTTACAGATCCTTCACTTCTCCCTGGAGACCTAAGGATTCCTGTTGTTACTATTCCTGCCAACAGTGGCACCATTCCTGCTTCAACCCCAGGAACAATTATTAATATTATTAGTCCTGAGGTAACAGTATCACCAATTGGTACAACACCACCTGCCTCTGTCCCTCTAAATAGTTTGACACCAACGATATTTGATGATACCCCCTCAGTTGTGGAGGTTGCACCAATTGATAACAGCGGTGGTCTAAACACATCAACCTGTTTCTCGTAAAGCGTAGATGAACATTAATAAGGTTTCCCAGTCGATTGAGTCTCAATCACCAGACTTTATTGGATCAGAATATCCTCTGTTTAATAAGTTTCTTGAGTATTATTACAAATCTCAAGAGAAGACTGGTTTAGGGCAAAATATACTTAATAACTTCCTCCAGTATCTTGATATCGACAAACTTGATATCGGTATCCTAGATGGTGCGACAACGCTTGTAGAAGCGATTACAGACAGTTCAGATAAGATTGTTGTTGAGAGTATCAACCCGTTCCTAGAAACGAATGGGTCTATTCTAATTGGCGATGAAGTCATATATTATGAAGGTGTAGATAAATCTCCAGAAATCTCACTTTCCCCAGGTATTTCATATGAACAGGTAAAACTTAAGTGGACTACTCTTGCTAGTCTTATCAACAGTTTTGATGGTACCACTACATCATTTGCAATAACATCTCAAGACAGTCCAATTGCTCCCCCTTCAGCACAGCATTTGGTTGTTTCTTTGTATGGTAATATTTTAGTTCCAAATATTGATTATACAGTTAGCGGATCAAATATTGTATTCACTACTGCACCTAGAACAAAAATTCCTGCTGATGATGCAGGTTCAACTTATATCTTCTATCTCAGCGGTTTTGTTGAGAACACCATTTATGGATTGGACAATCTGTCTGGTGCTTTTGGTGATGGTAAGAAGCAGTTCAGTCTAACTCGTAATGGAGTTAAGTATGAACCAGAAGTTGAAGAGTATTTGAATGTAATTTATGATAATCGTCTCTTAGTTCCTAAAGTTGATTACTTTATTGATGAAGACCAGTTTGTATTTAAAGTAGCACCCCTTAACGGTCGTTTCTTATCAATTTATTCAATTGAGGCACCCATCCCGTCTTTCGGTAATGGTGCAGTTGGTTTTTCTCGTATTAATGATAATGGACTTTTAACAAGTGTTTCATCTAGTGCTATTGGTACTGGATATCGCTTTGAATATCCTCCTCAAGTTAGCATTGACTCTGAGCAAGGTTCAGGTGCTGCTGCAACTGCCCTTGTCAATGGTTTGAAGTCAATCACCCTACTAGAGGGTGGAAGGGGTTACAGTTCGACTAACCCTCCTGTTGTGCAGGTTCAATCTCCTACCAAAACTGGTTCTAGTCAAGCAACTATTAATGCAACGGTTGTTGACGGTGCAGTTACTGCGCTGAATATTAGCAACTCTGGTTCTGGTTATACTTTTACTCCTAGAATTACTTTTGTTCAACCTGGTGGTGCAAAACTAGGTACTCCTGTAATTACTAATGGTCAAGTTACTTCCATTCCTGTTACTGATGGAGGTTTTGGTTATACTACTGCTCCAACTGTTTATATTGACGAATCAACTGGTTCAAACCCAATTAAGGCAGCATTGAGAGCAAATCTTACTGATGGTAAGGTTACCAGCATTACAATTTTGAATGCAGGGCAAGGATATACTACTACACCTAGGGTTGCTATTATTGACCCTGTAGGTGCACAGGTATTAGAAACTATTGTTGATGGTGATGGGCGTGTTATTAGAGTTGATCTACTGAATGGTGGCAGCGGATATGATGATGTGCCTTCAGTCTACATTGTAGATAATAGAACTAACGGTGGTACTGGTGCGACTGCAGTTGCTTCTATTTTCAACGGTCAAATCACTGATCTTAATATTAATGCCTTTGGTAGCGGTTACTCTGCTGCAAATCCTCCAGAGATTGTAATTCAAGCACCTCCTCAAGCAAAAGCATCTGTTGAAATTGGTCTTAATGAAGTTACAGGTTTCGTAGTTACTGAGTCAGGTAAAGGATACAATAAGGCAGCATTTACTGGATGTGCGAGAGCAGCATCTGGTATTACTAAGTACACTGAAACAGGTAATGCAGTATTCAGTAATAACACTGTAGCAGCATCTGCAACGGTTGGTTCAAGCGTTAAGTGTTTAGATGCGCTATTTGTTAAGAGACTACTAGACAAGTATACAGAACAGTTCTTACCTGATGTTCCAGAACTTGACTACTCTAAGATTGATGTTCGTACATCGATCAAAACTATTAAAGATTTTTATTCATCTAAAGGTACTTCGTTCAGTATTGCTTATCTGTTCAAGTTACTTTATGGTGAAACTGTTACGGTCACATATCCAAAAGACCAAATCATCAAACCCTCTGCAGCAACTTGGTCTATCGACACAATTTTGCGTGCAACCCTAGTAAGTGGTAATGCTGATAATATTAGAGATGGTTTGTTAACTCAAGAAGCAGATATTGCAGATCCTAACGTAACTGCTGCAAGTGCCTTAGTTGAAAACTATATTTCAATCAAAACCTCTGATGTAGAGATTTTTGAACTTGTTCTCTCAGAAGAAACTATTGTTGGGACGTTTACCGTACCATATAAGACAAAACTTGCTGAACCTCTTAATACAACCGATTCAATCATTACGGTTGACTCTACAATTGGTTGGCCAGAACGAAATGGTGAATTTGTTATTGGTGGTGGTACAACAACTGAACTTGTACAGTATAAAGAGAAATCACTCAACCAGTTCATCGAATGTACTCGTTCTGCAAACGGTATTGTAGAAGACTGGGATTCTGCAACTCAAGTTGCTTCTAACTTCACGGTATATGTGAATAGAGGAACTCCTCAAGAAGTAGTACTGAATGTTGTTGGTATTGTTGATGCACAGCAAACTGTTCTTACTGACACTGGTTCATACTACCTACCTGGTGATAAACTCACTGTGTCTAAGTTAGGTGGAACTAGTATTGATCCTCATTTAACTACATGGTTATATAACGTCAAAAAACTTATCAATGTTTCCACAGTTACCTTTGGAGGCGTTAATAATAGATTTGCAACTATTACTTGTTCAAACAATCACGGTTTATTGGTTGGTGATCAGGTTACAGTTTATGGTGCAAACCCAATCATCTATAATGGCACATTCCTTGTAACATCTAGGGATAGTGCAACAGTATTCCAATATCAGTTACCCCAACCCGCAACTGTGGTACCACAGGGTAATATCCTAGTATCTGTTGACTTGAACAAAGGTAAGTCTACAAGTAGTGCTGTATTGAATGCTATTGGTCCTTATACGACTAACGTTCAAAACTCATTCTTCAATACAAACTATGCATACCTAGCATCTACAGGTATTCCAAACTATAATATTGGTCCTTTCCCAGGATCTGCTCTACTTCCAGGAAACCAACGTAAGTTGAATCGTTTCCCGATTACTTCTACAACAATTTCTACAAAGAACACCGTTTCTCCAGGTCCTATCGGAACTTGGGTTAATGGCGTTTCTATCTGGTCTTATAAGTCAACTCTCAAGAAAACCTTTGGTGCTGTAACTAGCGTTGCTATTACAAATGCAGGTAAAGAATATGATGCTGCATCTCCACCAGTATTAACTATCAGTGGTGGCGGAGGAACTGGTGCAACTGCTGCGGTTGTTGTTAACGGTTCTGTTAATGAAATTACTGTATCTACAGGGGGTTCTGGGTTTACTTCTTCTCCTCTAGTCTCTATCGTTGGTGGAGGCGGTTCTGGAGCGTCTGCAACTGCTATTATTACAAAAGGGGTTGTTTCTAGAATTCTAATCAACTCAGGTGGTACTGGATACACCTCACAACCTTCTATTACTGTTGTTGGTGGCGGTGGTACTGGTGCTGCAGCAACTGCATCTGTTCGTGGTCCTATTCAGTCTGTTTCTGTTGGATCAGGTGGTATTTCTTATACTTCTACTCCTACTGTATCGTTAAGTTCTGGTAGTGGTGCTGTTGCACAAGCAATTGTACAGAATGGTCGTATTATTTCGATCGCTATCATTTCTGCAGGTTCTGGATACACAACTGCTCCCGAAATTACTATTCAGGGTGAAGGTTTTGGTGCTGTTGCTAGAGCATCTATTGATACTGATGGTGAAAACGCAGGTAGAGTTACAAGCATTACTATTGTTAACCGAGGTATTGGATATCTTCAAGGAACAACTATCATTAACCTGAACTCTGTTGGTTCTGAAGCAACTTTCACTGCAAACGTATTTGAATGGACTTATAACTTACAATCAACTACTACATTTGATGCTGCTAAGGGTTCTGTCTTTGAAGGATTTAATAATCAGTATGGTGGTGAGTATGCTCACTTATCAAACCCTCAAACACTAAGATATATTCTTGGTGACAACTTATTTGAAAATACATCAGGCGTAATCAAAGAAAAGGAAGACGGTTTAATACACTCTCCTATTATTGGTTGGGCATTTGATGGTAACCCAATTTACGGTCCTTATGGTTACTCCGATCCTACTGATCAGTCATCTGCGATTCAAAAACTTAATACTTCATATAGATTAAAGACAAATCTTGTTTATAATGTAGATTCTAACCCAAATCCTGTTAGAACAGCAGGTCCTTTACTATCTGCTGAGGCAGCAGGTAAATTTGTTGAAGACTATGAGTATGTGTTCGGTCTTGGTGCATTAGATCAGTATAACGGTAGATTCTGTAAGACTCCTGAGTATCCCGAAGGTAGATATTCTTACTTCGTTACTATTGATGCAACTGACGATGGTAATCCATTATTCCCTTATGTTATGGGTCCTAGTTTCAACTCTGTTGTTGATTCTTGGAACTTGAATGCTGATGCTGTACAACAAAATATTCCAGAAGGTGTTGTTAGATATCGTGACCCTTATGAGAATGTTGATATTGACGTTGAGAGGGCACCTAATGCTTCTACAAACGCTCTAACACTAGAGAATGGAGATGTATTACTATTTGATGTAGAAGACGAAGATAGAAGTGGTGTTATTGAAGCGGATGAGATTGCTGATCCTGATCAGGTCTTTGAAGAGTCACCATTACAGTTATTTGATTACTTCCCCAAAGTCAAGTTTGACTCTAAGGTTGATATTGAAGTTGAAACAACTACTAAGTTTGAAGATGCTTCTGTAACTGGATTTACAGTTGAAAACCCAGGTATATCTTATCAGGTTAATGATAGACTAATCTTTGACAATACTGATACTGATGGTAGTGGTGTTTCTGCTCGTATTTCTAGAATTAAAGGTGAAGCGGTTGAAGCATATACATTTGAAAATGTAAGTGGTAATAACTTCGGTGTTCTTACCACAGTCAATCCTCATAACCTACAACCAGGTGACAGCGTATTTGTTGACTACACTCCTGTCATGGACAGCACTAATAAAACATTTGTTGTTCGTCAATTTAAAGGTATTGAAGAGATTGTAGTTAATCAAACTGGATCTGGTTATAATACTGATATTCCTCCTACTATCATTATCGATGGTAATGGAACTGGCGGTAGACTTGAAGCAGTTGTAACTTCTGTTGGTTCTATTGAAAATGTCAATATTATCAACTCTGGTTATGGATACACAAGCAATCCTAGAGTTATCCTTTCACATCCTCAAGTTTTCAAAAAAGCAGACTACTATGTCGCTAAGTTTACTAATAGAAACTATGTGAGGATCAGTGATGTATACATTAATGATTCTAAAGAAACTTATATTTGCGGTAAAACTTATGATGCTGCATCTAATGATGTTGCATTCATTGCAAAACTCTCTGCTACGGGTGTTAAGGAATGGGAAGCATCCTTAGAACTTCCAGGTGGTCAACAAGACTCTGAATTCCTCAAATTATATGTTGATGGTAAGAGTATCTGGGTTGTTGGTCAAAATAGTCCAAATAGTGCTATTCTTTCCTCTTATAACCCTGATGTTATTCTTTGTAAGTATACTGAAGCAGCAAACGGACTAAGTGCAGCATTAACCTTCCAAAAAGGTTATGCAGGTATCTCTGGTTCTACTCGTGGTGACTTTATCACTGCTATTAAGAAATACTCTGATACTAGATTCATTATTGGAGGATATACCAATACTAACTCTGGTGCACCGTATGATGCTTTCATTGCATCTATCGATACTAGTGGTAACTTTGCAATCAAGAGAAAGATTGCATCTTCTAACAAATCGGAAAAGATTACTGATATTGTTATCGATGGAACAGACGTTTATGCATCTTTAGAACTTGCTGCTACTCAATCTAACGCAGATATCGATACTGGTGTTGCTAAGATTGCTTTTGGTGTCAATACTATTACTGTAACTTGGATCAAGCAATTTACTAATAGTCTGTATTCTATTATGGATACTAGTCTTGCTATTGATGAATTCAAAGAACTTTATGTTACTGGTGGTCTAAGACTTAAGTCAGACGATACTACTAGAGATAGTTTCTGGGTTGGTAAGATTGATACAGATGGCACATTTATCTGGAACTATCGCTATCTTGCTCCAACTGGAGGATCTATTACTGTTACTCCTAGTTCTGCAATTGATATCTTTGGTGATTTAAACATTGCGTTTACTAGCATCAATAATACCAATACTTTACCTACAGTTGATACTGTTAAGATTGGTTATGACGGAAAAATTAAAAATCATACGACTAACCAATTTACACAAAACAATACTGAGGGTATTACTGCTTACTCTGTTGATGTTGATAACTCTGGTGATATTAATATTGTTGGACAAACTCAATGGAATAGAAACGAGTTTATCTTCCCCTTCACTGGAGGATCTCAAGTTGATACAACCAGTCACTACACATTAACTTCTACATCAACAAGCAACTCTATCACTTATGCCAATGATGTTGCTAAGATCCATGGTTATGCAGATGGTCAAACTACTTGGACTCAAGGTAATCTTCAAATTACTTCTGCTCAATTAGGAGCAAGACTTAATAGTGACTTCACTGTTGAGATGATGGTTTATAAAGATACTAATACATCAAGTTTAACTGGTGGTAGTATCACTCAACATACTCTTCTTGCTATCGGTGATGCTGAAGAGGCAACTGGTGCTCTTTGGTTATATTATGACGTAAGTAGCGGATACTTAGAACTTGTTGTAACTAACGGATCTACTAAACTCAATAGTGCATCTGGTGCAGGACAGTCCTCCCTCAACAATATGTTTGCCGACAACACTTGGCAATTCATTGGATTGAAGAGAGAAGGTAATATCTTTACTGTTTATGTGAATGGAATTCAAGCGATTCAATCTACAGTTCCTTCTACTGCTCTTGGTAGTAAGCATCTTTATGTTGGTCAGATCCCTGGTAGATCTGGTAGTGCAGGTAACTTTAGAATCAATGAGCAAGGTCAGTTCCATGTTGATAACTTTAGATTAAGAAACAGAGCGATTACTCCTTCTGTTCCTTCTGATGTTAGTGCATTCCCATCTGCAGGTGGATTTGGTTTCCAATACACTTGGACTGATACTGCATGGTTCACTACTAACCTTAACAGATATGATCTGATTGATTATGATGGATTCTCACTTAAAATTGATAAGAATGCTGATGCTGCAAGAATCGGTACAGTTTCTACTCAAACTAATACTCAACTAGGATTTACTAGAACTGCTGTTACTCCTGTAACTGGTAGTACTCTTACAATGCAGAATACTGGTTATGCTTTATCTGAGGCAGGATTCCAATCTCTTGACTTTGATGATGCTACAATCAATATGACTCCTGCAACTGAGACTCTTACTTATACTCAGGATGTTTGGAGTTCTAGAACTGCAACTGTTCCTTCTCCTGGATCTCAGAAACTTAATGTATCTGCTGTTGTTAAAGACAGATATTTCTTCAAGGTTACTCCTACAACTAAGATTGATAACATTCAAGAGTTAACGATAAATCAGGCATTTAGGTTTACTGTTGGTAGTAAGTTACGTCTAAACAACGATTCTGGGTCATTTGTCAACAGCGGTTATATCGTAAGAGTTGATGATGCAAATAATAAAGTATATCTTGCTGTAAACAATAATACATGGACAGATGATACTGCTACTGGAAACTTAGTAACTGAACAGTTTAGTGAGCAATCAACTTATGGTATTGTTGGACCTATTCCAAATGATATCAACGTTATTGAGGGTTATACATTCCCATTAGTTAATAATACAACTCCAGGAACTTTTGATATTGATCTTGACAAGTATAACTTAGATGGTACTTACAACGCAGCAGGTAGTCAAAATCTTGACTCATTTGCTAAATTCAAACCATTTGCAACTATTGATTACTCTGTAAGAATCGATGAAGTATCTGGTTCTTCCCCATTCATTGTTGGTTCTGTTGTACAACTGACTTCTAGTGATATCTCATTCAATGCAGCATATAGCACAACAACGATAACAAACTTAACTGGCGTAACCAAAATTACATTAGTTGCTAATCTTGATAAGATCTTGCAAGTTTCTTCTGTTGCAAACAGTGATGAAGTTTACGTTATTACAAGTACTAGTCATTACCTTTCTGTAGGAGACGTAATTTATGTTGATGGTAACCCATCTCAGACTGTAGGTAGTGTTGTATACGATGAATATGATGGTGCGTTCCCTGTTGATCGTGTTATCAGTCCTCTTGAATTCACTTATAAGTTAAATCAAGCAGCAATTACTTCACCTGCCACATCTGCAGGTAGTGTAAACATCTTTATGAAGTCTCCGACTTTGAAGATGTACTATGGTCACCAATATATCTTTGACTTAAGTCATTCTTCACTTGTTGGTGGTAACCTTTCCTTTGCTAAGGATAGTCTATACAAACTTGAATATTCATTCAACTCTATTGAAAGGGTCGGAACCCCTGGTGTCACTGGAGCAGGAGCACCTACTCCATCTGTGAAACTAAAAGTTGACCCAACAATTGTTACTAATATTTCTTACTACTTTGACCCTTCTAGAACTGGTTCTGATTCTCCTGTTGTGCCTGGTAGTTACCTCGATGTTGTAGACTCTCCATATAAGGGAAACTTTGAGATTTCCTCTATTGCAGGTCAGACTATTACTCGTGGTGCTGATATTATCAAGTTCCCTCTTCTTAACGAACCAGAGGGTGCTGCTGATATCAACCAAGCAAGTTATGCAACTTCTTCCTTAAGAGCAGTTGGATCAATTAACGCTGTTCGTATTGTAAACCCAGGTGGTTTCTATACTAGATTACCTATCGTTTCTAGCATTCAATCAACTAGACAGATTGAAAGAGTTCAAATTAATGATCCTGGAACTGAATATGCTGTTGGACAATACACCAGTGTACCTATTACAGGTGACGGTGAAGGTGGATTTGTTACTATTAATGTTGCTGATGGACAAGATGCCAATGGCGTAACTATCCCTGGTCAGATTCAACTAGTAACTGTTACATCTCCTGGTAAAGGATACACTACAGCAAGTATTGATATTGAGTCAGTGTCTGGTATCTTAGGATCTGGTTTGACTGGATCTGGTGCTGAAGTTGTAGTTGTTATCCCACCATTCGGTTCTGGTGCATCTATCTTCACTCAAGGATCTAGTGTTGGTAAGATTAAGAAACTTAAAAATAATAACTTTGGTTATGACTATCCTCATGACTACACATTACGTCCTGAGATTACATTCCCAATCAATGCTCAGTTAACATCTACAAGTATTCTCGATAGTATTACAGTTACCGATCCTGGTACTGGATATTCTCAAGCACCTGCTGTTGTCATCACTGGAGGTGGTGGTAGTGGTGCTATTGCAGAAGCAACAACTAAGAACGGTCGTCTTGATACTATTATTGTTAAAGATCCTGGTGCAGGATATTCTTCAACTCCTACTGTATCACTAAGATCTTCATTCAACTATGTTGTTAACCTTGACTTGGGACTCTTACAGTTCGCTTTCCCACATGGTATTACAAACGGATCTGCTGTCACACTGAATGTTGTTGACACTGGAGACGGTGTTGCATATCCTCTATCTGCAGGTGCTGTTGGTAGATTGAATGGAACTACTACTTACTATGCTATTGCAGGTTCTGCTAACTCTCTTGAAAATGATCAATTAAAACTCGCGATTACTTCTGCTAACGCTGCACTTGGTGATGCATTGGCATATGTAAACGCAGGTACAGGTCGTCAACAGGTTCTTACCGAATCATTTGGTGGTGCTGCTACAGCAAACGTTGTTACATCTACTTTCTTAGAAGGAGAACTTGTATATCAAGGTGAATCTTTATCTACTTCAACTGCAACTGGATATGTTTCTACTAACGCAGGTTGGCAAGTTGGACCTAGAGTTCTTAAGATTGTTGACTATACTGGAGAGTTCTCTACTGGTCAAAGAATCACTGGTGTGATTTCTAAGTCTTCTGGTATCATGACTGATATCAAAGTTGCTAAAGGTGTTCTTGAGATTGGTTCTGTCACTAAAACTACAGGTCAGTTTATCGATGACGTTGGTAAACCATCTGAGATTATTCAGAAGATTCAAGATAGTTACTATTATCAAGACTTCTCATATGCTGTTAAGTCTGCTGTTTCTATTGGTGAATGGAAAGAGATTCTTATCAAGAACGTTCACCCCGCATCATTCAAAGTATTTGGTGAGTTAGATCTCAATGATTATGGATTTATTCCTAATAAAGAGACATTCTTCCAGTTAACTAAGTCTGTTGAACTTGCAAGAGATGCAATTGTTCCTAATATTCAAAACTTTGCTCTTGTTGAACCTGTTTACTCTGAGTTCAATAATACTGAAGTACTATTCAGACAAAAACGACTAACTTCTTCTGAGAACATTCTAACTTCTGTTGTACAGAGACTTGATGATATTTCTAGTCAGTTTGATGGTCAAAAGATTTCCTTCCCTCTAACTGTTGATGGTAACAACGTTGTTGCGAATGCTAACCAGTTGATGATTGTTCTTAATGGTGTTGTTCAAACTCCAGGAACTGCATTTGAGATTCAAGGTGATTCAGTTGTCTTTGCAGAACCACCTCAACCTCCTGCAAGTGTTAAGTATGTAAACGTTTCTATCAATCAGATTGCAACTGTTGCTCTAACATTCAATAATATCAGTGGTATTTTCCCAACTGCAGGTATGACCGTAGTTGGCACATCGTCTCAGGCAAGATTGACTGTTACCACTGTTGTTGGTAATACTATCAATGGTTTCATCACTCAAGGAACATACACTATCGGTGAACTAGTAACTGTTGGTGCAACTGGTTTTGCTGCTAACGTTGCTACTGTAACTAGCATTTCTAATATCGGTCTGTTTGTCTTCGGTGAAAACATTACGAACCTTACAGGCGATACTGCAAAAGTTGAACAAATTAACCTCGCCAGCGGTGCAGAAACTCCACTTGCTCAGTTACGATACACCATCGGTGCAGCGACTACAACTATTGAGATGGTTGCATACAAGACAGATAATACTGGTACTGACTATCAAGTCACTGCAGGTGTGTTTGTTGCAGCAACTAACTATCAATTAGGATCTGAAATCTTCAGAGTAGATTCTGTTACTCAAAATACTGACTCAACAACTCTTGTTATAACCAGAGGTCAGAACGGAACTACACCAGTTTCTCATCAAGAAGATGCTCCTAGTTACAGTACTGACATTTCTATTACTAATGCACTTACATTAAGTAAGATTGCAGGTACTTATCAATCAACACCTGGATTATTCGATATTCAGTTAAATGATGTTATTATTGGTGCACAGTCTGGTGTTGTTGCTCGTGTTACCCAAACTTCAACCTACCAAGATCCTACAACTCAAGAGTTTATTGGTCAGGTTAACATTTCCGAAGGTTCTTCCTTCTTTGGATTACTATTCAACAGAATCACTTCTCAGACATATCCGAACGTCGTTCTTGATGATATCTCCAAGTCTCAGATTGGTATTGTTGATTTCACTGACAACAGTACTGCATTCGATAGTAGTTTCCCTGCTAATGAGCAAATAAACAACTATGTCATTCCTTATGATAACTTAACTGGTACATTCCAAGAGAATGAGTATATTCGTAACTATAAGATTGAATATGGTAATAACCAAGGTGAATTCCTTCCTACAGAATCTGCTAAGATCAGAAAACTTACTTTCACTGACAGAATCGGTTCTGGATTCTTCCAAGCAGGTCAAATTATTAGATCTAGAGATACTAAGGCAGAAGTTATTGGTGCAAACTCTGCACGTTCTACTATCTTCCTCGGTAAGGTTGGTAGATCACAGCGTGGTGGTTTAGATTATAATATTCCAACTTGGGAAGGTGAAGCACAGATTGATACTTCAACTAAGAAGTTTGGTACTGCATCTCTTCTTTTAGGTAGAGCAAATCATACTCACACATTTGTAAGTGGCGTTGCTAATGCCATCCAAGCATCAAACGGTGCTACTTCTACACATACTGCTGTAGCGGGTACGACTTATGATCCTGAGGCAGGAACATTAGTCATCAATATTGGAACCCATAGTTTGACTACAAGTAATAAAGTTACTATTGCTGACGGTGGTTTAACCTTTACTTGTACTGCTGATAGCAATACAACAAATCATCCATATCCAAGATCAACTGATCCTGCGTCTGGACAAGCATTAACAATCAGTGCAGTAACTTCAAATACCATTACTGTAGATGTTGGTGTTGCACAAGTTTCTTTAGATTACTTAAGTGTTGATTCTAGCAGTGATTTTGCATGGGGAACTGCAGGATATACTATTGAACTTTATATCAAGGCAGCAGCATCCTCTATCAGTGGTATTCATTCTATCCTTGACTTTAGAACAGCATCCACTGATGCTGCAGGTCATCTCTACTTAAATGCAGGACAAGTTCGTTATAACGTAAGTAACTCTGATGTTGTAACTTCTGGTGCAACTACGATTGCTCAAGATACTTGGACTCATATCGTTGTTCAAAGAACTTCTACTACTGTTAAGATCTTCATCAATGGTGCTGAAGCAGGAACTGGAACTGATAGCACTAACTATGCTGCCAAACCATTTGTTCTTGGTGCATCTTATGCCTTTGGAAATGCATTCTATGGTCATATCGACGAACTTAGATTGAGTGCTACTACTCGCTATTCTACTATTCCGTTTACTCCTGTAAATGGTATTTTCCAAGGTGATACTAATACTAAGATTCTATGGCACTTTGATGGTGCTGATAAGCAAGTATTCTTAGAAGACTGGTCTGGTACTCAAGATTTCACTATCAACGAATACATTAATAACGATGCAATCCGTGCAACTGCTAGATTGATCGGTGGTGTTCATAAATTTGTTTCTGCATCGAGTAATGCAGTATCTGTAACTGGATCAAGTAGTTTCACTCCAACTGCAGTTGATTATGATGCAATTACAGGTTCGATGGAAATTAATATCGGATCTCATAGTTATACAACATCTGATACTATCACGATTGCTGCAAACTCTTTAACCTTCACTTGCTCGAAAGATAATCATGCTACTCAGCATACTTATCCTCGTCTGACTGATCCTTCTTACGGTGCAACCCTTGCTATCACTGCAGTTACAGGAACTACAATTACTGTCAACGTTGGTGTTGCGAGCAGAGGATTCAATAAAAAGACACACAGATATATCAATGCTGCTGATAACCTCATCTTAAATAAAGACTTCATTGCTCAAGAAGCAGTGTATATCATGAAGGAACGTTATCCTTACTTCACTGTTCTTGGTGGAGAAGTTAACTGTGAAGATGATGTTAAAGACATTGTAAGTGCAATGATTGAAGACTTTAGAAATGGATCTAACAGTCACATTTGGGATGCTGCTGCACTTTATGTTAATAGAACTACAAACCCAATCACTCTTCTACATGTTTCCGATGATCTAGTAGAATCTCTGTATGTATTGGAGACTGTTGGTAAACTACTTAAGTATGTTATCACTAACACTCCATGGGATGTTCAAGGTGATCATGGTTTCACTCAGAAGTTTGATTCTACAATTACTGAGTCTGACTACCTTTCACAATCAGTAACTCAGTTTACTGCAACAGGGGCAACATATAATCCTGCTACTGGTGACATGGTTATCACCTCTAGTGGTCACAACTTAGTAAGTGATACTACTATCACAGCATCCAATGCAACTTATAATGCTACAACTGGTATATTGGTCATCACTTCTAATGGTCATAACTTAGAAAATGGTGATAGTATTCAACTTGCTGATAATTCATTGACATTCACATGTACAATGGATGGCAATTCTACAAACCATACCTATCCAAGACCTAACGATCCTGCTGCTTTAGGTTGGTTAGAAGTTCAGAATAAGACTACAAATACTTTTGAACTAAATGTAGGTAAGTCACCTACTGTTAACTATCAACCAACAGGTGCAACTTACGATCCTGCAACTGGTATCGCTGTTCTAACACTTCCTAATAATAACTTGGAAGTTGGTCAGTCAATTAAGATTACACAAGATTCATTGACCTTCTCTAGAGCAACTGGTGGAAATGGAACTCTTCCTGCTTCTGATAAGATTGTTTCTATCACACAAAATGGTGTAACATCAACTGCTACAGGAGCATCTTATGATCCTGCAACTGGTGTTTTACAAATCACTCAGAATGCTCATGGATTTGTTGTAGGAGATAAGATCAGAATTGCTGATAATTCACTCTCATTCACCTGCACTAAAGATGGTAATCATGAGACTAAGACTTATCCTCGTTCCACTGATCCTTTCTCTGGAAGATTCTTAAGAATCTCTGCTAAGACAGACAATACATTTACAGTTAATGTTGGTCCTTCTGCTGCTGCAGATCAATATGCTCATACTTTCGTATCTGCATCTGCAAATGGAATCATTAAGAAAAACAATACTATCACGGTTGACATTGGAACTGATTCCAATACAAGCACACATACATTTGCAAGTGCAACCTCCAGTGCAGTCGTTTCTGGTGGTAACTACACTCACACCTTCGTATCTGCAACTTCAAATGGTATAACTAAAGCAGGTGACGCAGTATTCCTTGCTGACGGTGCTATATCCTTTACTTGTTCCAAAGATGGAAACCAAAAAATTACCGCATACCCAAGATCTACTGATCCTGCTTCTAAGCAAGTCCTCAAGATCTCTGCCCACACCACGAATACGTTTACTATCAACGTTGGCGCATCAAGTGCTGATGATCAATACACTCACACCTTCTCAAGTGCAGTAAGTAATGCTATTACTAAATCTGAGTACAGTCTTACTGATTGTGCTGATGTTATCACTACTGCTGATAATCTACTTGATATCGTCACTGACACCCTAACATATGCTTCTGCTGCATCACCTGTTGATTATCTTGCAACTGTAACTAAATCTCTACCTGCATATGAATTTGTTGGTGGTACAGTCAATTCCTTCTCAGAGGTTCCATTTGTTGTTGATTATCATAATGGTACAACAGATCAAATCTACACTAATCAGATTGATGAAGATGCTCGTGGTAGATTCCGTGATGCTGCTAACTTAATTAGAGCAAATAGAAAAGTTATTGTTGATAAAGCAGCATATGATATGCTCACAAGATATCCTGATCTTGCACTTTCTATGCCTAGAAATGCTAACGGTACATCTACTGATGGTACGTTGCGTTGTAAGACTGACCTTGGATTAATCTTGGATGGACTTGCTGATGATGTCTATGACGGTGGTAACTTAGAAACTATCACTGCTGCTAAGTTCTATATTGGAAATAGTGGTGAGTTGCAATATATTAGGTTGCAAGTTTGGCAATCTGTTTATGCACATGAAAGACTTGGATTCTATGCCAAGCAAGCAGTTACTGGTGATCTAACTTATGACAACACTGACGGTATTATCGTTGGTGACTGGGGTATTACTAATGACGCAGGTGGATGTGCAAACGTCAAGACTGCTATTGACAACCTCGTAACTACAATCAATGATATTATCGCTCCTACTGGTGCTGATTTTGAGGTTGCTGCTGATAGACTTTACTTCAATAGAAACTTTATTGCAGAAGAAATTACTGGTCTCATCACTACTGAGTTTACATATCTTCTGAACAATGTTCAGTATCAAGCATTCACATATCCTAACGGTGCTCTTGGTGAAGCAAAATGTCAGAGAGACTTGAAACTCATCATTGAAAGTGCAATTTCTGACTTACAGACTGGTGGAAACAACTCTACTATCGATGCTATCAGTAAGTATCTAACTGCTGCTTTAACTCTTAATATCGTTGATGGAGTTGAGCAAGAGTTACTTGCAACTGTATATGGTATTCAGCAACTTTCTTCACTTGGTGAGAAAGCAATTGATAACTTACTCTACGCAAATGGTGAAGATACAGGTGGCACAGCAGGTGCATACAGTGCATTACATACTGATGATGCTGCAGTTCGTGATTCATTATCACTAAGTTCTGCGATAACTGTTAAGAATAGATGGAAAGAACTTATTGAACTTGCTATTAATATTCTTGCACCCGCTAGACAGATTGGTAGAAGTGCTGCAAAACATGTCCTTTACAACCGTAACTACTTCTTACAAGAGATTCAAACACAAACTCTTGCTCAGTTTGGTACAGGTTCATGGGTTTATGATGATTTCGTCAACACTACTGTTAATGATATCGTTCATGATCTTGTTACAACTGACACTAAGAAGAAAACAACTGCATATAATATTACAATTCAGAGTGTAAGTTCAACAGCATTCCAAGTCGGTGAAGTTGTAAGATCTAACGTTGGCGGTTATGCAACTGTCCTTGAATATGATTCTGACACTAACTTCTTCGTTGTTGGTCCTTTTACAGGCACTGCATGGGTTGCAACTAATACACTGACAGGTAAGACATCAGGTGCAACTGCTACTATCTCTAGTGGTGGAGTTGGTAGTGCTTATGACTGGTACACTGAAGTTGCTAACGTTAGAACTCTTGCAAGCGCAAGACTTATTACTTCTAATATCTCTGGTCAGATTGCAGGTACAAACCTCTGGACTAACCCTGAGGCATATGGAATCAACTGGACTCCTACAACTAATGTAACTATCACTGATAACGCAGGTCTTGCTCCAGATGATACTCAAACTGCAGAAGACGTTACTCCTAATAATGGTCAAAATGGACAGCATGAAATTAACAGAGATTATAACTTAACAGCATTTGAAACCTTTGACTCTGGCACAGTTACTTTCGATACTACTAACGAATCGTTTGATACTGGTTCTCCTGGAACTTCTGCAACACAGCAGTTTACTTTCTCTGGATTTGCTAAAGCATCTGGTTCACAATCGATTAGATTCCAACTACAACTTGATCCAGGTGGTGCAGGTGAACAGAACGCATTCTTCGATCTCAACCTTTCAAACGGTACAACTGGAACAGTATTTACTCCTCAGGGTGGTATTACTGCCGATGCATTCGGTGCTATTCCTCTTGGAAATGGTTGGTACAGATGTTACATCACATGTACATTCTCCTTCGGTTTCAATACTCTAAGATCTAAGTTTATCATTAAGAGTGGTGCAGGTGCTACTGTTTGGACTGGTGATGGTTCTACTGGTATTCTTGTTTGGGGTGCAAAACTTACTAAGGGTGCACTTGATCCTTATCAAGCACAAAGTGGTAAAACATTCTTCTCTGATACTGAGTTTAATACTAAAAACTACATTCTTGAATTGCTACAGCAATACATGATTGCTACTCTTGATAATAGTTTGACATCTCCTTCTACTGCTGCAGGATTCTACTCCTTCTACAGTTCTACTGATGCTGCAAACTATACTAAGGCATCTGTTTCTGCGATGCTCAGAACTAACCTTAGAATCATCACTAATCAGTTAAGTAACGATACTTCTTATATCGGTATTACAACTTATAATGGAATCTCTATTCCTACAAAAGCATACGGAAATGCAGTTGTTCCTGTTGGTGTCAACGGTGGACTTAATCCTGCTGACTTTGTATACGGTTTACTCAGCAACGCATATTGTGAAGTTGAATCTGTCACTCTCAATGAGGGTCTAGTCGCACAGGTCTACTCTAGATTTAGAATTGATGGTGATATCACTGATGGTCCTTTCACTATGAATGAAGTTGTTGCCAAGCAAGGTGCACCTTCGATCACGGGTGTTGTTTACGGGTTCCATGAGGATGCTAACTTCAAGTATCTTGATGTTAAGATTACAGCAGGTCCTTGGGCAATTACAGATAACGTTGTTGGTGCAACTAACTCCACTACTGCTCAGATTAGTGCTCTTGAAACTCGTGTTCATATCATTAATCTGAAGGGTGATTTTGTTGCTGACATTCCATTCAAAGGTTATACCTCTGGTGCTACTGCACAACCTACTTCATTCTTGAAGACAGAAGCAGCAATCACTGATAATACTGGTGGTAAGTTGACTGTCGATACTGCATCTCTCTTAGGTAACTTTGAGACAACTGCAGTTGTTTATCCTTCATCTTCCAGACAGTATATTACGGTTTCTAAGTACGCAGGTCTGGACATCGGTGTTGGTGACAGAATCGCATCTGTCGGATACAAGAGATTTGGTATTAATATTATCAGTGGACTTAATAACTTCACTGTTGGTAACAGACTTTATAAGGTTGTATCTGGTGTTCAAGATTCTGCCACATACGGTATCATTACTGATGTAGACATTGCAAATAACTACGTCTACATGGTTGAGTATCAAGGAACATTTACTCAGGGTGATCAGATTGGTGATTACGGGTTAGCAGCAACATTCCCCGTGGGATATGCTTCTATCGCAACTATCGTTACAACTGCAGGTGCAGGTGCTGCTCTTGTACAGGATGTACGTCCAGACGGTGTTAATAAGCGTCTGTATCTAAGTGACGTTGCAGGAACATTCGGTGTTAGAGATGCTATCAAGGGACCTGATTCATATGGTTCTGTCATCGTCACTCAAGTTGATCTTAAGGCAAGAGTCAAGAGATCCTTCAAGGGATTTGATGGTACACAGACTACATTCAATCTGTCACAGAACAATGGCACCTCATACCTCCCAGATCCTGCAGGACACCTCCTAATCTTCGTTAATGGTATCTTACAACCACCAGGTGCTACAAACGCATACACAGCGTTCTCTAACCAGATTCAGTTTACTGAAGCACCTGATCTTGGAGCATCCTTCACTGGATTCTACATTGGTAAACTTAGACAGTTGGATGACATCTCATTCGAGTTTGACTCATTGAGACAGTCCTTCAACCTTAAGCGTAATGACGTGTTCTACTCATTGACACTGACTGATGGTGTTCAGTCTAGTGTGATTAGACCTGAGAACAACATCATCTGTTCGCTCAATGGTGTGATTCAAGAACCTGGAGTTGGTTTTGAGATTGTTGGTTCTAGAATCATCTTCTCTGAGATTCCTAGATTCGGATCTACTTTCGTCGCATTCTCTTATGTTGGTTCTGAAGCAGACGTTGACGCTGCTGAGGTTGTACCTCCAATCGAACCTGGTGACTTTATTGACATTCAAGGTGAGACTTCAGACAGAGAAGTTGCTGTTATTGAATCTTCTAACTCTCTAATCACATTTGATTATCTTGGATCTGTATTCGGTCAGAACGCATCTGCAACTGCGGTCTTGACATCTGGATTCATTGACACAGTTCAAGTCACTGGTGGAGGTTCTGGATATACTTCTAGACCTACCGTAAGAATCGACTCCATCTCTGGATTCGATGGAAACATTCGTGCCTTGGTTGGTGTTGCAGGTGTTGAACTCAGTGCAACTGGTTCTGGATATCAAAATCCAGGCATCAGCGTTGACACTGTTGTTCCTGATGATTATGTTGCTCCTGACCTTTCAACTTACGGTGAAGAGTTAGTAGACCCCGAAACCCCATAAATAACTAAAAATCGTAGCGAGTAATGGCTAAGCAAACTCTTGGTCTTGGCACATCGGCAAATGACAACACAGGGGATACCCTGCGAGTTGGTGGCGATAAAGTCAATGACAACTTCAATGAAATCTATGCAGCGTTAGGTAATGGTACGACACTTACTGTCGATACCACTAACCCTGCTGTAGGGCAAGTATTAAGGTATAACGGTGCCACATTTTTGCCATCGGATTACACCAACCTGACTGCAGCGTTGGATGTAAATGGTAATAGTATCATTTCATCTTCAAACGGTAATATCCCACTCGCTACGAACGGAACTGGCGATATTACTCTTGCTGCAGGTGGTGTTACTTCTACTTTCGATGGTGCGACTGGTGGTGTAGATATTCCAACTACGATTTCTTATAAGAACGAATATAACGCATTAGGTTCTGCCCCTGCTGCAGCAACTTATACTGGTTATTATTTCACGGTTAATGGTGATGATAATCCATATGTAAATATTAATATTACTGCAGGTGGTGTTGGAGATACAAGAGCAAAGTTACTTACTGAGTATTCTAGTGTTAACATGCTATCTGATGTTGATACAACTACAACTCCTCCTAGTAATGATCAAGTTTTAAAGTGGAATACTTCTACTTCTAAATGGTTACCTGCTGATGATGCTGCAGGTATCGGTAGTATTAACGTATTCGCTTCTGTTGCAGGTGATACAGGATCAACAACAGCAAATAGTCAAACAGATACATTAACTATTGCAGGTGGTAGTAACATTACTACTGCAGTCGTTGGAGACACTGTAACAGTGAACTTCTCTGGAACTTTAACAACAACACTTGCTGCTCTGACTGATACTAACACATCAGGTCTAACTCAAGGTGATATGCTGTATTGGTCTGGATCTGAATGGATTCCAACTCCTACATCTGGTCCTATCATTTGGTATGAGGTAGGTGCACCTGTAGAGAACTCAAGTAGTGACTTCCTAATCAACGGACCTGGACTTCCTGCAGGAGAAAACCGTGACCCAACGTTATATCTGCATAGAGGATTTACTTATGCATTTGATAATACCGTTGAAGGTGGAGGACACCCATTTAGGATTCAATCCACACAGGGTTTATCAGGAACACCATATACAACAGGACAGACTGGTAGTATCACTGCAGTATTATATTGGACTATTCCTTTTGATGCTCCATCAACTCTTTATTATCAGTGTACACTCCATGCTGCAATGCAAGGAACCATTAACATCGTATCATAATAAATGGCAAGAACTGTCCCAGGAACAGGTGCATCGATCGAACCTATCTTTGATGAGGTGTTCGGTGTTCGTGCTGTAAAAGTTTTAAACGGAGGATCAGGTTATGATCCTGCGGATCCCCCTCGCCTAACAATTACAGGTTGTGGTACACCAACTGTAGCAGCATTATTATATCCGATCATCGGTTCTGGTGGACAAATTGTTCATGTAAGAGTTTTAGAAAGAGGAAGTGGATATGATCCTTTACGTTTGCAGATCATTCCAGAACAAGAAACACCAAACGTAGTAAATTCATTTGATTTCAATAGAATATGGCAACGTCATCCTAACTCATTAACACAAGGAACTTTTGCATTATCTGGTACTGCAAAAACTGATAGATTAACTATCGTATCAGATAATCATCCAAAACCTTCACAGGTTTATGTAAATGAAAGACAACCTGGAGGTTCTACTGATGTTGTAGATAGAAACTTCAATCAAGAGTTTGTATTTCGTGGCGGTAAAGACGTTCCAAATCCAGGAACTAGAGAATTTCAAGAAAATAAAGCAGTTGGTATATTAGCAAATGGTGGTCTATTACATACTGCTGATTGGGGCGTGGCAGGTAATGCATTTACAAACTTCCCCATTGATGTAATTAAATATGATTATGTAAAAAATACTACTGCATATGATACTATCAATGATAGTGGAGTTCATTATTATCATACCAGTAAAACTATAGATGAGTTTAAAATTGGAAAAGGTGTATTTGAATGGGGTTTATTAAGAGTATTCATTTGGAATGTTAAGGTAGAATTTGATAATGTAATGCTACCTGTAGATCAGATTGATGAGACTCTTGGTGCTATTGAAGTTGGTAGAATTGTTGATGATATTGCGGGAACTGGGCGTGGAGAGATTGCAAAGATTGTTAGAAATAGTCTAGGAGTTATAACAAGAATTTATCTAAGACTTCTTACTGGTGATAGTTTTGCTAATGGTGATCTTTGCCTAGGTTCTAACGGGTTTAAGTTTAGAGTATCTGCAGATCCTATTACTTTCACCAATGGTCTGTTTTATATCGACTTTGGTACTCATGCAAATGAGTTTGGTGCTTTTACATCAGGTCAGTATTATCTTGCTCCAGAAGATATTAAAGTTCATCAGAATAATCTTATTATATGGAATCAGTCAGATAGTTCAAATAGTCAAGGTAATGCACCACATCCTATGCAGTTCTCTACAACTGCAGATGGAACTTTAAATGGTGGTACATTATATTACACAAGCACAGGATCATCAGGAAACGTTGTTGCAGATTACGAAAATAGCTTGCAACCATGGTTCATCATGAATGGTGATGAGACGCAGAAAATATATTACTATTGTGCTAATCACAGATATATGTCTGGGTATGCAGGTGACGAAGGTTATATTCAACTTGATACTGCAACACAAACTGGAACAGCAGGAGTTACCCCTAACACATATTATATCAACGGTTATTACGGAAGTGGAGCAACGTTAGATTATTCAAGATATGCAGATGGTCACTCTAGAATCCTTGGTATGTCCTTTGATGGATACCCGATCTATGGACCATGGGGATACAATTCTTCTGGTGCAGTAGCAAGGGAAACTTCTAGTTTCCGTTTAAGGACTACAGCAGAAATTCAAGGTGCTAGACCTATTGTAAACACTGCAAGCACTGTGACTTATGCAGTTACTGTTGCTAACGGTGAGTTTGCATTTGATGGATCATCGCCAGAATTTCTGAATCTGTATAGAGGAAAAACTTACATTTTTAATCAAGATGACTCGACAAATGACGACTCAAACCATGTCCTATTCTCTACTCAGACGGATGGTTGGCACAGTAGCAATCCTGCTGTTATTGGTGATACTTCAGTTCTCTATTCTGGCAATGGTATCTCGTACTGGATTGATGGAGCGAGCGTTACATACGCACAATACCTCAGTGGTTTCAACCTTGCTACTACTAGAGAGATACGATTTACAGTTCCAGTAGATGCACCTACAGTACTATACTTATTTGGTTACCTCAGACCTGGATATGGAGTCAGACTAGTTAACGATGGTTATATTTTAGGAGATCTTACATCAGATTATATTTACGATTCTACTGTAGGAACCTTAGATGCATATAATGGTAAGTTTGGTGTAACGCCAGAGTATCCTAACGGAACTTATGCTTACTTCATGACTGAGGATGGTAGTGGTAATCCTGTGTATCCATATGCTATCGGTCCACAGTATTATGGTGCTCCTATATTTGAAGGTGATACTGTTCCTGCACAACCATCAACATTCCCATCACTAGCAACAGGTGATGTTGTACTTGCAAGTAACGGTTCTGTTGCTTATGTCAAGATGACTAGAAAAGGTGATAACTTCTTTGGTCCTGCTAAAGCAAAAATTCTTGGTGGTGAAGGATCTGGTGCAGTAGGTACTCCTACTGTTCAAACTGTTACTGGTTTATCTCTGCTCAATCAAGGTAGAAGTTATGCATCTCCTCCAACGCTCATCTTTGAAGGTGGTGGTGGACAAGGTGCACAAGGTGCTGCTGCGATTGATACCTTAGGTAAAGTTACAGGTGTCAATATTGTTGATCCAGGTGAGTTCTATCAAGAAGAACCTTATGTTCTCATTTCTGGTGGTGGAGGTATTGGTGCAAAAGCAGAGGCAAATATATCACAGGGTGTTATTACAGGTATTAATATTACCGACCCAGGTGAAGGATATACTTCTGTACCAAATGTTATCTTCACTAAACTTGTAAATCTTAAGCGTAAGACTAGAGCAAGACAAGCATTTAACTCTAGTGCAATTTACCTTACTGGTCTTGTCAAAGATGTTAGTGCAAATGATACAAGCATATTTGTTGACTCAACAGATGCATATCCTGGATCTGGTCAAATCATTGTCAACAAAGAGACTATTGCATATACTAGTAAAACTGCAGGTAAATTTACTGGTCTAACTCGTGGTGTAAACTTCAACTATGATCAGAGAGTCGTATTAGATACTATTCAAAACTTACCTGATGGAACTTCTAACTATAAGTTCAACGTTGGTGACAGAGTTATACGTCGTGTTGAGAATGCTAATAATAAAATTGCAAAAGTATATGATTTCGACGCTGCTACTAGAGAACTTCTAGTTACATTTGAAGTTGATGAACTAGCATTTATTGATGGTGGTAGACCTTCGACTGAAGATGCTATTGTACAGTTTGATGCAGGTGTTGCAGCATCTTCTGGTGCAGGTATTTTACCACACGTCGTTATTGATTCAGTAGGAAATAGTATTCCTACACTTACAATTCCTCTCGGATCATTAACCGATAAAGACTTTGAAGATGATGATGAGAATGCAGGAGCAGGTGACGGTATTCCTGACTTGGTGAATACTTCTACTGACTATGCTAGTCAAATTAATCTTGATGGTGGTATATTCAGTTCACTTTATGGTATTGAGGAGACTCAAGGTGGTACTAACACAACTCTATTCCAAGTTGGTGACAGTATTAAGGATGCTGATATTCCATTCAAGTACGCAACTGTCGTTGAGGCAGGTGGACTTGCTGACGGTGTAGCACACCCTTCTATCCTAAATATCACATTAGATGTTGCAAGTGGTAATGCACAAAACTTCCAGACTAATGAAGTTGTAACTGGTGCTATTTCTGGCGTTAGAGCAACTGTTGTTTCTTGGAATTCTACAAATGGAGTTCTACAAGTTAACAATGTTATACCCTTTAATACTGGAAATGTTAACATCGGTATCGCGGGATTACTCTATGAGTTCTCTCAAAATAGCAGTATAATTGACTTTATTATTGCAAATCCTGGAACTAACTATACTGGAGTCCCAACAATAGCGATCGAGAACACAGGTGATATACAGGCAACTGGTACTGTAGTTATGACGACTGCAGGAGACCAAGTTGCATCTATTACTATTGGTAATGGAGGGTATGGAATCCCTCAAACTGTAGATGGCACCTACAATCTACACCCAACCGTTACATTTACTAATGCAGGCGGTGATAGCACTGGAGCGAACGCTGCTGCACAAGCAGTATTAGGTGGTGAAGTTCTTAATGGTAATGGCGGTGCCTCTTACAGGATTAAGAGCATTGAATATCTTACAACAGTTCGCTCGTAACTACGATAAATAAACAAGAGGACAAATAGTATCCGCAAATGGCAGCCCTATTAACTGATCAGTTTAGAATATTTTCTGCGAAAAAGTTCATCAAGGCACTTGAAGGTCCCGACGCGACTCAAAGTGACGATGTAGCAGGTACAACGAGAGATCGTTTGTATCTGTTTATTGGAAGACCGCAACCCTGGGATAATGAGAACTCACCGCCTCAGGCAGTGGACTCTTTCTCAGAGTTTTCTGGTTCTTATGACGACATGGTATCAATGAAACGTGTCCTCGCTTCAGATACCGTTCAAGTTTGTCGTAGAATCGACTGGGTTTCTCCAGAACAAACTACTGGTGGATTGGGTTTTACTTATGACATGTATCGTCATGACTATTCCCCAAGTAAGACTGCTGCTTCAGGTGCTACTAAACTCTATGATTCTGATTTTTACGTTGTAAACTCTCAGTATCAAGTATACAAATGTATCTACAATGGTACATCACCCTCTGATCCTAATGGCAAACCTTCTACTGTCGAGCCTACTGGGACTAGTACTAGCATCATCACTACTGGCGACGGGTATCGTTGGAAGTATATGTACACTATTCCAGTTGCAAGCGTTCTTAAGTTTTTCTCAAACGACTACATGCCCGTCTTCACTAACGCAGCGGTTCAAACCAATGCAGTCGCAGGTGAAGTCGATACTGTTGTTATCAACGCTGCAGGGTCTGGTTACAACAATGGTACTTACGACAACGTAGCGATCAACGGTGACGGAACTGGTGGTCGTGTCTCAATCGTTGTTGACGGTGGTAAAGTTATCTCTGCTACTGTTACATCTGGTGGTACTGGATACACATTCGGTAAAATCAGTATTGATAATATCACTGGTATCGGTACTGGTACTGGTGGACAGGTTGACGTTATCTTGCCTCCTCCTGGTGGGCACGGTGACACTGCTGTTACTGAAATCGGTGCCTTTAGGGTAATGATTAATGCCAAACTCTCATATGATGAGGGTGCGGGTGACTTCCCTGTTGATAACGACTATCGTCGTATCGGTTTGATTACAAACCCACTTAAATTTGGTACATCTGAACTTATCTCTGACTTGACGATCTCTGCTGCTAAAGCAGTTATCTTCTCTCCTACATTCCAAGGTAACTATGTTCCTGATGAAATTATTACACAAACACGAGTTGTTGGTGGAACCAACGTTACTGCTCGTGGTAGAGTAATTTCTTGGAATCCTACAACTAAACTTCTGAAGTATTATCAGAACGCAGTTGATGGTATCTTCCCAGAAGTTACAGGTACACAGAATGAGTTTGACGGTTCTAACGTTATCAGTGGTGCAACCTCTGGTGCTGCAGGACAACCCGACGTCAACTTCCCTGCTGTTCCAAACTCATCTTCTAGAACTATCAACAATACAGAATATGATCTAGGTATGAAGTTCAACAACGGTTATGCAAAACCCGAAGTTGCTTCAAACACTGGTCAGGTTGTGTACATAGATAATAGGAGATCAATCAGTCGTGCTAACGACCAAGTAGAAGACATCAAAATCGTAATCGAGTTCTAATGGCACAAAACACCAATCTAAACGTCACTCCATACTACGACGATTTCGATAAAGCTAAAAACTTTTATCGAGTGCTATTTCGTCCTGGGTTCCCTATCCAAGCACGAGAACTTACTACCATGCAGAGTATTCTGCAGAATCAGGTAGAGAACGTCGGATCGCATCTATTCAAAGATGGATCGATGGTCATTCCTGGTCAAGTAGGTTATGATCTAAATGTCGAAGCAATTCAGTTACAAGAATCATTCTTGGGTGCTGATGTTGAAAACTATCGTACTCAGTTGAATGGCAAGATCGTCACTGGTCTTACATCTGGGGTAAAAGCAAAAGTATTATTCAGTATTTCTGCTTCAGATTCCACAAAAGGATATATCACACTCTACGTTAAGTATATCGAATCTGGTGGCACACAAAATACACAACAAACATTCTCAAATAACGAGCAGTTAATTACTGACACTGAGATCACTTTCGGTACAACTTTGATTGAAGTTGGATCGCCATTTGCTCAGTTGTTACCTACTGCTGCACTACAGAAAGGTTCCGTAGCATATATTCAAGAAGGTGTTTACTTCATCAGAGGATTCTTCGTTGATGTACAATACCAATACTTACTCCTTGATCAGTATGGATCAAACCCCTCCTATCGTATCGGACTTGATATTCAAGAATCCATTATTACTCCAGAGGATGACCTTAGTCTCAATGATAACGCTGCTGGAACAAGTAACTATGCTGCTCCTGGTTCTCATAGATTTAGAGTCTCCACAAGATTAGTTAAGAAACTACTCACAGATGATGCTGATAAGGACTTCCTTGAACTCTTAAGAATCAACAATAGTAAAGTTGAAAAACTTGTTGATAGAAGTGCATATGATGAACTAGAAAGATCCATGGCAACCAGAACTTTTGAAGAGTCTGGTGACTATGTTGTTAAAGATTTTAAAATCACTGCTAGAGAAAACCTCGATGATGGTTTTAACAACGGTGTATATGAAACAGGTTCTACAACTGCTCAGGGTAATACCACTGCAGAAAGAATGTATGCTGTTGAGTTCGGACCTGGAACTGCATATGTTAGAGGATATAGAGTTAAGACTCTATCACCAACCTACGTTGACTTAGATAAACCAAGAGATACTGCAGCATCACAGAATACTATTATCCCATTTGAGATGGGTAATAACATTATTGTGAATAATGTTTATGGTTTCCCTAATTCCACAGGTTCATCTCTTAGCAATGCATATCAAACTATTGAATTAAGAGATACTTTCACTTCAACTCCTGGAAACGGTGCAGGCAATATTATTGGTTTTGCAAGACTTGCTTGCATGGAGCATACCTCTGATGGTGATGACACTACTTTCGGTAATGCTGATGACACTTACAACACTAACATCTTTGATGTTCAGATGTTTAATGTTCTTGAGTTAGCATCTGCTGTAACTATTCAAGCAGGTTCTGTACTGATCGGTGCAACCTCTGGTGCAAGAGCATATCTTGTAGATGGTGTTTCTGCTACAGATCATATCAAATGCTATCAGGTTGAAGGTGCTTTCGCTGTAGGCGAAATGATCGTAGTTGATGGTTTAAACGTTGATACTGTTGAAGTTTCTCATACTTATGCATTCTCTGATACTAGACAGATTGTATCTAGAGATGAAAGTACAAATGCTACTGAGTTTACTGCTGATATTATCTTAGATGATATTCAGGTTGTTCAAGGTACTACATTCACTTATGATGCTACAGGTTCTGCTGAAAAAATCACTGGTCAATCTTCTAACTTTGCGTTAGATCTTAAACCTGGCGACAGAATCTTCTTTAATGGAACTCAGTATGTTGATGTTGATAAGATCAACCCTACCTCATTAACTGGTTCTCAGAATTCTACTATCTTTAACTATCAAGCACAGACAGTTAATGTAACTCCTGGACCTGGTGGTGCTGCTCCTTCTGCAGGAACTTACGCTGCCTTACTCAGACAACGTTCTAGGTTGAACAATGTTCAGAATGCAGATCTCTTAAGTGAGATGCCTAAGAAGTACATCAAGAGTATTTCTGATGAATCAATGATTGTCAGAAGAACTTTCGATGCTCAAACAGTTGCTTCTAACTCTATCTCTATTACTCTTCCTGAGAATGAACAGTTCCAAGCAATCTCCGATACCAATTATACTCTTACTGTACTTGCAGGTACAAACAGCACTCACCCTGTTGGTGATCAAATCACTATCAATACTGTCAGTTCTGGTACTATTGGTTATACCACGTTCACCTCTTCTGATAGAACAACTATTCAGATTGATAACTTAACTAACATTACTTCGATTAAAGTTACTGCAACTATCTCGAAGAACGTTACTCAAAGAAAAACAAAATCTGGTCAGCAGATGTTTGTTCTTAAAACCATTAAGACAATTGAAAATCTTGACAAGCAAAATTATAATCTAACTTATTCAAACCTTTACGGTACTAGAATTCAAGATAGGGATCTTTCTCTTGGTCTTGTAGATGCTTACAGATTACATGCTGTATATGAATCTAACGATGACAATGATCCTGTTCTTCCTTCTGTAACTCTGGTTGAACCAACTTTCTTTGCTACAGGAACTATCGTTACTGGTAGAACTTCTAAAGCAAGAGCAAAGGTAGTTGCATTTAGTTCTGGAACTCTAAAACTAAGTCTTGTTTATGTCAGCGGTCAATTACAGTCAGGTGAAACCATTGATGGTTTTGACAGTAATGGAACTGCTATTAGTGCGATTATTAATGATAGTGTTGGATCTGTTATTGAAGGATCAAAAGTTATCACTGATAATTACTTCTTAGAAGTAGCACAAACTGGTTTCATCTACGATGTTTCTAGAGTTACTCGTAAGAAAGGTGTTGCAACTCCAATCAGAAAACTTCTGATGGTTATTGACTACTATACACATTCTGCAACTGGTGATTACTTCGGTGGTCAATCATATCTTGACACAACATATGGTGATATTCCATTCTTTGAAACTAAGTTCCTCTCAGATTACTTAGACTTTAGACCAGGATGTAAGAATCTTTATAGTGGTACTGGTACAGTTGCATCTCCTGCCTTTGTTAACTGCTCAACATTTGACTTTAAGTCAAGAGTGTTTAATGTATCTGGATCTCCGAATGCTACTATCTTCGACGTTCCTAAAATTAACAGCGACTTCCGTGCAGACTTTGACTGGTATCTACCTAGAATTGATAAAGCATTCTTAACACCTGCAGGTGAGTTCCAAGTTATTAAAGGTAAGTCTTCTGAGTTACCTCAAGAACCTGATGATCTGAAAGATGGTATGCTATTGGCAACCATGTCTCATAAACCATATGGTTTTGATCCTGAGTCTGACATTGTTATCACTAGATCGGATAACAGACGTTATACCATGCGTGACATCGGTGGTATTGAACGTAGATTAGATCAAGTTGAATATTATACTTCACTCAACATGCTTGAGTCTGATACTTTCAACACTAAGATTATTGACTCTGATGGTAAAGATAGACTTAAGAATGGATTTATTGTAGACGATTTCTCAGATCACAGTAAGTCTGAAACTTCTCATGAAGATTTCAATGCTGCATTGGATTTTGCAGGTGGTCAGTGCCATCCTTCACACTATACAACTAACATTCCTTTACAGGTTAATACAACCTTATCTCAAAACTATCAGCAGACTGGACCGATTATCACTCGACCATATAGTGAGTTGACAATCATCAATCAACCATATGCTTCTAGAGTTGAGAACATCAACCCATTCAACGTATTCACTTACATTGGACGTATTGATTTAACTCCTGCATCTGATGACTGGTTAGATACACAAAGATTACCTCAAAGAGTTACACAGATTGAAGGTGATTTTGAATCTGTATCATCTGAAATGAGAGTTGACCAAAATGGTTTTGCTCCTATTCAGTGGAACGCATGGAGAGATCAGTGGACTACAAATAGAACTATCGGATCTAGAGTTACCAGAAACTCCTTCTGGTTAGAGATGGACCGTGGTAGATCACCAAATGCAGGTGTATGGGGTGGTCGTGGTATGAGACGTGTTAACAGAACGACATCTTTCCTTGCCACTACTAGACAGACTAGATCTGGTATTAGATCCAGAGTTATTCCTAGAATTGACAGACAATCTCTTGGTGATAGCGTTATTTCTTCTACTTCTATTCCTTGGATTAGATCCAGAAACGTTAAGGTTAACGTTGAAAGACTGAAACCCAGAACTCGTTTCTATTCATTCTTCGATGGTAAGAAGGTATCTGATTACTTCACTCCTAAGTTGATTGAACTTATTAAGAACCCTTCTACTGATGCTCGTACAAACTCTACACCTTTCATTCCTGGTGAGACTGTAAGAGGACAAAGTAGTGGTTGTGTTTTAAAAGTTGCAAACCCTGATGATCTATATGTAAACAACCCATATGATGATACTGCAATGGCAACATCATATGCTTCTACTACTGCATACTTGAACATTGATACTGATGCACTAGCATCTAACGCTGTCGGTGAGTTCTATGGTAATGTGCAAGTTGGTGAAGTATTAGTTGCTAACTCTGGTGCTAGAGCAATTGTTAAAGATCGTCGTCTTGTTTCAGACCGTTTTGGTAAGTTCCAAGCATCATTCTTTATTCCACCTCCATCTGTAGATACTAATCCACGTTGGGCAACTGGTACAAGATCTATTAGACTTTCTACTTCTGATTCTGATTCACGTCTTGCAGGTGCAGTTGCATCTTCTGCTGAAGCAGAATACGAAGCAAGTGGTACATTGAACAGAGTTCGTGAGAACGTTCTTGCTGTTAGAAATGCTGAAGTTGTTCGTGACACTGTTAACCAGACTAGAAACTTCAATACAATCAGAACTGAGACTAGGCAGATTGGTTGGTATGACCCTCTTGCTCAGTCATTTATTTCTGATGAAGAAGGTGGTGTGTTTATTACATCTGTCGAAGTATACTTCTTTAAGAAAGACACAAATATTCCTGTATCCATGCAGATTAGAACCATGGAAAATGGATACCCTACCACAAGTATCCTACCTTTCTCTGACGTAACCTTAGAACCAAGCGTTGTTCAGTTATCTGAAACTGCTGCTGTTGCAACTAAGTTTACCTTTAAGGCACCTGTCTATATTCCACAGTCGATCGAACATTGTTTCGTTCTTCTTTCTGACTCTAACGAGTATCAGATCTGGATCTCTAGAATGGGTGAGATTGATATTACTGGTGACAGAACTATTTCTGAGCAACCATATGCAGGTGTGCTGTTCAAATCACAGAACGCATCTACATGGACTGCTGACCAGTATGAAGACTTGAAGTTCAAAGTTAATAGAGCAGAGTTTGATACTACTTCATTATCTACTGTTACTCTTAATAATGCTCCTCTTGATATTGGTAACGGTGGTAAGTTAAGGTTACAACCAGATCCAATCCAGACATTCATTCCTGAGATTGATCTTGTTCTTAACTCTACTTCACTTCCATATACTATTGGTGCTAGAATTTATCAGAAGACTACACTTGCTGAAGGTACTATTGCCAAGAGAACTGTAACATCTGGTGGTGTTGTCTTGACAATCAAAGACATCACAGGAACGTTTGCTGCAGGATCTAACACTGGTGGTGTTATTTCAAACAGAATCGTATCTTCTAAGACAACAGCAACTCTCATAGTTACTGGTGCATCTGGTGACTTTACTGTCGGTGAGACAATTACAGGTAACTCTGCTACTGCTCCTACTGCTGAAGTTGTAACTTGGACTGCAAATACAAACACTCTTGAACTGAAGTTTATTTCCACAGACTTTATTACTTCACCTGCTGAAACTATCACTGGTGGAACATCTACTGTTACTGCAACTGTTTCATCCGTAACTTATTCTGGTGACTCTGTTGAAGCATCAGCAATTAGTGACGCTTATCCTACTGCAACTCCAACGTACTCTACTTCCCAAAGAAAAGTTCGTATTGCACATAGCAATCACTGCATGTATTCTGCATCAAATAACGTTATCATTACTGATGTCAAATCAGAAGTGTCTCCTACTTACTTGACTGCTGCTATCTCAGCAACTGATACATCTCTGAATGTTAATGATGCTTCTGCATTCCATACAGTCATTAATGGTGCAACTGTTGGTAGTACTAATAAAGGATATGTAAGAATCATTAGTAATGCAGGAACTGAGGTTGTTTCATACACTGGTATCTCAAGTGACTTCCAAACAATCACTGTAAGTGAAAGAGGACTTGATGGTACAACTGCAGTATCTCACGTTGATGAGTCTGTAGTTGAGTGTTACAACCTTGACGGTATTCCTCTGATTGAAATCAACAAGACTCATCAAGGTATTCTTAATCCAACTCTCGATACTTACGAGATCTCCACAAGTTCTATTGCTAGACTTGGTATTAGATCTGGTGGTCCACTTGCGATTGCTACACAGAACGTTCAGTATGATATCTTGGTTCCACAAGTTGAGAGAATGTTATTACCTGAAACAGGAATTACTGCAAGAATTAATGGCATTAGTGGTACATCTATCAATGATGGTACTACTAGATTGCAAGAATCGTTCTCAAATGATGGCGTATTCTCTGATATTATCTTGAGTGAGGATAATACATTAGGTTCTCCTCAACTTATCTGTTCTGCAATCAATGAATCTAGTGAACTTGCAGGTGCTAAGTCATTCAGATTGGATCTGACAATGACTAGTACTAAGTCAAATGTATCGCCTTTAATTGATACAGACAGAATGTCAATGACTACTGTTATGAACAGGATTAATAGTCCTGCTAATCCTAACACTGCTAAGTTAAGTGTTGGTGATTCACATGATGCAGTATACATTACTCGTGCTGCTGACCTTGTTAATCCATCAGGTGCAATCAAGGTTCTGTTCACAGGTTATCGCCCTGCAAACACTTTCATAAAGGTGCTATATAGAGTACGTCCAACTGGTTCTACCGATCACATCACGACATTTGGTTTCGAGTTCTTCCCTGATGCACAGGCACAAATTCCTGCTACTACAGAGAAAACTATCTTTAAAGAGTACGAATACGAAGTGTCTGGTTTAGCATTTGATCAATATCAAATCAAGATTGTGTTCACATCACCGAATCAGTCTTTAACTCCTGTTATCCAAGACTTCCGAGCAATTTCTCTCGCTGTATAATGTATCAACCTGTCAAAGGACATGATAATTGGTTTAGGGATTCCTCATCGGGGTTCTTTAACTGTGCTGATGAAGATACTTACACAAAGTATATGAAGGCACATGCAGCAGAGAAAAGAGCGAAGGATGATTTTAACACTTTACAAAATGAAGTTTCTGAGTTAAAATCGGATATGAGTGAGATTAAATCACTTCTACTAACGTTAGTCCAAAAATCTGATTAAATTATGACCACATCAGCACCTGTTGAAAAGGTTTCTCAAGAGGAGATGCTTAAACAGTTCAAAGAACAATACGCAGGATTTATTAAAGAGAACCAAGAACTCTCTGCAAAAATCAAACAGAATGAAGTCCAAGCACTGAAACTTCAGGGGGCAATCGAGACCCTCGAATACTACAGTGCAGGAGACGAACCTGAAACAATGTCACATCCTCCTGACGAAGAAACGGAAGAATAATGACAGGGGGTTCATAAGAACCCCTTTTTACTAGCATAAATAACTTGGAAGCATAAACCGTATAGAGTTGTCCTAACAAAATGGCAAATAGAATTCAGTTAAGAAGAGGGGGTGCCCAAGAATGGGCAAACTCAAACCCAACCCTTGCTCAAGGTGAACTTGGCATTGAACTCGACACTGGTCGATTTAAGATTGGTGATGGAGTTACTGCGTGGAACACTCTTCGGTACGAACGACCTGTCGAATCGACGTCTAATACTGCAAACACTCTTGTTCAGCGTGATGCTGATGGTAACTTTGCTGCAGGTACGGTAACTGCAACTCTTATTGGTAACTCTTCTACTGCTGCACGTCTTGCTTCAACTAGACAAATCCAAATCTCTGGTGACGTACAAGCATCTGGTGTATTTGACGGTTCACAAAACCTTAACTTAACGTCTGCTATCAGTCTGATTTCCACATTACCACATTATGATGGTACTGACACTGCAACTGGAACTTATACAAAAGTAACTCTTGATGCTAAAGGTAGAGTTACAAATGCTTCAAACCCAACAACTCTTGCAGATTATAACTTAAACGGAACTGTAGAAGGATCTTCTGCTCAACCGTATGACTTAGACCTTGTTGCTGTTGCAGGTCTTACCACTACAGGTTTGATTTCTAGAACTTCTGGTGGTGCAATGTCAACCAGAACTATTACAGGTACAGCAGGTAGAATCTCTATCAACGATGGTGGTGGTATCAATGGGAACCCCACAATCGATATTATTACAACAGCAGTTGTCCCAGGAAATTATAATACTGAATCTTTAACATCTGTCTCAGGTGTGGGATCCAGTTCAGAACCATTCGGTACTCAGACTGTAAACGCTACGAAATTTACAGTTGACGACAGGGGTCGTCTAACCAGTGCTACGAATGTACCAATCGCTACTGCGACAGAGGGAAGTAAGTACGCTAACTATGGTGCAGGTACTACTTACGTTAGGTATGATATTATTCAGAATGCCTCTAAGGTATACCAAGCAATCACTGGTATTGCTGCAGGTTCAGGTGCTCCTACTCATTCTAGTGGTGATTCAGGCGGGTGGAGATATCTCGCTGCCGAGGCGACTGAACAGAAGGGACTTGCGTCCTTTGCACAGGAAGACTTTGACGTCGATGCCAATGGGCACGTTACAATCGCTGCAGTAGGTGTAGATAATAATCAATTACAAAACAATAGAATCGGTTTTGCTGATGGCAACACCGTAGAAAACTTTGAACTAGATCAAGAACTTACAGCAACATCTGGATACAGAGGATTTAACTATCTAAATTATGTTAAGGTTAATGATACTAGTGGCAACCTACTGTTTGGCGCGAACAATACAGGCGATGGTGGGGCTGGTGAGGTTGATATCAATGTCCGTACCGTTATATCTGATCCTGATATTATTCTTGATGGAGCAACTGCTCAACAAATTGATAAGACTGGGGATGGAAACCTCAATATTGAACTAACTCAGAATACTGCAACTAATAGAAACTTTACTGTTGCTTCTACAAACGCAGGTTCTGGCACAAGCACACTAACATTAACAGCAGAAGATGTTGTTGACATCGATGCATCTGCTGCTACTGGTAAAGTACACGTTGAAGATTCGAGATTCCAAGATAATTATATTGCAACTTCTAATGCTACCATGCACCTGGATCCAGGTGATGATAGAGCAATCACTGGATTAGTCAGAGTTCATGGAGACTTACAAGTAGATGGAACAACTACAACAGTTAATTCAACGGTTACGACAGTTGATGATCCCATCATTACTCTCGGTGGTGACACTGCTCCTGCTAGTGATGACAATAAAGATCGTGGAGTTGAGTTCAGATATTTCGACTCTGAGGCGAGATTGGGATTCTTTGGTTACGATGATTCGTACACAGATCTTGGAGGACACGTCGGAGGATTCTCCTTCCTCCACAACGCCACTAATACCTCAGAGGTCTTTAGCGGGACCGCGAGTGGTATAACTGCAGGTAACTTAAAACTTACAACGAACACAAACTCAACATCTAATACTACTGGAGATTTGGTAGTTGCAGGTGGTGCAGGTATTGGAGACGATGTTAATATTGGTGGATTACTAGATGTTGACGGGACATTCAGGGCAAACAGTACATCTAGATTTGATGATAATATTGTTTTACAAGGTGCTTCTAAGACATTACAACTAAACAATGGATCTGGAACTACTAAGATTGAGTTTCAATCTACAACTGGTAACGGTTCTCTTGCAGGTATCTTAGATGTAACTGGTAACTTCAACGTTAATACTAATAAGTTTAATGTTGTTGCTGCTTCTGGTAACACAACTGTTGCAGGTACACTGGGTGTTACAAACATTGCTACCTTCTCTAATAATATTGATGCAAACGGTGACGTTGCAATCGCAGGAAATATACATTCAGAAAGTACAAATGATATCACCACTGCTAAGAACGCAGGAACTGGTGTATGGGAGATTCAATCTAATGACTATGGTTCACTAAGAGTTGATGGTGGTGCATACGTTGCAGGTTCTGCTCTGATCGATGGTACGTTACACGTTAACGGTCCTCTTGAGATTAAGGATAGTGCGACAGAGACTGAATCTAGATTGAACTGGTTGAGAGTTAGATACAGAGGTCGTTTCGGTGACACTTATCAGGCATCTCCTACCTACGCATCTCATAACTTCTCCACCTTAAAAGCACACGGTGGTGCAGGTATTATGAAATCCCTGTACGTTGGTGCTACTGGATCTAACGAAAGATTCTCTGTTGGTAAACTCAATAGTAATGATACTGAGAAGTTCACTGTTATTGGTGCAACTGGTAATACAACTATTCAAGGTACATTACTTGTTGAAGATAATGTAAACTTCAATGGCACGCTAGACGTTGATGCTGATTTTGCAGTTAGAAACGGAACGACTGATAAGTTCTTTGTTGATAACGTAACTGGTAATACTAATATTGAAGGTACACTGACTGCTGATGGTCACACAGAATTAAATAGCACTCTTAACGTTGATAATAATACAACACTTGGTGGCACACTGACTGTTGCTAACAACACAGAAATCAATGGCACCTTAGATGTAGATGCAAACTTTGCAGTCAGATCAGGTTCAACTGATAAGATGACTGTTGCATCTTCCACAGGTAACATTGCAACTGATGGTACACTAACAGTTCAAGGTGAAACACAGATCATTGACTCTCTAATCATCAATGCATCTAACGAAGAGTTTGCAATTCAGAATGGTTCTGGAGTAGATAAGTTCACAGTTGATACTGATAATGGTAACACTATTATTGCAGGTCAA